>WFLX010226542.1_pt2 | contig 21534 bp, 15 predicted proteins | sample 4967041 | NCBI WGS metagenome assembly WFLX01 (sample SAMN12857096, study PRJNA449069) | gut metagenome | isolation source: stool from male and female vole | host: Microtus ochrogaster | place: USA:Florida | collected 2017
ATNAGNATNACATTTCACAGTTATCTTAGTGTGCGTTACAGTATTGTTTTTATCATGATTGGTAAGTATATTTTGAGGAGAATCATGTTCCTTTGAAAAATCTTCTTCTGTAATCTCCAGATCGTCCATTCTAAGCAACTTGTATGTTCTGTAATCATCTTTAACAATTGAATAAGCCAGTAAGTACCATGAATACCACCTGTAAATCACAGCAATTGGTTCCACAATATGAATTCGTTTCTCATTGAGACTATTAGTATAGGAAAATCTCACTGCCTTTCTACGGGTTACAGCTAACTGGATGAGGGATAAAAATCTGCTGTTTCCTTCTTGTAAAACAGAAAAATCAAGAATCATGCCCACATCATTTTCATCAGTCAATGAGATGATCTTTTCGTATATAGTTGAAATTTCGGGATTATTCGTAGCAGAGGAAAGCCCATTTAATGCCGTAAGAATATAGGAATAATCCTTCTGGGAAATAATCTGATTATTTAAAGTAAAGCGTTTTGTTAATTCATATCCACCATTTATTCCAGTAATTGCAACAACAGGAATACCAGCAGAACATAATGAATCAATATCCCTTTGGATTGTACGGATAGACACTTCAAAATGTTTCGCTAAATCTTTTGCTGATGTTCTCCCATGATTCATTAAAAATACTGTTATTGCGTATAAACGATCTACTTTCATTGACTTTCTCAATCTCTCCATCATATACTCTGATCTTTATACTTTCAAATTCTTTAATAGTNCCGCAGNATGATCTTTACATAAAAATAGCGNATATTCNTNGAAGCTTTGTATGTNTCTAANCNNNAACTCTTCTTAAAAATATTTATCATACTNTCCATCAGGAAAAGGCTTTTCCAGACCTAAAACTTTGGGCCATAAACCCGTATCATCAATAATAAATCCCATGATCATTCCCATATGACTATGCAAATGCCGGAACTGCGCTAAAATCAGAGTAAATTTGCAATACTCACATTCTGGAGGATATTCTAATAATTGCTCATCTGTTAAGTCAGAAATATACGCTCGTATTTTCTTTTCAATACAGGTAAAATAGTGCTCTATCTCCTCTCTTGAAAGGACTTTTTGTGAAATAACATCTAAATTATTCAGATCCTTTTCATGGATGGCAGGCTCTTGAAAGTTCTGATCCCGCGGGTTGATATACCATAAATCTAAGGAATGCAGCATATGATATATGTGTTTCCAACAAGGCATCTCACAATATTCCTTGTTCCACAATTCCTCCGGGACACAATCGATTACATTTCTTACTTCCCATAAAGCTCTGTTCGTTTGTTCTTGAATAATTTGAATCAAAGTATTTTGTTCCATACCGATAATTACCCTTTCTATAGTCACTAATTCCAAAAAAGGGCTGACGCTCAGCATGTCAGCCCGCAACCTGATTTAAAAAAACAATCGATACCACTTGTATCCAATATAAAAAAAAGTCTCTCTTGCTAAAAATGGTATTTTCGTTTTAAAACTTTTATATGCAGAAGTCTTCGTTGGAGAAGAATACGCATCGATTTCAAAATCTTCCGCCATCAGCATTGCCCTTTTCATATGAAGCGGATCACTTATAATCAGCGCTGTTTCCAGTTCATTATCGTCCATAATTTTTAACGAGTTTTCTATATTTTCCTGTGTAATTACAGACTCTTCTTCAAGCAAGACGAATTCTTCTGGGATACCTTCTTCCAATAGATATTGCTTTGCCATATAAGCATCGGAATTCTCATTACCTTTTGCTTTGCCTCCGGTAACAATAATCATATCTACCGTATCATTTTTATACAAAGCCACTGCATGATTCAATCTTTGTTTATATACCTCGGACACTCCATTCTGATCAGCAGCTGCTCCCAGTACAATGCCAACATCGCATTTCTTTGTGTCATCTACGTTGGCATATAAACAAATACTCATTAAATTCCATGTAATATATAATGCCAATATCATGACTGTAATAAAAAAATATTTGTGTTTCAATATATCCCCCGGTAACGTGTATTCTTTCCAATCTGCATTTTCTTGCATGCTGGCAATGTCTGACGAAACTGTTTATACCATTGTTTTGGACATATATAAGACCAAATCATCATCGTTACAGCAATCGGCATATTGCTCGCAAACTTTTTCACCATACCAAACCCCTGTACCATCCGGAATATATCCTCTTTTTACATACATTCTTTGGGCACTGCCGTATCCATGATGTAATCCAACCCCAAGATATACGATATTGGAATATTCGGACGCAATTTTTTCTGCAATATCCATCAATTTATTACCAATACCTCGTCTGCGGTATTTTTCCAAAACACCAAAATCAACAATCTCCGGATAGCCTTTATTGGCAAACGCTCCCCATTCCGAATTGGGGTATACATTTATATAGCCGGCTATGCTGCCTTTATATTCCGCAACCAGTGCAATTGATTTTCCTTCTGCTTGATGCTGGAATCTCATTTCATATTTTTCGGTAGTCGCCTGCCACCCNTGCGCAATTTCCTCATTTGTANTAATCTGNATATCTTTTTGCNCCATGTTCCTAATCANAATGTNNTNTGTATCATAGTAAATCATTTTCATTTTCCCCATTTCTGTTTATAAATCTCTTTCAAATTGAAACGCCTGAAAATCAAAACAGCTTCCCGGCATAAACACAAAGGTCACGGTAACCTTACCTGTCACCGGTGTCAGGGCAAAGGTTTGGCTGGTATATTCACTGCCTTCAGGGAATTCCACAATCTGCTTACTTTCGTTATTCCCATCAAAGAAACGGACATGAATCGTGTTATTTCCCTTAACTGCCCGTCCCCAGACCGTTAATTTCTCTGCACCTTTTTCACCAAAATTCATTGCTTCAAATTCCAGAGATACATTATTTCCGATTTCCTCCACCCGGTCCTCTTTTTGAATAAAGCTGTCTCCGTAAATGGCATCCGCTGCTGCTGCGCNCAGCTTNATCCATGCCTTTTCATAGCGGGTAAAGGAAAATCCCTTGATATGAACCTTTTGTCTGAGCAANAAGCTGACCGTGGTAATTCCGGTTAACATTTTCCGAAGCCGGAAGGTCTCCTCCTGATAAACATTCCAAATAGACGGCTTCTGATACACCACATCCCCGATCAACTCACTTCCCGCTTTTCCCGGAATACCTTCCCAGATCTGAATGGGATATTCCTTGCTGTCTAGTGCAAAAATCGGTATGGTAATCTCATCAGAACCCACACTCCCAAAATCAATTCCTTCATAGGATACCACCGTTTTTCCATCTCTTGCCGTTGCAACCCCGCGCTCATTTCCGTTCCCGGCTTCGCCCTGCGCAGCCGTATACTGACTTCCCGAAATGAAGTCATAGGGATCCAAGTATGCTTTGCCCAGCCCCTGGATCTGAAATTCAAGCTGCGAAATCAGCCGGATAGCTCCGGTCCCGCTTTTGGACATGCAGCGAAGACGGAATTCCCCATCACCCACTGCTTTCATAACTACTCGGTTCTCTTCTCCTTGCAGTGTGACCAAATTGGAATCCACACCACTGTCATTGACTGCCCGGAAGATCAGCTCTCTATCAGAGGCTTCCGGCGGATCAATCTGTGCTGTGGCAGTAAGTACTTGCTTTTCCGGTNCAANTTGTCTTCNTTCCTCTGCCNGTAACGTGATCTTCCGCACAGGAACTTCATCCCCCGTTCCGGTGACAATAGAACGTTCTCTGTTTTCTTCTTTATTTGCAATTGATTCCCGAATTCCTTCCGTGGAAGATTTCTCCACACCGTCAGATATTTTTCTGCTGTTACAGGTTATAAAAGCCTCTTTCAATCCTTTTCCGCTGACCTTCACATGGATTTCTCCCGGCTCTGTTCCTGCTTGAATGATTGCAAGAAGTTTGCCGCTGAATAATCTGCGGCTGATTCCCTTATAACTGTCATAATCCGTACTGTCCCCATTATCCAGCCCAATCAGCCTTCCTGCTCCCGTCACCTCTACTCTCACACGGTCACAGGCATTTTCCACGGGATTTCCACTCTCATCCACTGTGCCAATTTCCAAAAATAGCAAATCCCGGCCATTTGCATTCACCGTAGTGTTTTCCGGATAAATGCGGATGGCGTGAGAATTCCCAAACGAACGTCTCTCCTGCCTTGCCAGTTCTTTTCCTTCCTGATCATATGCCGCCGCAGCAAGCACGCCTTCTTCATAAGCCACCTGATAATCCGCCAGAATCACCGTTCCGCTTCCCGGCTCATGAAACAATTTCTGTCTTCCCAGACTTTTGCCATTTAAGAAAAGTTCAACTACCGGTGCATTGGAGCAGATCCTTACATCGATCATCTGTCCCGGGTTAAAATCCCAGTAGGGAAATACATGCACCATAGGCTTCTTCCGATAGTCCGTCCATGCAGCCTGCCAGACATAATAAGAATCCTTGGGAAAGCCTGCCGTATCAATCTGCCCAAAGTAAGAATTCTTGGTATGATAAGGCGTCGGCTCTCCGATATAATCAAATCCCGACCATAGGAACTGTCCCATGGAAAATTCCGTATCCCGGTCAATGACAACACAATTTTCCAACGATCTTGCTCCCCAGCTCGTAATACTGTTTCCAAGCGCCGAACACTGCAGATCATCTTCCGCCAGAATTCCTGCCTTTAAAGGGAAATGGTAAATTCCCCTGCTCTGCACAATAGACGAAGTTTCACTGCCGTAAATAATCCAGTCTGGATGCTCCCTGTGATGGGTTTCATAATATTTTTCCGAGTAATTATAACCTGCTATTTTTACAATATCTGCGCACTTTTGTGCGTTTTCCCAAGGCATATAATTCGAAGCAATGGTAACACGGGCATTTCCCCAAGGATCGTACTTTTCCGTCAGCTCTTTCAGCCTGCGGGTAAGCTCCTGACCATGTTCATCCGCATGGGTATCATAAATTTCATTTCCAATGCTCCAGAGTATCACACTGGGATGATTCCGGTCACGACACACCCAGGATTTCACATCCCTTTCATGCCACTCTGAGAAAAACCGCCCATAATCATAAGTATTTTTGGACCGCTCCCACATATCAAAGGCTTCCGAGATCAGCAGAAATCCCATTTCATCGGCAAGCTCCACAAATCCCGGTGCCATCATATTGTGGGATCCCCGAATGGCATTAACACCCATTTCCTTCAGCTTTTGGAGCCTGCGCTTCATGGCACAGCGATGGAAGGACGCTCCAAGCGCCCCCAGATCATGATGCTCACAGGCGCCGTTCAGCTTCAAATGCCTTCCATTTAAAAAGAACCCTTTTTCCGGATTGAATTCCGTATAGCGGAACCCGAAACGGGTATATTCCTGCTGGCAAATCTGCCCGTCCATCACAAGACCTGTCCAAATCGTGTAAAGCACCGGATTTTCCACATCCCATAACTCAGGCTTTGAAACCAGATATTCTTTCCATTCGTTACCAATCTTTATATCTTGTAAAGAAATTTCCTCTTTTCCCAGAAACAGGCGGTGAACAATCTCATATTCATGACCTCCCTCCACCGGTTCCTCAACTGCAGTCTCCACCCGAAGCACAAAATCCTCCTGCTGCCTTCGGGTGCTGATATAAATGCCATACTCTTCTATGTAAGTTTTGTCAGTAACCTTCATCCACACATCCCGGTAAATTCCTGCTCCGGAATACCACCTGCTGTTAGGCGCCATAAAACAGGCACGAACCTGCACCCGGTTTTCTCCGGGCTTAAGATAATCCGTAATCTCAACAGTGAAAGTGGAATAACCATACTTCCATTCTGCCGCCAACTGACCATTTACATAGACAATGCTGTCCATATAAATTCCCTCAAAAGTAAGAAAGACTCTCTTTTCCCCGCTTTCCGCCCATTGGAAATTTTTAAGATACCAACCGGTTCCGTTCTCATAAAGCCGCTCGGAATCGTAAATCAGCCAGTCATGAGGAATATCCACCGGAGCAAAATCCGCTTCCCGTCCCAGCGCGTCCGCAAGCACTGCATCTGTTTCCAATCTCAAAAAAGACCATCCGTCATTCCATAATGTTCTCATGATAAACCTCCGTCTGAAAAGGACTCATGGGGAACCCACTGTCATTATAGATCAGCGCCCCCTTGTTGGTATTGGCAAAGCAGTAACGCACTGCCTGCGGTCTTCCTTGAATCTCCTTGCTCTGAAGAATGATTTTTCCGTCTTTCAGTTCTGCCTTTGCAGGAAACCACTGCAGCTTCCCGGCTTCACTTTCCACTCCAAGTTCAAAGTCCAAAACAGCGCTTTCCTTGCCTTTCCCGTCAGCATATATCCCACCCCCGCTGTTTGCGCAGGCAATCTCCACCCTAAAACCATTCTCACTGTTTTCTTCCCTGACTGCTATATGGTCAATCAGAGGTCCCTCACACTCCGATTCCATGCCATAAAGCTTCTTTGCCACCAAAAGAGCAAGTCTTCTGCCGATCTCCTTTTTGTTCAATGGATGAAGATCATTATCCTCTCCCAGGTCAATGGCAACTGCCATCCCTGTCTCTGGTATGGAAAGAGCCTGTCTTTGTAATTCCCTTACAACCGGCCAGCCTTTTCCCGTTTCATCCTCATCACTGTCATAAATATCAATAGCAAAGTTAGGAAGCTGAACGTAGAAAAAAGGAAGCATTTCATCCTGCCAATCTTTGCGGTATCCGCTTATCATTCTCTTCATCCGGTTCAGATAGACCTCCGGTACATGGGTGTTGGACTCCCCCTGATACCACAAAACCCCGGCTATCGTATATTTACGGCAGGGCGCCATCATCCCATTAAACAGTCCCGTAGGTTTCCAATTGACAAAGTCCGTAGGCTTTATCTGCTCACAGGATGCACCGATCCGGTAACGCCACTCTCCCCGCAGATCAATCTCATCTTCTTCATTCCAGACAGCATAAGTTTTATCCGGCGTGAACCGTCCCTTTCCATTCTCGCACTTCACACGGATGGTGATCGTATTTTCTCCTTCCCGCAGTAAACCTTCCGGAATCGGATACTTTCTGGGAGGATACTGATAATCCGTATGTCCCACCTGAACACCATTGACATAGACGGTGTCGCTGTCCACAATAGTTCCCAGCCAAAGCTTAGCCTCCTGTCCCGCCATCTCCCCGGACACCTGAAAGCTGCGTTTAAACCAAACGCTCCCTATAAAATCCCGAAGCTCCGTATCCCTGAAAAAGAAAGGAATTTCTACTAATTTCCAGCCGCTTATATCTGTTTCTTCCTTCTCCCAGCCTCCGGCAAGTCCTTCGTCCATTTGATCCAGCTTCTGATGCCAGCTTTCCGCCTGCTGCTGGTTCTGCAGAAGAACCCGGCTCACGTATTCGTCATCTCCGTACCTGTCCGCTGTTTTCAGTTCTGCCACACAGCCGTCAAGCATCTCCCGGCTCATCCACGACTCAATTCTGGAACCGCCAAGACTGGCATTAATAAGTCCCACCGGCACTCCTGTCATCTGATACATTTCCAGAGCAAAAAAGTATGCGGTGGCCGAAAACTGCAAAATAGTATCCGGCTGTGCCTGTTTCCACTCTCCGGTCAGGTGGTCCTTAAGCGGAGCATGAAAATCTGCATGTTCTGTGATCTTAAAGGTTCGTATCGCTGGGTTTTCACAGGCTGCAATTTCCTCCGGATAACGATCCTTTACGCGCTCCATAGGGAGCTCCATATTCGACTGCCCGGCACAAATCCACACATCTCCCACCAGGATATCCGCTATCGCCGTTTCATTCCCGGCATCATCCCTGATGTACATGATATGAGGTCCGCCCGGCTCCGTCTCCTTCATCCATGTCTCCCAAATTCCATCCTGATTGGCAATTGCTATATATTCCTTTCCCAAAAAGGAAACCATAATCTGCCGTCCGGGTTCATCAAATCCCCAGATTCTTATTTTCTTTTTTTGCTGCAAAACCATACCATCACTGATCAGTCTCGGAAGTTTCCATCTGCTCATTCTCTTACCCCCTGTTATAAAAACATATGCCGCTGCACGAAAAGCCTGCCTCTGCATGCGAATCAATTTCCTGCCGCAAAAAAATACCCTACACTTAACTAAGGTAAGTATAGGATATTCTTGTCAAAATTGCTTTTCATTTTAAACGGAATCTTTATCAAATATTGCTTTTCCGCTTTCCCGTCCAAAATAATCTCCACCGGTTTTCTTCCTTTGCGCTTTCTCTTTTGGAGTAAATGCGGTCTTCTTCCAATCGCATTGCCGCTTTCGTTTTTTGTATCAGTTCCGGCGAAGCATGTATTTGAGATATTTCTTTATCATACTGCTCAATCATAAATCAGGATCTCCCTCCAACAATTCCTTCAGCATCTCCCTTGCCCTGAAAAGCTGGGATTTAACAGTACTTTCTTTCTGATCTGTCATTTTTGCAATTTCCCGGACAGAAAACTGCTCATAATAAAAAAGATGTATCACCAATCGGTATTTAGGCGGCAGGCTTTCCACTGCAAGCCGGACCGGATGTTCCCCGGCAAATATACTATTTTCTGCTTCATCCTCTGCCTGCCCTGTCTCTTCCATATAAAGTACATTTTTGTTCCAATACTGATCGAAATGCTTTCGTGCGCAATTAGCTGTTACCCGGATGAGCCACGCCTTTACATGCTCCCATGATTCCAGTTTATGCACATTTCCTGCCAGACGCACAAAAACCTCTTGAAACAAATCATCTGCGTCCGTCCTGTTTTTCATCTGGGACAGTGCCAGCCGGTATACCATGTCGGCATACCGGTCAACTGCACCCTCCGCCGTAATCCGTTCTTTGGTCATTTCGATCACCTGCCACATATAGATAACTATTATTATACATGAAGGTAATCTTTTTGGCTAGTATGACTGTACCTGTCCGTTCTCCAAAATTCCTTCCACAATCAGGAATGGATTCTCCTCAACTCCATCCAATGCAATTGCCGTAATTCTGTATAGATAACTGTCACTGAATATCCAGTAAAAATGCGCAATCACCTTTCCATCCGTTGTCTTCTCCTCAACAATTGAGCACACTGCCGGTCCAAGGCAAGTCTCTCCGTAGTAACTTACGTCACTGCTCATCTCACCTTCGTCCATATAAGTTTTCACTGCTTCTACCATCTCATCACTGGTTACACCTTTGAATGCTTCATATCCAGCATATTCATCTGCAAAGGTTATCATACAGTTTGCCCGGGCCGCATCCCCGCCGGGTGCATAAACAGTTGTTGAATAATCCCCGGTATCATAGTCCTCTTTCCAGCCTTCCGGCAGCTCAAACAGTAAATAACCTGTTGAAAAAGTATTGTCTCCGCCGCTTGCCAGATAGTCTTCCAGCTTCTTGTCCATCTCTTCTTTATTCCACGCGATGTCAATATCATAAAACTGCTTCATTTCGTCTAAAAGCATGGGCGTCTTCCCGGTGGTTGTGTTTCCATCAATTGAAAATTCCACATACACAGTTCTGCCCTCACCAAGATCTCTCAAAAAATACAGAGCATACACAGGACTGTAGCTATCATCATATGTATTAAATTGAAAATATTCCGCCTCCACGAGAGCCGTATTGTCATCAACCGCTTTTGCTTCCGAGACCACCGCACCCTTGCGTTCCGTGCTGTAAAAAGGATTAAACTCTGATTCCATCAAGTAATCCAGATTTTCCTCCGGTAAGTAATCATCCTTATTGTAGCGGATTGTCGGATTCAATTCTATGTCAAAGCTGACTCCAAGGTAGTTTCCCCGAACACTGTTTGTATTCACATAGGCATGATCCGTCTGCGGAATAAATACTGACAGCTCACTGCTTTCCATTTTTCCGCTTTCTTCATTCTTTTCCGACTGGGTTCTGATCTTTTCGCAATATAAATACTCATAGCCCTCATAGTCTTCTATGCCCTTTTGTCCCAAAACGGGGGCACCGGACGGATCAGAAACATCCTGCTGCTCTTCCTCCTGCGTTTCCGCGTCTGTTCCGCCTTCCGCTTCTACATCATTCTCCGGATCTTCTGTTTCCTGAGCCGTAACATCCACTTTCTCTTCTTCCTGCTGGTTTTTCATAATCTGTTTTGCCGCACAGCCTGAAAAAATCAGTGCCATACACATACACAAAGCCAGCATGCATACTTTAAAACTCTTCTTCATCTGTCTCTCCATTCTTTTGGCTTATTAGGGGGTTCACTATTAATACCCCCAAGCAGGTAAAAAGGTTTCATCAAAAAGAAAAAAGCCCCGCCGGATTCCCCATACGGAATCAGGCGCGGACTTTTCTTTCTTAACAAAATACTATAATTCTGGATGGCGTTGTCTGAGGAGGAATGCTCCTCGTCGTCACCGTATAATAAACAAGCAGTGTCCGGTCAGACAGATTACAGTGAAAGCTCTGCCCGTTCACTGTCCTTATCAAGGTATTTCCCGCAATATTAAGCTGCAGGGAACCATCCGCCGCCAAAAGATTACGGTCAAAGTCACGAAGCATCACCTGTTCATTCCTGCCGATTGTAGTAACAATCTGTGCCCGGTACTGAGGCGGAAAGATCAGGGGCATGGGCAGACTGCTGTCATAAAACGCCGCCACACGCATTCCAGCCCGAAGCTGCCTGCTGTCAATAACCTGAGTCTGCGGACTTACTACAAAATTTGCAATTCCGTCTTCTGTCCGCAGAGTCATCATCTGACTGCAGCAATCATTTCCTCTGCTGATACTTATAATAGTACCTATAATCGGAACATAATCTCTATATGACATAAAATAGTCCTTTTTTCTATAAAATATGCTTTTATGACAAGAAAGTTACCTCATCACCCCAATAGACCTTGCCGCCAGCACTGCCCACATCAGAATCAGCACCGTCCATGTCAAAATGCTGCACACCCTCATAACCTTTTTCTTTTCCTTGTCTCTTTCATCATTAATAAATCTAAATCCGTCCACTTTTTTTCTCCTTTGTCTATATTGTTACCCGGTGCTGAATGTTCTATCCTCTTCGTTAAGGATTTCATTAAGAAACCATTGGTCCTCAACAATCGTATAATGCGTTTCATGCTGATTTTCTTTGTCGGTGACCCGCAAATCGAATCCCGGAGTTTGATTATCCTCATCAATAAATTCAAGATTCCATTTTTCTCTTATTTTTCCTTTTTCATACTCGTATATGAATGTGTGTCTATGTTCCTCAGAAAAACCGCTATATCCCGCCTGCACTGCAAGCTTTCCCTCCGTAATAAGCATTCCACGAAAATATACTCCGCATTCTGGATCAGACATATCAATAGGAGGAATCCGGCGAAATGTTCCATCCTCTTTTCCCCGAAAAACATATATTTTCCCCAAACAATCCCCCTCTGAATCTTCACTTTCCTCATTCAAAACAGCAATGGCCATATCCGGAATACCATCACCGTTTAAATCTCCCTTTACCATATCCTTTACAAGCGACGTTTCCTGTGGATAAAAGCTCTCAAGGATTGTTTGAGCATCTTCCCATTCCTCAATCTCTTTATACTTATTGTACGTACCATTTCCAAAGATCAGACCGGGCAGGAAAATCAAATCTCCAACATTCTGACCGGGATTATTACGGATATCCAGATTACGAAGACCGGTAAGCCCGGTAATCGGTTCAAAATCCTCAATCTGATTGTCTGCAAGATTTAAATTCCGTAATTCCGGCAGGTATTTCAACGGGTCAATATTCTGAATCTTATTTCCCCCGCATGAGACACTTTCCAGATTTCTAAGCCGCTGCAACTGTTCAATCGAAAGAATCTCATTATTCGAAATATCAATTTCTCTAAGTTTAGTCAGAGAAGCGATCGGAGAAATATCCGCCACTCTATTATTGCTTAAAGATAATGTTTCCAATTTTTTACAGCTGCGAAGAGGATAAATATTACAGATAGCATTCCAATCGAGAAAAACGCTGGTAAGTTCTTTTTGATGCCGTATTCCTGAAATATCCTCCAATNCGCAGTCCCAAACAAACAGATTTTTNAATTGAGGCAGCTGCTCCAGAAAATCAAGATCGCTGAGCTTCATACCACTGATCCACAAATCTTCNAGTTCCGGAACCATTCCCTTTTCCAAATCATAATTGNCGCAAGAAANTTCATCTCCCAAAAAACTAAGTGANNTCAAATGANGCATCTTCGCCTAGATNCNNAAGACNGCTTATCCTATTACAGCCAGCAATCAAAAGAGTTTCCAGTGTATACAGCTCCTCCCTTGACGGCGTCATCTCCCACGCCTCCTGTTCGGAATCCGTGTCCAGTTCTCTGGCTGCTTCCAGTTCCGTCAGCACCGCTTCGCGTATCTCCTCACACCTCCAGGAAATTCCCACAGACGGCGTCCTGCCATCCCACAATTTTTGCAGCATGACATTATACATTCCGGAAGCGTTCTCCTGATTCCCTTTGCTTTCTACCCGGTACAGCTTTTGATCCTTCTGTAAAAAGAATCCCCATCGCCCCTGATTTGTCTGAAAGCGGACAAAGTTTCCAAAAACGGTTTCTTTCCCTTCCTGCTCGGTTACCATCTGCCAGCTGGAATGTTCAAAGCTTTCTGAATCTTTTTCTCCCAGGATTTCTGCGCATTGCTGCCATAACCTTTCATAGTCTTCCTCTTCTCTCCAGCCTGCTCTTTCCTGCCACGCTGGATAAATACTGATGACAATCTTATCTCCTTTATCCGAAAGCATCAAACGAACTGATTCCTTTGAAACACCCGCTTTCAGACTCAAGTTGTCCCACCCCTCCCCTTTTGTAACAATCAAATTCATGATTAGATCTGAAACGACCTTATCGTTCAATATTTCCTGAAGTTCCTGTTTCTCATCCATTTGGGGAGATTCGGCCAGAAGTTCATAAAAATCCCCGCTGATAAGAGAAGAGATGTATTCTGTCTGTTCCCGCTTAATAAACGCCGTCTGTCCGCTCTCCGGAACAGTCCAGCCCGAATCCTTTAATAGGAAACATTGCTTTTCCCCTTGATCGGTAATAGCTTGAAAGCATTCTGGCGGCCAGGAACTCCAAGCAGTTTCATGAAGGTCAAGCAGATTATAACAACGGGCAACCTCTCCTTGATTTTCCATGCAGATGCCGGACACCTTGCCGTCAAAACAGCTTCCGCTTCCAACAATCATTCCCGAAAAACCACATTCTTCAATTGTACCCAGATTTTGGTAACAGATCCCCGATAACCGCTCATCGGAATCAGTTGATGCGTATAACTTCCCGCCAAAATCACATTTGCTGATCACACCGTAATTTACCTTACAGATGCCCCCGTCTCCTGCAAGTTCCAATAGAACGGAGGTATAATTTCCGTAGACCACAGAATTCCGTATCTGCAAATTGCATATTGTCCCATGGTTCCTTCTAACCAAGCCATATCCTTTGCTGCTATACAATCCATAAATAGTATATCCGTTCCCATCGAAGGTTCCCCTAAACTCATCCACCGGCCAGCATTGTTGAAGCTGTTCCCACTCTTTCCAGCCCATGTCATCTGAAATTTCGTTCAGGTAAATGTCCTCCACAAGCCGTCCTTTTACATATGGATCATCGTCACACATCTCCCAGAAAAGGTAAAAGTTCTCTGCGGAGTCAATCTCATAATACCCATCCTTAAGTACAGGCAGTTCGGATCCCTCTCTTGGTAACCACAGACGCACAAGAAAGCCTGCTGTCACCAAGAGGATTCCCAGCATGATCACGGGAACCATTATTTTATTCTTCTGTATTTTCATAATCTGTTTCATGTCTGCACTCAAACTCCATTCTTCCTTCTGTCCATGTATAAACACTGATACTGTTCCATTCACCGCTCGCAGCATCGCCCGATCCCTTAGTCTGAACCAGCAGGTGATTTCCGGATATGGCAATATAACTCACCGAACCTTCTTCCCAATCTCCTGTTTCTGTCAAACCAGGTCCCGGCAGAGAAAGCGTCTGTACTTCCTCAAACCCATTTTTCGTGCCCTGAAATAAGTAAATCTTCCTCTGCGCCGGAGAAATAAGTTCCCACTCCTGATCAACTGCCGCCTTCTCCTCTCCTATCACTGCCAGATCCTGAATTCCATCTTCGTTAAAATCGCCCCATGCCAGATTTCTGACTTCAATATCACGGTAAAAAATTCCNTTTTTCAGAAGACAATTATCCGGATACCATGCATCCAGTATCTGCTGGGCCTTATCCAGATCTTCCACAGACCTTCGCTGACTGCCGACAGACAAATCCGGTATATAGACCAGACTTCCCAGTTCTGTCTCCGGATTGTCATTTACGGAAAGCCTGCACAGATTGTAAAGCCCATACAGTGGTGAGAAATCAATAATCCTGTTAAAAGAAAGATCCAATTCCTGCNGATTNGTCATTTNACTCAGCTCTTCAATACTAAATANGTCNATTGAGCGCAGCGACAGCCCCTCGAGCTTTTTACATTTGCTGACAGCACTCATCAGACTATCCAATTTAACCGTACAATTATCTATCAAAAGATACTTAAGCTGAGACAGATTCTCCAAAAAACTAAAATCAACCAGCCCTGTACTATCCGCAATTTCTANTTCCGNAAGATCCGAAAAATACCCAATACATTCCGAGTTTTTAATGTAACAGCCCTCAAGTCTAAGACTGGTAAGAGGTGCATCAATCTGGTCTATTGGTATGGTCCCTCTATACAATTTAAGACTGGCCAGCTTCGGCAGATATTTCAGTTCCTGATAACTTTCCACATATCCTGCATCCTCAATGGACAACTCCTCAATCCCCATAATCTCTTCCATCGAAAAGATCCGCGGCTCTGTCTGTCCGTTTTGGGACAATTCCTTATAAACTGCCTTTCGGATGGTCTCGTCCTTCCAGGGAATGCCATCCGACACCTCCCGCTCTGCATACAGTTGATTCAATATTTTATACCAAAGTAATTTCTCCGTCCTTGGCTCCTGTACCCTGCCTCTCCCTGCTGCAGCTGCCAGTTCTTCCCAGACTTCCTCTGTTCCCAGAAATGCTTCCTTNTCCGGCANAATAATCCGATAAAGCATCTNCCCCTGCTTATACCAAAATCCGGTTTCCCACTTTGTCCGATAGATTCTAAGCAGTTCCGGCGTCTCCTCCTCGATTTGATGCATCCGGCTTCCCAATCTCTCCGGCGGTTGCGTCAGTTGATAAGTCCTATACTCTCCAAACAGATCAAAATTCCCACTGATTTCCTCTTCCAAATAAGCTTTTATCTCCACTGACTGCCCCGTTACCGTCAATTTCACCGCAAAAATGCAGTCATCCTCCTCCTCTTTATCCATTGCCTGCATCTCAATCTTTAAGGCATCATCAGCCTCATACTCCAATAGACGGTGTATCACTCCAAAAATGAAGGGATCCCCGCATGCCGCACAGACTTCCTGTGGCGGCTGCCCCGCCAAAGACTCTTCTCTGCTAATAAGCGGATAGCAGTTTCCTTCCATAAGCCATGGCAGCATATAAAGCCGATCTTCAGAAATTTGAAGCACATGAGCAGTTTCCGGAATGTACCAGCCTGTTCCTTCCCTCACATAACAATTATCCATACCCTCATCTGCTACGGCATAGGCATGACATAATTCACCGGCCGCTTCCTCCATGTCCTGCTCTGCCAGATTACTGCACCCTTTGATCCTCCCCTCGTTTTCTGCACAGATTCCTGCCCGGTCACCATCATTTTCCGAAAGGCTCATCACACCGTTATAGGTACACGTTTCAATCATTCCAGTATTCACAATGACAATCCCTGCCATTCGTGCCAGATTATCCTGATTGTGACGAAGTTCTCCGGACATACGGCAATTATTGATGGTCTGGCTGTTTCGATAACAGATGCCCCCGGCAAAGTATTCTCCAAAAATCAGAGAATCACTGATATTCACATTTTGAATCGTCCCAAAATTTTCCCTGACCAAGCCATATCCGTTTTCACTATAAAGTCCGTAGATTGTATAACCGTTTCCGTCAAAAGTTCCCGCAAAAGCCTCCACTTCAATACTGTCATTTTGGGGCGGTATCTGATGCCAATCTTCCCAATCTTTTAAATCGTTCAGTTTGATGTCCTTCATCAGCCGCCCATTCAGGTCAGACTGACCATCTGCCACCATTTCCCAGAACAATTGGTAATCCTCAGCGGTGTGGATCTCATACCAGCCATTCTGCATTGTCAGTCCTTCCGTTTTTTGTAAAAGGACTGCCGCAATCACAATACTTCCGATTGCTGCCAGAAATACCAAAGTCCATAACATCAATTTCTTCCCCGGTTTTTTACCCAGCATTGAACATCTCATCCTCTTTGTCATAGGTTATATTCCCATTCCCTTTCCAGTCATCAATTTCTTCCGGAGTCTTCCACTTTTCTCTCATTTCTCCTTCTTCATACTCGTATATGAATGTACATCTGTCTCTCCAAGAGTCATTACTGCATTCCACCTGCACCGCAAGCCTGCCATCGGTGATGAGCACTCCATACAAACCGGGATCATGCATATCAATAGGTTTTAGCTGACGAAGCGCTCCATCCGCCGTTCCCAAAAAAACGTATATATTCTCACCTTCTTCGTAGAAATCTGAAATAACGGTATCTATGATCCCATCACCGTTCAAATCCCCTTTTACAATATTGTCAATAAACAGATCCTCCTGCGGATAAAATAATTCAAGAATATCCCGCGCCTCCTGCCATTGTCCTTCGTCATTTGATTTTCCAAAAGACAGCTCTGGCAGAAAAATCAAATCTCCAATATTTTGGACAGGGTTTTCATAAATATCCAGACTGTAAAGCTGAGGCAGTCCGGTAATCGGTTCCAGATCCTCGATTTGATTTCCTTCAAGGTCTAAAACCTGCAATTCCGTCAGATATCGAAGCGGTTCAATAGAATAAACCTCATTCCTTGCCAGATCCAGTTCTCTAAGTTGTGGCTGCGATGAAAGCCCTGAAATATCCTCCAATCCACAGTACCGAACCGTCAGATTCTCTAATTGCGGAAACTGTTCCAAAAAATCCAGGTCACTGAGTTTCACATCATGAATCCACAATTTCTCCAGTTCTGAAACCGTTCCCTTTTCCATGTCAAAATTGACAGAAGAAGATTTATCTCCGGAAATTGAAATTGACTTCAAATGAGGCATCTTTGCCAGATCCTCGAGACTGCTTATCCGGTCAAAACCATGAATAGAAAGCGTTTCCATCCCATACAATTCCTCTCTTGACGGTGTCATCCCCCATATCCCCCGTCCGAAACCAGTTTTCTTCCTGCCGGATACATTCAGTTCCGCAAGAGCGGCCTCCCTTATCTCTTCACTTTTCCAGGAAATTCCTAAAGACGGCGTTCTGCCATCCCACAATTTCTGCAACAGAATCTCATACATTTCGGAGGTTTCTGTCTGATTTTTTCTATTTTCTACCCGGTATAATCTTTGATCTTTCTGCAAAAAGAAACCGCACCGCCCCTTATCTGTCTGAAAACCGACAAAACTTCCAAAAACGGTTTCTTCTCCCTCCTGTCCGGTCACTATCTGCCAGCTGGAATGCTCAAAACTTTCTGTATCTTTTTCTCCAAGAATTATCGCACACTCCTGCCATAACCCCTCAAAATCTTCCTCTTCTCTCCAGTCTGCTTCTTCCGGCCAAGCAGAGTAAATGCTGATGGTGACCTTATCCTCCCCGTCAGAAAGGGTCAAAAGAACGGACTTTTCCCAAACTTCTGCTTCCAAGCTTAGACGGTCCCAATTTTTTCCTTTTGCAACGATCAGTTCCATAAGCAGATCTGAGATGACCTCATCGCCTAATACTTCCTGAAGCTCCCGGTTCTCATCCTTATGAGGCTTTTTGACTAACAGCTGATAGAGATCCCCGCGGACCAAAAACGGTATGTATGCTGCCTGCTCCCGTTTGATAGCTGCTGTCTGTCCGCTCTCCGGGAAATCCCACCCCGAAGCCGTCAATACAAAGCATTGCTTTTCTCCCTGATCGGTAATAGCAGGAAAGTATTTAAACGGCCAGTGCTGCCAGGTTACTTTGTTTAGATCCATCAGGTTATAACAACGGACGATTTCTCCCTGATTTTCCGCACAGATACCAAATACACTGCCGTCAAAATATTCTCCATCAACTTCAATCGTTCCTGAAAATCCGCACTGTTCAATCGTTCCCTGATTCCAGGAACAGATTCCCGACAGCATCGTCCTCGAAGCTGTTGATGCGCATAATTTCCCACCAAAAGTACATCCGCTGATTACACCATAGTTCCCTCTGCAGATACCTCCCACAAACAGCCAGCCGCTGATTACAGAGTCCCTTATCAAAAGATTGCGGATTTCCCCCTTATTCTTTACTGCCAGACCATACCCTTTGTCACTGTAAAGTCCAGAAACCGTATGTCCGTTTCCATCAAAGACTCCGGCAAAAACCTCCACTCCCTTGTACACTCGGAGATTCTTCCGCTCTTTCCATCCCTCATCCTCTGAAATTTTGTTCAGGCAGATATCCTTCATAAGGCGCCCTCGCGCGCACTTATCATAAGCACATATCTCTTCCCAGAAAAGGTAAAAATCCTCTGCGGAGTCGATCTCATAATACCCGTCCTTCGAAACAGGCAGTTCTGATTCCGCCTCTTTGGGCCGAAGATGCGCAAAACACACTGCTGCCATCAGGAGAATTCCCAGTATGATTACGAGAACGATTATTTTCATCAACACCACAAAAAAGACAGAAAAATGCCTTTCCAAGCGTCTTTCCTGTCTTTCTTCTTTTCTCTTTCTGCGCGCAATCTGATCAAACATGACTTTCTCTTCCCTGTACATCGTTTTTATAATCCGATTATACAGAGATTCTGCATCATTCTTGCATCATTTTTGCATCAAAGTTGCATCATTTTTGCATCATTTTTGCATCATTTTTGCATCAAAGCTGCATCATTTGTTACTGCCTGACAATGATTTTATCTATCAGTCCAAATTCTAATGCTTCTTCGGCAGATAAATAATGATCCCTTTCTGTAGCTGCCTCTATTTCTTCTACTGTCCTCCCTGTGTTTTCCGCTAATATCCGATTTAATCTTCTTTTACTTTGTTGAATATGGTCAGACATGATTTTTATATCCGCCGCCTGTCCCTGAATACCATTTCCATGTATTGCCGGCTGGTGTATCATGATTTCTGCATTCGGCAGTGCCATGCGTTTTCCTTTTGCTCCTCCGGCAAGCAGGAACGCTCCAAAACTTGCCGCTAATCCCAAGCATATCGTAGAAACGTTACATTTAATGTACTGCATGGTATCATAAACCGCAAATCCTGCTGATACCGAACCGCCTGGACTGTTTATATAAAACCAGATGTCTTTTTCTGGGTCCTGCGCTTCCAAAAAAAGCATCTGAGCAACAATCAGGCCTGCCGAATTATCGTTAACCTCTTCCCCCAAAAATATGATCCGGTCTGAAAGAAGCCTGGAATAGATATCAAAGCTTCGTTCTCCCCTGCCTGTCTGCTCCACTACATAAGGTACAAAACTCATGCTGCAATCCTGCCTCCCTTCCATCCAAATGAAAGCATTGCGCATTTCATCCCCTTACTCATACAAATCCTGCTCCGCTTCGGAATAAATATTCCCGTCCGCCTATATTCCTGCGGCGTACAGGTATATATACACCGAAATGCTTGCGTAAATGCCTGTTGAGAACCATAACCTGCTTCAAAAGCAATCTCAACGATGGGACGGTTCGTTTCTGTCAGTTTTCTGGCTGCCTCATCAAGCCTCCTGCCCTGAATATACTTATATAATGTTATGCCCGTATGATCTTTGAATGTTCTTGCTATATAAAACCGTGAATAACTGAATTCCTTTGCTATTTTCTCTACCGATAGTTCTTGATTCAAATTCTCCTCAATATACAAAAGTATTCTTTGGGTTATGGACAGATTACCCATATGCCGATGCTCCTTTCTGCTTTTTTGTCATTATAGCATTCAGCAATCAGCACGTCTTAATAAAAATTGCCCTTTTCCATCGTATGACAGCAGAGTCTAGATTGTGATTACATATCTTTCACATCATGCTGCCCCACTGCTGCCATGTCATATATATGATAGTGGTCAAAATAAGCGTAACATATACCAGAATCCGAATAACACGAAATGCTGCTGCCGTTCTTGCTTTTTCCGGAACAACCTTTCCGCTGTCAGCTAATCCCACGGCAATATAGACAAGGCAGATCACAATGTAGCGAAAATCACTGCTGCATGTATAAGGATATTTTAAAGCAAAGGCAGCAAAGCTTGCCAAAAAAGTCCAATAGCCGGAAAGGAAAAAAACTGCCTCGCATATACTTTTGGATCCGCCGCTCTTCCACTTTTGAAATTGAGTTATGCAAAACAGAACCGTCGAACAGACAGCCGCCAGAATTGCCAGCACATAGGCAGTCTGACATAGCATAAGGGATATTCCGTTTATTTCCGCAGGATATACCTCTGTAAATAAAGAAGTTTGAAACATAATCACCCAGGTATTATGAATCACATCCCCGCTTAAGGGATGAAAGGGAAAATCAAAATGCCAGTCTGTAAAGGAAGGAATTCCCACCCTCGCCCAAATGCCATAATTCCCCGTATACATTACCGAAGCCTCCGTTGCAGAGGAAATTCCGGGCTTCACATGAAAACGTATCAAATTCCGAACAATCCAAGATAGACCCACCGCTCCTGCAGTCAGCCCAAACAAAATATCATTTCTGATACATCGAAAAATGCCGCGCAGGCTGCAAAGCCCTCGCCTTTTATCCTTGGAACGAATCTTTTCTATAAAATCCATTAACAATACAAGACCAATAGGGAATGCAATGACTGCGGTATTGATTTTACACAACATACCGAAGCCTATAGCTAACGCCATCCACAATAAATTTTTGAGACTTCTGTCCTGAATAAAGCACAGTGTAGAAAATATGCAGCATGCAAGCAGTAACGTTGAGAGCATGTCATTGTTAATACTGCCGGACATAATGGTAAGCGCCGGGTGCATCGACACAAGAAACAGTCCTGCATAAACTGCCTTTCCTTTGGCGCCTGTCTTTTTCAAAATCCAATACGTAACGAGCATGAGCAGTCCCGAATAAAGCAGCGGAAGCGCCTGTAAATTTTCAAAAGCCAAGTCCTCCGCCATGCCCAATGATGTCAGTAAAATCAGCCATAATCCGGATATTGCATAATGCAGCGGCGGATGATAATAAGAAAAAAGCTCATAGGGATTCATATCGGGCAATTTATGAAATTTATAGATATATTCAATATAACCGATATGTCCGGGATTAATCTGATTCGTGGCAATTCCGGTGTAAACGCCTTCATCATGCTGCCTTTCGTAAAGACCGGATAAGAGCACATAACAGCAGTGAAAAAGCATCCCGGAGAATATAATTGCAAACACGACTTTTTCTTCCGTCAGCTTTTCTTTTCTATAGAAATACCAAATAAAAAGCCAAAC
>WFLX010090450.1_pt1 | contig 21532 bp, 24 predicted proteins | sample 4967041 | NCBI WGS metagenome assembly WFLX01 (sample SAMN12857096, study PRJNA449069) | gut metagenome | isolation source: stool from male and female vole | host: Microtus ochrogaster | place: USA:Florida | collected 2017
TTCGCGAATTGTTTCCTCAAGGATTTCGTTTCATCGGAGCTGGGTTGTTGAATGACGCATAGCCCAACTGGTAACTCCACTAAGGTCAAATGTTCCACTTTTTAGTAAATAGCCAGACAGTGAATTAAACGACTGTAGCTGAGTCATTAGCTAATTTTCCGTCAGCCAATAACTTAACCCGGATAGAACTTAAATTCTAAAGGAGCCAATTCGCGAACGCTTTATCGAGCGTGGCGACGTAGAATTTTAAGTTCTATCCGGGTTTTCGTATTAATCCCTGAAATCTAGCTAAACGTTAACTTAATCACGCCTCTCACAACAGCTCTCCTCTTAAGATCACCTGCTTCAGGGCAAGATCTTCCTTCTCCAGAAGAATCACATCTGCAGTCTTTCCAGTTGAAATACTTCCACAGCTGTCATAAATCCCGACACTCTTAGCCGGATTTACCGCAGCACATTTTACTGCCGATTCTAAAGGAATTCCCATTTTAAGCACTGCCGTCCGCATACAGTCCAGAAGATTGGTCACGGAACCGGCAATCGTTCCGTCCTTTAATGCTGCAAGGTTCCCTGTCACTTTCACATCCTGGCCGCCTAGAGTATAATCTCCATCATCTAACCCGGCAGCTCTCATGCTGTCACTGATCAAAATAATTCTGTCATCTCCAAAGATCTTAAAAGTTGTCCGAACTGCTGCCGGATGAATATGCACGCCATCACAAATCAGTTCAACTTCAACTCCCTTCTTATCGGCCGCCGCACCAATCAATCCAGGTGCCCGGTGTGTATAGGGATTCATGGCATTATAAAGATGTGTCACATGGCTTGCACCCTTTTCAAAGGCCATAACAGACGTATCATAATCCGCACAGGTATGCGCCAGCGAAATAACTACATCTTTATGCCTTTTTTCTATAAGCTCCATAGCTCCTTCCTGTTCCGGTGCTATGGCAAGCAGCTTCACCAGCTTTCCGGAAGCTTCATTCAACCGGTCAAACATGGCAATGTCCGGCTTGCAGATATATTCTCCGTTCTGTGCGCCCTTTTTCGCCGGTGCCACAAAAGGTCCTTCCATGTTAATTCCCCAGAAACGAGCTCTCTTTTTCTGAATTCCTTCGGTGGCATATGCCTTAACCTCACGGCAGATCGTAAGCAGCATATCCTCGGAAAGCGTCATTGTCGNTGGCACGATATTAGCCACGCCAACCGATGCCTCATATGCTGCCATAGCATCTATCGCCTCCCGCGTTCCATCACAGAGGTCATAACTCATGCATCCATGAAAGTGAATATCCGTAAGTCCAGGAATCGCCAGCTGGCCGGATGCATCGATCTCTCTGCCGTCATCTGCAGCTTCCTTACTATCCACAAAACTCCCATCTTTGATATAAATATCCTTATTCAGAAATATTCCATCTTCCGTATATACACAGGCGTTTTTAATAATCATGGAAATCGTCTCCTTTCAAATACCGTCCGGAAATCTAACTGATTTCAGATAAGGCTGCCTCATCAGCTACCAGAGTTACATCGTTATGAAGCTGTAATACAGAAGCTTGTACCTGCGGCGTGATCGGTCCGAAAAATGCTTCCTTAACAATCGCCGCCTTGTCCGCTCCACTGACAACAATTAAAATCTTTTTTGCCTGCATGATCGTTTTGATTCCCATCGTATATGCCTGGCGGGGCACATCTTCCATAGAAGCAAAAAATCTCTGGTTTGCCTTCATGGTTGATTCTGTCAGATTTACGCAGTGAGTCTCTGCTTCAAAAGCCATTCCGGGCTCATTAAACCCAATATGACCGTTATGCCCCAGCCCTAAAAGCTGCAGGTCAACACCGCCCACATCCGCAATCACCTTATTATAATCCCTGCATGCCTTGTCACTGTCCGGCTCCGTTCCATCCGGCAGAAAAGTACGCTCCAGATTAATGTTAACTTTACTGAACAGATTTTCATTCATAAAATAATAATAGCTTTGGTCATTTTCCCTGGTCAGTCCCTTATACTCATCCAAATTAACCGTAGTCACCTCCGAAAAATCCAGATCTCCTTTCCGATACCAGTCAACTAACTGAGCGTAGGTTCCAATAGGGGTAGAACCGGTAGCAAGTCCCAGCACACAGTTTGGTTTCATGATCACCTGCGCTGATATAATATTGGCTGCCTTCCGGCTCATGTCATTGTAGTCTTTTGCTTTAATAATCTTCATATTCTCTCCTCCTTTAAAACAGAGTCCTAAAAAAACGGAGACCCGAAGGCCTCCGTTATGCTAGGGGTTTCGGTATTATTATCCGCTTATAATACCTATAACATTTTCTTCATTTCATCAGCTACAAACTGTACCTTTGTACCTACAATAACCTGTACAGCTGTCTTGCTGGGTCTCATAACACCGGCAACGCCTGCTGATTTAATCTTCTTCTCATCGATCAGTGTGTAATCCTTGATCTCCAGACGAAGTCTTGTAATACAGTTGTCAAGAGAGGTGATATTTGACTTTCCACCAAGTCCTTCCAAAATGGTGGAAGCAACTTCTGTATAGTTGCTGTTAGAAAGAACCGCTTTCTTCTCTGTCTCTACATCATCGTCTTCTCTGCCGGGTGTCTTTAAGTCAAACTTCACAATGGCAAAGCGGAATACCAGATAGAATACTGCAAATGCTGCGATACCAAGAGGAATGATCATCCAAGTTTTCTGTGCCGCAGGCAGTGATGCCGAGAATACAAGATCCGTTGCGCCTGCTGAGAAGCTGAAGCCGGCTCTGAATCCAACCAGTGTTGTGATAACTGTAAAGATACCATATAACAATGCATAAATCAAGTAAAGAAGGGGTGCCAGGAACATAAAACCAAATTCAAAAGGCTCTGTTACACCACAGACAAATGCACAAACTGCAGCGGATGCTACCAGACCGATGGCAACTTTCTTCTTGCCCTCTTTTGCTGTCTGGATCATAGCCAGTGCAGCACCGGGGATACCGAACATCATACAAGGGAAGAAACCGGACATATACATGCCGAGACTCCATGTAACATCTGCGCTGGTATCGCCTGCCCAGAAGTGCTTCAGGTCACCCAGACCAACCGTGTCAAACCAGAATACATTGTTCAGTGCGTGATGTAATCCGGTAGGGATCAAAAGTCTGTTTAAGAATGCGTAAATGCCTGCGCCTACAGGACCAAGGCTGACAATTCCCTGACCAATTGCAAGCAGTACACCGTAAATTACCGGCCATACGAACAAAAGGATTGCTGCAACAACGATGGAAACTACGCCGGAAACGATTGCCACACAGCGCTTACCGCTGAAGAATGACAGCCAGTCAGGCAATTTCGTTGTCTTAAATTTGTTGTAGCAGGTTGCTCCGATAATACCTGAAAGAATACCGATAAACGGGTTTGCAATTGCAGAAAACGCAAGTGTCTTATTTGCATTATCTGCTATGGAAGGCATTAATGTGGTAACCGTGCCTACAGAAAGCAGATTGGTGAGCATCAGCCAGGAAGCAAGAGCTGCAAGACCTGCCGTACCATCATTATCATCCGCCATACCTACACCTACACCAATGACAAACAAAAGAGCCATATTGTCGATCAGTGCGCCTCCTGCCTTAACCAGGAAAAATCCAAGCAGATTCAAAAAACCGGTAATATCACCGCCCTGCATGGTTGCCGGACAAAATGCATATCCAATTCCCATTAGGATACCGCAGATCGGCAGACATGCTACCGGAAGCATCANTGATTTACCTAATNTTTGTAANANTTTCATCATATAANTTANCNCCCTTTTTTATTTTTTCGTTCTGCCCTAGCCNCAGAACNAATGTCTTTCNTTTATATTCTATGGAATTATTTCCATGAATATCNTTGTTCTTTTACTTCTGTAGTTTCAGAATGTCATCTCCTCGCGCCGTCTCCCCCGGCTCCATCATCTCTACTGCGGAAAACTCATCTGAATTGCAGATAATTACCGGCGTGATAATGTCATAGCCTTCTGCTTTGATCTGATCCAGATCTGCCTCCAGAAGGAGATCGCCCTTTTTGACTTCCTGTCCTTCTGCCGCATGGATCGTAAAGTGCTTTCCTTCAAGTTTTACTGTATCAAGACCGATATGAATCAGGATTTCCACTCCATCACTGCTGGTAATAGCGGCCGCATGGCCGGTAGGAAAAATTGTGGAAATCGTGCCGTCTGCCGGCGCATAAAACCTGCCATCTTCGGGAATGATGGCGGCTCCCTTTCCCAGCACTTCATCGCTGAACGTCGGATCACTCACTTCTTTGATACTGACAAGCTTTCCTGCCGCCGGTGATCCGATTACAATACCGTCGTTTTTGGCGAATAGATTCTGAAATAACTTCATTTGCTTTCTCCTTTCCATTTAACAGATGCTGAGCAGATGATCAGCATGTATATAGATCCTTCATACGCTTAATGTTCAGCGCAAGATATATCTTTTCTTCCTCTGTCATGCTGCACTGATACTCTTTTTCAACATATTCACTGACGCCGTTTATGATCTGATACTCCTGTTCGTAATTTTCTTTCACAAACCGGTACAGGAGATCATCCTTCCGCCCGCTGATGGGTTCTTCCGACACAAGGCGGTTGGCAAGCTGCTTCAAATCTGAGATCAGCCGATCCCTGAGATACATTCTTCCCTCAGGGATCGGGATATACCTTTCGATAATCTCCATCATCTCCTGCATCATCTTGATCATGACAAATGTGGTTCCCATAACAGAATTCAATTCCCCATTAACCAGATGCAGTGCAATAGATGCTGCCTCATCATCCGGAAGACGATACCCTGTTCTCTCCTCGATCAGCTCCAGCGCATACCTGCCGACTGAATATTCCAGCGGATAAAAAAGCCTTACCTCATCATATAAAGCATTACTGAAATCCATCCCTTCCTTGTGCCTGTTTAAGGCAAAACTTATATGGTCTGTCAATGTCAGATATACATTCGGTCCCAGCAGAATCCCCAGACTTTCTTTCGCATAAGTAATAATATCATTTGACAAGCGGATATATTCCAGCGGAAGGGCTGCCAGCAGTTCCTTAAAATGTTCTGTGTTATCCATATTTTCCAGCCGGAAAATCTTCTCTATCCTCTCATCTGCAATTTCATCGCCGGCTCTTTTACCGAACCCGATTCCTCTGCCCATCGCCACTAATTCTATATTCTGATTATCCCTTGCTGCGATAATGTTATTATTGATTACCTTCTCAATACGCAATTTCATTTCCTCAGTATTACTGTACAGTTCTCTGTCTAAACATCAGTATGCGCCGCAAACCAGCCTGTCAAACAAAAAAACCAAATTCTATGAATCGGCCTAACTGCCAATCCATAAAATTTGGTTTTGCCCGCTTCTGTGCAGTAACAATCCAAAACAATTAATCAATCAGTTCATTAATTGCTTTCATTATAGCAACCTGCACAACAAAAGTCAATATGGCAAATAGATAATCTCGTCACATTGCCACCCTCCGGCTGATTCATTGCTGCATTTTTATGCACATCGACTATATTTTTATTTCTTTTCAAGCAACTTTATTACAGAAACTGGTTTCTGTCACTGTCATATGCATAACCAATTTTCCTCAGTTTCTCCTCAATCATTTCCCGATTCTCATCAAGATCATCGCACATGGCATCCAGATTGGGATAAAAATCGCGTAATTTTAAGTTTACATAACTCAGAAGCATATTCGCATCATTAGGCAGCGGCATCTCCGTTCTCCTTTCCTTAGATTCACCTCTTAACACCAGCCGTCAGTCCACCATCCCTTACAATAATCTCAATGGTATCTCCCTGTTTTACCTGATCCTCAAGAATCAGTCTGGCCGATAAGGTTTCCACATATTTCTGGATATAGCGTTTTAATGGTCTTGCCCCGTAAACCGGATCATAAGCGTTCTCGACAATGTAACGTTCTGCTTCCGGATCCAGTTCCACTGTCAATTCACGATCCGAAAGTCTCTTATTTAAATCCGCTATGATTAGTTTAATAATACCGCCAATATTCTCTTTCGACAATGGCTTAAATAAAATTGTTTCATCCAGACGGTTTAAAAACTCCGGTCTGAAATGAGCGCGAAGATCATTCATAACCATTGTTTCCGCCTCTTCGTCGATCTGACCATTATGGTCAATTCCGTCCAGAAGATAAGATGCGCCAATATTGGAGGTCATAATCAATATGGTGTTTTTGAAGTCCACCGTGCGCCCCTGAGAATCGGTAATACGTCCGTCATCCAGCACTTGCAGCAATACATTAAATACATCAGGATGTGCTTTCTCTATCTCATCAAACAATACTACCGAGTAAGGTTTTCTTCTGACTGCTTCAGTCAGCTGCCCTCCTTCCTCATATCCTACATATCCGGGAGGTGCTCCAATCAATCTGGATACCGAATATTTCTCCATGTATTCACTCATATCAATACGCACCATATTGTTTTCATCGTCAAACAACGATGCAGCCAGAGTTTTGGCAAGCTCTGTTTTTCCCACTCCGGTGGGTCCCAGGAACAAAAATGACCCGATTGGTTTTGTTGGATCCTTAATCCCTGCCTTTGACCGGATGATTGCTTCTGTAACCTTGGTTACGCCTTCATCCTGTCCCACAACACGTTTATGAAGTTCTTCATCCAAATGAAGGGTTTTATTCCGCTCACTTTCCGTCAGCTTCGCTACCGGTATTCCGGTCCATCTGGAAATGATCCGTGCAATTTCCTCTTCCGATACGCTTTCATGTACCAGAGAAAGATCCTTGTTTTTAACCTGTTCTTCTTCGATCTCAAGCTGTTTTTTCAGGGCAGGCAGTCTACTGTAGCTTAATTCCGCCGCTTTTTCGTAATCTCCTTCCCTCTGTGCAATTTCAATCTGACTGCCTACTGTATCAATCTCTTCACGGAGTTTGGAAAGCTTCTCAACAGATGCCTTCTCATTTTCCCATTGGGCTTTTCGATTGTTCAATTCTTCTTTTAACTCAGCCAGTTCCTTCTGCAGATCTTCCAAGCGATCTTGACTCAAACGGTCATCTTCCTTTTTCAGCGCAGTTTCTTCTATTTCCATCTGCATGACCTTACGCTGCAATTCATCCAGTTCCGTAGGCATGGAATCCAGTTCTGTCTTAATCAGTGCGCAGGCCTCATCCACCAGGTCAATCGCTTTATCGGGAAGAAAACGATCGGAAATGTAACGGTTCGAAAGTACGGCTGCGCTTACCAGTGCATTATCCATAATCTTGACACCGTGATAGACCTCATAGCGTTCTTTCAGTCCTCTCAAAATCGAAATCGTATCCTCAACCGTAGGTTCTTCCACCATTACCGGCTGAAACCTTCTCTCTAACGCCGCATCCTTTTCGATGTACTGCCGATATTCGTCCAACGTGGTTGCTCCAATGCAGTGAAGCTCTCCCCGAGCCAGCATAGGCTTTAACATATTCCCGGCATCCAGCGCTCCATCCGTCTTTCCTGCACCTACAATGGTGTGCAGCTCATCAATGAAAAGGATGATCTGCCCATCGCTATTTTTCACATCCTCTAAAACTGCCTTCAGACGCTCTTCAAACTCACCGCGATACTTGGCGCCTGCCACCAATGCCCCCATATCCAACGCAAATATCTTCTTGTCCTTCAGGCCTTGAGGAACATCGCCTCGGACAATCCTCTGCGCCAGACCTTCCACTACTGCAGTTTTTCCCACACCGGGTTCACCGATAAGAACCGGATTGTTCTTTGTCTTACGGGACAAAATGCGGATCACGTTCCGAATCTCACTGTCCCTGCCGATTACCGGATCAAGCTTCTGATCCCGGGCCTTCTCCACAAGATCCTGCCCGTACTTGGCAAGAGTATCATAAGTAGCTTCCGGATTATCGGAAGTAACCCTTTGATTTCCCCTCACAGTAGAAAGAACCTGTAAGAAACGTTCTCTGGTGATCCCAAACTCACGAAAAATCTCTTTTACTGCTTTATTCGGATGTTTGATCATCGCAAGGAATAAGTGTTCTACGGAAACATACTCATCAGACAATGCCTTTGCTTCCTCTTCCGCAGAAACCAGCACCTTATTCAGATCCTGCCCCACATAGACCTGGCCGCCCTGCACCTTCACTCTCTTATTTAAAGCTTCTTCCACCTTATTTAAGAAATACTGAGTGTTGATTTCCATTTTTTCTATAAGTTTCAGGATCAGGCTGTCATCAATCGTCAGCAGACTGTAAAGCAGATGCTCCTGCTCAATCTCCTGATTGCCATATTCATATGCAAGCTTCTCACAGCCTTCTACCGCCTGCATGGATTTTTGAGTAAACTTAGATATATTCATATGCACTCCTCTCTGCCCTTCGCAAATGAGGCCGCCCTATGGATCAGATATTCCACAGGATTTCTCATTCACAGTATATCCGGCCAATCAACTGCTTATTTATATTCTTCTTTGTTCTAGTGTGAATATAACACTGATTGTTAGCACTGTCAAGAGGTGAGTGCTAATTTAATTATTAAAATCCCATAAATAAAGCATTAACAGCACATTTATATATAGTATTACGCTTTACTATGCCAGTCACTATGCCAATTTCTTATAAAACATATAAAAATAGAGCCTATCCGATGTATATACCAGATAAGCCCTACTACTGTTTACCCTATATTTATTTTGCCCTCTAACTCTACCATTGATTCCGCTTTCTTCTTTTCCGTAGAATGCGCATAAATCCCTAATGTTGTTTGTATATCTGAATGTCCCATGATCGCCTGAACTGATTTAATGTCAGACGTACTTTCACAAAATCTCGTGCAAAATGTATGCCTGAGGCTATGGGCTGAGAAGCTAGGCAGCAATACCGGTGCCCTCTTCTCTTCCACTGCTTTTCTAGTCTCTTCCTCATTATACGCCTTTACAATATCGCCTATTATTCTATTTACATTTGCATTAGTATATGGCTTTCCTGTTCTCGTCATAAAAACAAAATCGCTGTACCCGTCAACCTCAAAATCATTCGGTATATTAAGCATAAAGTTATATTTCTTTTGCTCTATAAGTTGGTGTTTTAATCCTTGCAACATAGGGATTGTCCTATTGCTCTTTTCTGTTTTCGGTGAAGTTATATGGAACTCAGTAGCTTTTCCTAACTTTTTATATTGCAAGGTGTGATTTATATTTATCTCCCCTTTAAATAGGCTAATGTCCCCCCAAGTGATCCCGCTAGCTTCACCCACTCTACAGCCTGTAGCAAGCAGAAAAGAGAAGAAAGGAAGATAACGGCGGTATGTCATGCTTTGTTTTATATACTCAATAAAGGCGTTCTGTTGTTCTTCTGTCAATGCCTGCCGCTCTTTCGGTTTCTTATCATTGCGCTTTAATTCCCGCCCTATCTTGTCCGCCGGATTCCGTGCGATCAATCCATTGTTTACCGCCTCAGTTAAACACCCATTGAGCAAAGATATAATCAGCTTCATAGTGTTCCATGATAAGTTATTGACGTTATATAAGTCATTCAGCACTTTTGCTATCTGGATCCGTCTAATGTCTTTTAGCTTGCTTTTGCCTATAACAGATTTCTCAATGTATAACTCCCACATTCTGAGATCATTTTTATAAGTGACCGCTTTAAGGCGTGGCTGTTTGTACTGCTCCATATATTTATAAAAAAATTTGTTTAAGGTTGTGCTGTTATCAATATCAAGATACACACCCCTTTCTAAGTCCGCTTTTGCCTGTACCGTCTTTTTCTTTAGTTCTTCAAGGTTCTTGCTATACAGCGCATACCGCCGCCCACCGTAAGAGAATCGGCTTGAATATAAGCCGTTTTTATCCTCATAAAATCCCGGCGGTAATATCCGGCCTCTGCTGTCTCTGCGTTTCTCTGCCATGTGATCCGCCTCCTATCTGCTCAAAATCTCCCTGGTGTCATAGTTTAAAATTTGTTCGTGTATGTTTATTGAAAGTGTCAGCCTTTTCCCGGCGGTGTCTGTCATTCTAACAATATCCGGTCCTACTAGCTCTATTTTTGCATCTATGAAATTTTCGTTAATCCATTTGCAGATTATATATTGTGCTACGGTCTTTGTACTTTTTACCATTTCAACCGCTCCTTTCTTTCTGGTAACAGAAAAGCGGCAACGCCGGAAACGTGCCGCCCTTATGTTTTATTTGTCTGGGGTTCGTTTGTGTGTATGTCTGGGCGTTTATACGCAAGTGAAAACCTATTCCGACAAAACAGCCTTTTTCACTTTTGCGGCGGCTGCTTTTAGACCGGCTGCATATCCGGCGGAAACTAGCTGTATGATCTGAAACTCAGATATCGGCGCGCCTGCTCTACATCCGTTACTTCTCGCAATCCTTTTGGCATCCACCATCGAAATATTATCATCTTGTTTCATGCCTCGGCCCTCCTGTTTCTACCAGATTGTTAGAAATACCGCTTTCTAACTTCCGAAGTTCTGCAATAGATTCTTTTAGCCGCATCATATAATCGTTAATAATCAGGGCGAGGGTTTCCGTTTCCGAAACTTCCGCCGCTGCATCCGTAATCCAGTCTATTTTCTTGATAATGCTTTCTTGTGCAGATGCAATATTGTCAATAACGCTTGTTATACTTCCCATTGGTGGAAATCTCCTTTCCTTTTCTTGATATTCCCAACAGCCGCCGCACATGGTATAATCTAAATACTATGAGCAGTTAACGCTTATAGGGTTGTTTTGGTGGGGTGCGTGCTTTGGTCGGCGGTGCATCCCACTTTTATTCAATTCCAAGCCGCCTTTCTTTCATGAGACATTGGAGCGTAAGAACACCCATTTGAAGTTCTTTAGCGGCTTGCTTTGTAGTTACTCTTGTTTCGTACATAACACCCCCGACTATGTTTTTACTTTAATACAGATTACTTTACATTCTTTCAGCTTTTCCCTTTTAACTTCTTTGCCTTCTTCAATGCTTTTCATTCCCATTTTGCAAACCCTCCTTTCTTAGGTTTTCACTCTTTAATTTTACCATATATATTTCATATTATCAATATGTATAGTTATATAACTTGAAATAGTTTTATTATGATTGTATAATTATTGTAAATTTTAAAAAATGGAGGTGTTATCTGTGGCAATCGGTAAAGACAAAACTCAGGTTTTACTTACTCTATCCAAAGAGGACAAGGAAAGACTACAAACAATAGCAGCGGAAGAAAACCGCACATTTACAAATCTCATTAACACCATAATCAAAGAGTATCTAAAAGTACATCCATAATCGCCCCGGCGATGTCCGGGGTTTTCTTTTGCCCTTTCTTGCTAAAAAGTACCGCCCTAGCTGCTTATTTTTCGTCTGAATCATTTTCGGCGGTCATTTCCTCGCCTTTTGGTCTATGTCCGTTTCTGTACTCGTATAAAGGGCAGTTTTTGACAGGACACAGCCGCACCTCTTTAAATTGTCCGTTGCTACAATCAAGACATTTTGCCCGGATCGCCTTAATCGGTGTTAATTTTGCCATGTTTCCACCTTTCCGGCTTCGTTCTTTGCTTTTATTGCAAGATGGTAAAAGATGACGGCCTAACGAATCGTTACCCCTTAACCTCATAGAAGCCTTATTATATATACTTGTGCTATTGTGTAAACCCCGTATTTTTCGGTACTTTCTGCACTTGTGCAAGGCGTTTTCTGATCCATTCCGGGGAAAGCGGTCTTTGCTATGAGACAAAAAGAGAAAAATCGCCATTTATGCACGTTGTGCCGTCCGCCTGTTTTGCGGATATAGTGTTAAAATACGCTGTAATGCCCCTAAAATCAATTTTCCGCTTTTGTGGTGTTCTCCCTTGCCCGTGTGCTTCCGGCTAAAAAAATTGAAATGTCTTTTTATAAATGTTACCTTTCGCCGGGGTGTCGGCTTTTCCGCCCACCTGTAACAGATACCCTTTCAAAGCCATTTGACGGCGGTTTAAGCTGTTTTCTGTTTTTGTAGTAAAATTCTCTACCAGAAAATAAAAAGCCTGTTCCTGCCAATTCTGAAACACTAGGGAGAGGGTGTCGGCATTATCTACCCCCTGCCCGTGCGCTCCGCTTTCTTTTCCTTGCTTCTTCCCTATATCTCGATTGCCGCATTATCATTTGGACTTGTAACATTGTTTGCTACTGTTGCAGACATATTTTCAGGATCGTCCTGCTCATAGACCGGTGCAAGTCCTGCATACTGTAAATGGTTAATTTCTCCATTTGCAAGCCTTTTTCCGGCTTCGGATAATTCCACAATAGGGGAGTAGTCACCCGGCAGATAATCTTTATACTCCTCAGACCGGCTTATAAGTTCGCCTTTTCCCTCGGCTGCCGCCCGGCGCGCCCTATCTCTTTTTTCGCAATCAAATTTGCAATCTGCAAATATTTTTTCTACTTCGTTTTTTTCATGATCACTTAAAGGTATAGGAGCGTCAAACATATACTCATTTATGTAATCAGTACTCAGCCGGTCAATGTATGAATCAAATTTTGTCTCAATGAGTGCTATCTGGACAACTGCGGCGGTTTCCATATCATCCGCCGGGTAAAACTGATAATTGGCAACGATAAAGGCAATATCCGCCCGGAGTTCATTTGCAACCGCTGCCAACTCTTCCGCATGAATGAAAGTCAACTGATCCTCTTGCGGACGGTTCGCATTTAATATATTACCGAAAGCGTTTATAAAAGCATTCGCGCCCCAATAGCTCCCTCTGTACTTGTCAAAGAAAAGTTGCGCTTCATAAGGTGACAGATTTAACCCTTTTAACCCCTCAATCTCCGCCAATGCCTCCCGGTCTATGTGGGTCAGCAAATGCGCAATGTGCCGATCCACGCCTATAAGAATATTCTCTACTGCCTGTATTGTAGCCTCTTTTAGGCTTGCCACATCGCGGGAGTAATTCCGCTCTATTACCGGTTTAAACTCAGTATGGAAATAGTGAGACCCATTATATTTTTTTTCGTTTTCCGCTAGTGTTTCATGCCGCTGTTGGTCAAGTTCCGCCTTTTTTCCCTTGTAGTTCTGAATGATATTTACAATCTGTTTAACCATAATTTCTAAACCCTCCTATATGTTTTCAATAATGTCATCAATTCCCGGCTCTGCTTCTCCCCGTAAGATCGTTGGGATTCGCTTTGTAACCTCTTCCTTTGTGGGAAGAGTATCAAGAGGCGTTGCCGTGCTTGCCTGTAGCTCAACGGTATCTCTATATGAGAAATGATTCTTCAAGAGGAATATCAGCGTTNCAGGGNTTATTTTTNCAGTTATCCCCNATTNTTCAGTTANTNCTNCTAATACCTGTTTNNTNCTGGTAATTATTTCTCCCTTTGTTCCCCCTGCCTGTTCCCACATCCACAATGTTTTTCTGGTAACTCCAATACTTAGGGCCATCAACTCCACGCCAGGGCGCAAATGATTTTCTGCACACCAAGTAAAGAAATACTTTATTCTTTCTTCTAACTGCTCAGGATCATTTGGGTTGATTTTGGGAAGTTCTCTCAATTTTTCCATAGAGAAAACCATGCTTTTCATCTCTGACGGTTCAATGTCCGGCTGTTGATTTGTTGGAAAATTGCTGTTATGGTTCCCTTTTGCCATCGTCTCACTTCCTTTCTGTTTCAAGTGTCATCTGTCCTTTGGTTTCGTCGAGATACCGCCGGGCGTGTTTTATTGCCCTAAGCGTCATCAATGCGCGGCTTTTCAGCGTTGCAATAAATTCCTCAACCTCTCTATCATCTGCCGGAAGATAATAGCCGCCTGTTGTCGCTGATAAAATAAGCTGCCCTGACTCCCTCGCCTTTTCAATATCTTTCTGTAGTATTCTCACGCTACGAAACCCCAACAACTCAGCAAGGGCAGCAGTAGAAACCGCGTTTTCTTTGCCTTTTGAGAGTATACTCTCATAGTCAAACTGTGATTTGATTTTTTCCACTATGTACGCACCTCCTGGACCGCCAAACCTGAGCGGCATAATTTCAGGGTTGAAGAGATGCTTTGTTTTTCCCTTACAGTTTGGTTGAATCAATGACATACTTTGTGCCATCATCTCCGGCTTTCCATGATGTCATTTTCACAAGAGCCGGGTTATATATGTGCAAACAGTGGAATATTGTTTGATCTTGCAAGTTTCTTAAAACAATTTCCAAATACTCTTTGTGACTGATAACAGCCACAATGTAACATTCTGCAACCAACCCACCCAAAACCACGGGGTCTACTTTTACATACTTCAAATTATCTTCCGGCGGCTCTCCACCATTTACCATTCTCTTGAAATCATCATAAATACTCATTCTTTCTCCTTTCTGGGATTACTGAAAATCTCCGTAATCGTAACCATCAGCCGCCCCTATGTTCTTTCCCGTTTCCTTTGCCATCTTCTCACTTATTCCTGGATATTTAGATTCAGGCTTTACTGTTTGCATTGCCTCATTCAGATAGCTTTCAAAGTGTGATGCTGCAAAAAGTGTTTCCGGTCTGAGGTACGCAGACATTTTTTTGTCATTGCTCCATTGCTCCGTTTTCACATCAATAACTCTCTTGAAATCATCCACTGTAAAATTTTCAGAAAGCCGTCCATTGATAATCCGCTGAGTGGCTTTTGTGGTATGTTTGTAATGAGAATGGGTTTTCTCATTCAGATAGTCGATAATCTCCTTGTATGGAGGAACTGCAGGGGTTTCCCCTGTAATATCTTTATTATCTTTATCTGCATCTAACTCTATATCTAACTCTGTCGTACATTTCTCAGACATATCTCGGAGTTTTCTCGGAGATTTCTCCGGCAAATCTCCCACACTTTCATAAGAAAGCCTTTTTTCTTCGCTGATTCTTCGATCATATTCCCTTTTTCTGTCTGCTTCGGTAGAAGATTTCCCGATAAAATTCTGGATATTGAGCATATAAATTGTGCCATTATCCAAAATTTCAACAATGCCTAATTGCTTAAAAATATCCAGTGCCTTTTCAACAACTCCGACTTTATGCCCGGTAAGAGTTGCCAACATTTGGACATTATAGGGGATCAAGTCATTAAACATTAGCCGTCCTTCCCCCTTTAAGCTTTTAAGATACATTTTTAAAAGCACATTAGAATATAAATAACCATCCGGCATACTTTCTAAAATCCTCATTTCGTCAGAATCAAAAAAATTTTCTCTTAAACGCATATAAAAATATTTTTTATTGTTCTCTGTCATATTTTTGCATTCTCCTGAAATACTATTTTATTGTCTGGGCGGCATATCAATCGGAGTACGCAAACAGCAACCAGAGTAAACCGTCTTTCACATTAAAACTGCCTCCTTTCCTTGTCACAATAGATACAAAGATACGAAACGAAAAACATACCAGATTTTATATACCTATCCCCTTTCCAGATTGTTCAGAAATGAACTGATCAACCTTTGATGTAACAATCCGAATACTGCGCCCAATACGAATCACAGCATTTGCAGTTTCAGCCAATTCCATCAAAGATTTTCTACCCAAATTATACCGATCCATTGCATTAGTGACGCTAAGCAAAGAACAATCAAAGATATCTTTTGGTGTTGGTGTTTTCCTCATTATTTCCTCCTTTCTCCCGAAAAAAAAGGCATCAAGAAAGCGTTTTTTGCTCTCTCAATGCCCTACTATCTACTTTTTCGGCTAACTATATTTTGTATCTGATTCAAAAATATCATACAGTTTTTTATCTGTAAACCCCTGACTGTATCTCGTAATTTGCACTAAAAGCAACAATATCAATACAAAAAGTTATGATTAGTTCACTTTTAGAATAGAAAATGCAACAAAAAGTTTTTTCGGAAAATTATTAACAATTTTTGCGCGTTATTTTTGTGCGCATTTACCAATCTAATATTTTTAAGAGTGATTTCTGCTTGAAATAGCAACCCAGATATGATATTTTAGACATAGAGAAAGCAACCGCCCACAAGGGTTAGCCTCTCTTAGTCAAGTTTTTAAGCCTGCCTTGAACCGGCCAAGTACAAGGTAGGCTTATTTATTTTCGCTTATTGTTCCTATCTATGTAGGTAAGCAGCGCAATCAGAAACGAACCGCCCAAAAATAACAGGCTCAAAACATCGTATATATCCATCTGCACCACCTCCCCTCTTTTGCAAGTTTAGGGAGGCTACCACCTTGTAACACGGTTACAATCTCATATATCAATGTTACCACAAACCGCACACCTACACAACGAAAAAGTGAAAGCCCATCTGTTTTTTATGGATAGGCTTTCTTTATTATGGCAAATAGCAATAGTTCACTGATATATTTTTTATGCCGGTGCAGGTGTGAAAGAATAACCACTGTCTGATCTGACACGCTCCAACTGCTTATTAACTTTGTAACCGTCAAGAGTAAGGCCGTCTTTTGTATTGTCCGCCGTTCTTTGGCTGTAATGTGCCGTCTTTTCGGCATTCTCAGACAGTTTATTAAGGTATGGTGTCAGCATCTCGCCAACAACCTCAGCAAATGCCTCCTTAATGCCGCCGGATGTTTCCAACGTTGCCTCTATGGCTCCCCGGCTTTCAACAGTTTCTTGTACTGTATGCCGGATTATATCGGCTGAAAAACCNCCGTNTAAATTCGGCCGGTATGCCCTGAGTGCTGAGTCATCNAGTTTAACACGGGTTTTTATNTCCGCCGTAATATCTGANATTTTCCCCATCCATTCGCTGATATGCGCCGCCGTGCTTCCTGCTTTGTCATCNATCCCTTTGTTAAATCCCTGTACTGTATAATTTCCAAGCTGTGCAAATACACGTGATGGGGAATGGATCCCTAATTTGTCCTTAACAGCAGATACAAGAGAATCAGCCCACCCCTTTACTGTATCAATGGAACTTTTCAGGAAAGAAGTTATGCCGCCTGAAAAACCGTCAACAACATTTTTTGCCGCATTTTTGAAACGGTTTGCTAGGGAATTGTCGCCGCTGCCCTGAAAAGCTGAAATGACATCATTTGCCCATGTTGTTATGCTGCCCCGTGCGGTCGTGTAGTAGCTGCTTATTTTGTTTTTAAATCCGTCTATAATATTCGCCGCAAATGTGGCGAACTTTGTACCGTTGATTGATCCGTGACTGCTGCTTGTGAAATAATCCCTGACATCATTCGCCCATGTACTTATATTTGTCCGTACCGTGGTATATACAGAACCTATTTTTTCTCTGAAACCGCTTACCACATTATCGGCGTAGGTCTGCCATTCCAGAGAATTGATTTTTCCATGCCCTGGACCTGTGAAATATGTTTTAATATCCTCCGCCCATGTGCTGATATTATTTCTTACTGTGGTGTATGTATTCCCGACTTTCTCCCTGAATCCTGATATTATATTATCGGCGTAGGTGGTCCAGGTCTGGTTATTTATTGCCCCGTTGCCATTGCCGGAAAACCATTCTTTTAGGTCGCTCGTCCACTTGTCTACATTGGTTTTAATTGTGCCGTAGGTACTGCCGACCTTTTCCCGGAATCCTCCGACAATATCCGCGCCGTAAGATTTAAACTTTTCAAATATATTTCCCTCGCCATCGCCACCGGTAAACCAGTCTTTTATATTGGCCACCCATGCTTTGACTGTCTGCATACATTCAGAGAATTTCCCGCTTATGCCCCCGATAAGCCCATCAACGATATATCCGCCCATGGTTTTCATCTCGGTAGAAGGGGAATGGATGCCGAAAGCCTCTTTAAATCCCTCAATGAACGGGGTAAAGATATTTTCCTTTATCCATGATCCGACACCCTTTAGAGCGTCAACAATACCATTCCACAATCCGGCTATGATGTTTCCGCCTGCGTCCTCTATGTACTCGCTGAAATAGTCGGATAGATTGCCCCATGCTGTTTTAAGCATATCCCAGATGCTGCCTACTAAATCAATCGCACCTTTTACCGCCGAGCCGAACAGTTCGCCGAGCGATTTAGACACACCGGACCAGTCAAAACCTTTGAAAAAGTCGCCTATTGATGTGACAATGTACCTCGGCACTTCCGACCAGTCCGCACCCTGTATTGCACCGATCAAAAGATCAAGCAACCCTTTAATTGCGGATGAGAGAGAAGATGCAATAACGCCCCAGTTTATTTCCTTAAAAAATCTGCCTATTGCGTCTATTATGCCCTTTCCCAAGGCTTTCCAGTCTGTTTTCTTTATAAAGCCATCAAGGACATCAAATAAACCTGTAACAGCTTTTCCGAGTGCCTGCCCAGCTTTCGCCCACTGTATGCCGTGTATCGCTGTTGTAAGTGCGTCCCCGATGCTTTCCCCGAATTTCTTGAAATCAAAGACAGACACAAACCCATAAGCCGTATTGATAGCCATGTTAAGACCATTTGAAATCAGATTCCCGACCGCCGCCCAGTCTATTGTTGAAATAGTAGAATTTAAGGCAGTAGCGATTGATGCACCTATCTTTTCAAAATCTACCGTTTCAAGGAATGTATTGGCGAATATAAAGGCGGTATTGATTCCCTGCCCTATGGTATAGCCTAATAGCTCCCAATCCAACTCATCCACAAACCCATTAATGAGCGTGGCGAGTCCGTGCGCAACACGCCGAGCTTCTGCCTGTATCTTCTCCCATGGGATTGCTGCCATTACTCCGTTGAGCTTTGCAGCAATCATTCGCCCGATTTCTGACCAGTCATCTGTTTTTAATATCTCCCGGATTCTGTCAGCAAGGCTTTTTATATTTTTGTCAATCGGTTCGGTGTCGTAGTAATCGCCACCAAAACCGTCACCACCCCCGGCGGCGGTGTTATCCTCTTCGGTTTCGTTTTTGCTTATGATGTTAAGCTCATCAATTCCAATAGTGGCGTCTCTGATCTCTTTCGCCATCTTTTTAGCAGAGTTGCCTACTTTGTCAAGGCTTGCCGCATAATTTAAATTCTGCTTTTTTGCTTTATTAAAAACGCTCTTTCCGCCTAAAGCTGACAAAAACTGATTAACAACGTTTACCGCACGGGTCAACGCCCCTATGATATAGTTAAGAGCCGGCCCCAATAAGTTCACAATAGGAGCCGCAAGGGCAGCTATACTATAGGCCAACTGCTTACACCCCGCCATAAGGTTAGATATTTGGGAATTAAACTCCGTGCTTTCCCTTGCAAGCTGCTTGAATCCCTCGCCTACGTTGTTTATAACCGCTTTAAGTGCAAGCCTTGTCAGCATGAGTTTGAGCATATTTGATACTCTTAGTAGGCTTTTTGACAATGTATTTGCATGGGTATTAAAGCGGCTCATGCCATGCCCGGCGGATAACAGGGAACTTGCCACACTCTTGACTTTTGAAAGAAAAGATTTGAAACCGCTCCCGGCACGTTTGACGGCATTCAGCGCACTTTTTGCCCCATTCGCTATACCTTTAAATGCGTAAGAGAGAGCGCTTAAATGCTGAGAATCCCCGCCGGATGCTCTTAATAATTCCATATCCCGGTTAAATTCCGCTACCCGGTCAGTCGCAACGCGGATATCATACTGCAGGCCTTTCCAACTTGCAGAAGATGTGTTTATCCCCTGGGCCTCCATTCTGTCCTGCTTATCAAGAAGCCTTTGCAATTCCGTTTCTGCCTGCCTGATATTTGCCGCAAGCTCGGTGTATTGCTCCGTTGGGATTCTGGTGCCTAACCGCGTTTGAAAATCCCGGACCGCTGCCGACATTCTCCCAAACACGTCAGAGGCAGAAAGAGAGCGCAAGTTGTCAATAAGCCGGGCAAATCCTCCACTGTTTCCCATGCTCTCCATTTTCTGCCGGGCGTTGTCCGTTTCGGTGCCAACNTTGCGCATTTCNTCNNNGATGNGGCGCACCAAATCAGCAGTAGACGCGGCCGCTTCCTGAATATTCNAAAAAGACTCCTGTACATTGTCCACCGCATATTCAAGAAGGCTTTGCGGTTCCTGCCTATCGGTGTTATGCTGAGCCGNATTGTCCGTCCATCTCGGTTTCTCCCAGAAATTAAGAGGCCTTTCTTTCTGTATCTGCTCCAACTTTGCATATAGTATGTCAAGTTGTCCGCATACATCGGCAATGTCATATTGCATATTACGGAATGACTTTGAATTTTCATCAATACCGCCAACCGTCCGCATTTTATTCTCTTTTGACAATAAGGAATCAAGGCGGTTTTCTGCTCGTGCTATCTGTTTCTGTAGCCCTTCCATGCTGTCAGCCGTCTTTATATTCCGCCCGAGTCCATTCAGTTTTTTTTCAAATTCTGTTAAAGGCTCTAATTTTTCTTTTATCCCGGCTGTAGATTTTTGCAAGTTGTCAAGGGCTGATTTCATCCCCCGACCGTCAAACCCTTTCAGCCCGTTTTGTAAGACTGTCAGCCGCTCTATAAGTTCATCAACTGTATTTTTTGCGNTGTCCGCTTTTGCGTCTATTTCTATCCGCACATCATCCAAANAATNGCCGCCCATGCTGCCGCCTCCCTTTATCCCATAGACGGCATGAAAANANCCGCCTTTTCGGGTTCATTCCGAATCAAAGCGGCTCTTCCTGCGGCTCTTGCTTCCTGATTATTTCTTTTTACTGTTGTCTTTTCCGGNCACGATAATACCGACACACAAAACAACTGTTGCACAAATAATAATAGTCTGAATAATTGAAACCATTACATTTCCTCCCTTTCCTGCTGACCTTTGCGGAAACCATCGCTATAACCCATTTCGGCAATACCTAAAAAAGGCTTATATAGTTCTTTGCATTGCTTTTCGTTGTCTGTCTCTTTCATAAGTTTTTTTAATTCTTTCAGNTATTCCCTCAGGCGGTTCACGTTTGCCCGGCCATTATTACGNCCAACCTCATAAGCAGTATTNCATATTTCGGCGGCGGNTTTTGCCATNTTGTAACCATCGGGGTTTATGGCGTTACCGTTGTAAAGACCTTTCCCGAACATGATNNTATAAACATATCCCGGAGATACCGGNTAAATAAGNGTTTCTTTCATCTCACCGCCTCCGCACATAGTTCCGAGACCTCACACCCCAAAAAGGCGGCAATCTTCCCGACTGTTGAAATATGGGGGTTTAGTTTTCCGTTTATGATCCGTGAAACGGTGTAATTTTGGATTCCTGCACCTTCCGCAAGCTGTCTCTGATTGATTCCTTTTTTGTTCATGCTGTTAAGCAAAGTTGAAGTATTGACTTTCATTCCGTCCGCATCCCTATTCGTATAAAGGAAAACCGGCAAGCTGCTTTATTTGCGGCTCACCGGCTCTTTACCTATTTCTACCCTGATTATATTTTTGCATCCGCGGCATCTGATCTCGAAATACCCCTTTGCTCCCTCTTCATACTGGAAAAGCAGCTTCTTTCTCCCATACTCCCGGATGCATAGCGGGCAATACTGCATCTTTGTCATAATCTCACCCCTTAAACAAAAATAACCGGCAAAGAAATATCTTTGTGGGATCAATGGCTCTACTTATTTACTTTTATTGTATTTTATCAGTTGTGGCGGATTTAGGCAATAGCGAAATACGGCTTATCGGCATATTTTACA
>WFLX010089598.1_pt1 | contig 21505 bp, 18 predicted proteins | sample 4967041 | NCBI WGS metagenome assembly WFLX01 (sample SAMN12857096, study PRJNA449069) | gut metagenome | isolation source: stool from male and female vole | host: Microtus ochrogaster | place: USA:Florida | collected 2017
GCAAAATATCGCTTATTGAGAATTTTGCAGTGAGCCAGAGCTACCCTTTTGCAGCCGACTCCCTTAACGAGAGCAATATAAACACATCTATACCCCTTAAACTCACCAAACATTTCAACCTCAACCTACCGGCTACATGGGATGTGTACACCTACCAGCTTAATGCGGCGGGAAATCCTGTGCGCGTGAACATTCCGCGCTGGAAAGCGGGGAAAGGCATTGGGCGCTTGTCAAGCACAGGCACATCTTTCTCCTACTCTTTCAACAACAACACTTTCAAAAAAAAGAAAGAAAAAAAGGACAACAAGAACAATCAGGACAATCGGGACAACCGGGATAATCCGGAGGATGACCCGATGGCAAACGGTGCCGCTACAAATGAGACCCACGAGCAGAAAAACAGCGATATAACTCTTAATCCGGACGGATATATGGCTTGGGAAGTGCCCTGGAACTTCACTATAAACTACAGCATCGGCTACGGTTACGGCTCCTTCAACAAGAAAAAGATGGAGTATAACGGTAAAATCACCCAAAACCTCAGCTTCTCCGGCAACATCCGACCTACAAAAAACTGGAATTTCAGTTTCAGCGCAAGCTACAATTTTGATACCCATAGGCTTGCCTATATGAATTGCAATATCACCCGCGACCTGCACTGCTTCAGTATGCGAGCAAGTTTTGTGCCTGTCGGACCGTATAAGTCTTACAATTTCCACATTTCTGTCAACTCATCGATTCTCTCCGATGTGAAGTATGACAAACGCTCGTCTATGCGCAATGGAGTCACATGGTATTAAGGCTGTTTTTTAACTCCGGCAGCTAAACAAATTTGATGCTGGCGGAGTTTTACTTTAAGTAATTCGCGCCATTTTGGCGCACATTCATCATATTGGTTATTGTGGCACATAAACTGCTTTCGCGTATCCCGAAAATAATAATGTGGGTCATCCTATCGTTGGTGGCTCTCGTGGTGCTGGTTGTCGCAGCGCTATATATCCCGCCTGTGCAGACCTGGGTAAAGGATTTTGCTCTTGAAAAGGTCCGGCAGAGCACTGGAATGGATATTAAGGCAAACACATTCCGGCTTAAATTCCCGCTTACCCTTTCAATTGGCGACGTTACCGTAGTCGAAGATACAGGTGACACAATGGCTACTGTAGGAGCGCTTGACCTTGATGTGAAGCTCCTGCCGCTGATTAAAGGAAACATTGATGTGGCATCTGCGTCCGCCTCAAATGTTTACTATGCCCTCGGCAACCGGGATTCAGCCATGATGATTCGCGCAAACATCAGCAATTTTGTGCTGGACGCGGCAAACATGAATTTCTCCAAAGGAAACATTGACATTGACAAAGCTTCGGTTGACGGAGCGGATGTACGTCTGATAATGAAGGATACTGTTACAGCTACAACCGACACCGCGGCTGCATCCCCGCTGAAAATTACTGCAAAGTCACTGCGTATTGCCAATGTTAGATACCGCATGGCTATGATGCCCGTCATAGACTCGATGGATGTCACTGTTCCGCTGGCGCACCTCGAAGACGGCATTGTGGACATGGGCACCCGGAAAATAACAGCTAAATCATTAGGCATTGATTCTGTCAAGGCGCTTTATCTCACTCCGTCCGCCGAATACCTCGCGCAGAACCCGGCAAAGGAAGTGGCTGACACCATGCCGCTCACTCCTGACTCGGCAATGTGGACTGTTACCGCGGACAAACTGCGCCTTACCGCACAGGATGCTGTGTACGCAATGCGCGGAGCGGAGCCGCAACCTGGGCTTGACATGAATTACCTCGAAGTATCAGACGTGGCAATTGCCGTCGACTCCTTTTATAATAGGGGCACATCCATAGTCGTGCCACTGAAACAGATGACTGGNAATGAACGCTCGGGACTCCATCTGGATGCCACCGGCACATTCTCTATGGATTCTGTCCTCATGAAAGCAAGTGGCTTTAATATCAATACCACATTCTCCTCTTTCAAGCTGAATGCTGAGATGGGCGTCGGCGACCTTGCTGCTGACCCGTCATTACCCCTTAAGCTGAATGCTTCCGGCATGCTGTCGCTTGCCGATGTTGAAATGGCAATGCCCGCAATGGAGCCTATGCTGCGCAATTTGCCTCGCGCTTCCGACATTGCCCTGGAGGCAAATATCTTCGGCACATCAGGCGACCTGACGATTGAAAACATCTCTGCATCGCTTCCAGGATTTGCTTCTGTCCGTGCCGGAGGAAATATAGGCAACCCGTTTGATTTCGATGCAATGAGCGGGCTGGTTGACTTGGAAGGTGACTTTTCCAACCTTAATCCTATAAAGCCGACACTCCTGGAGGCAAAAATGGCTAAGCAGGTCAAACTGCCCCCTATGAAGCTGAAAGGCAAAGTGGATTACAATCCGGGAAGAATTGATGGAAACCTCGCACTCACCGCTGCTGGGGGCAGGATTGCGCTCAAAGCGCTGTGGCAACAGAAAGCTGAAGGATATAACGCCGGAATAACAGTTGACAAATTCCCGGTGGATGCTTTTATGCCGTCCCTCGGCGTTGGACCTGTCACCGCTACCCTCTCCGCCAAAGGGCAGGGGTATGACCCGTCAAACCCGCGCTCACACCTCACCGCGTCAATTGACCTTGAAAGTATCGAATACCTCAAAAAGAGTTATACCAACATATCCGCGCAGGCTGATTTGCAAGATTCCAAAGCAACCGGTTCTATCATAAGCAATAATCCCGGAGCGGAAATCGACATCGACTTTACTGCCGAATTCCTCAAACAAGGATATACTTGGGATATTGACGGACATATCCTCGACCTTGATTTGCAGGAATTGCAACTGTCGCCTACACCAAACAGTGGAAGCCTGACTCTGAAAAGCACAGGGTTCATGAGTGCCGATGCTAAAAACATTGATGCTAAAGCACAGATTCTTTCGCTTGACTGGAATTTGGACGGAAACAAGATATATTCACCGGAAACCCAGCTTGATTTCAATGCGGCAGACTCGCTTGTAACAGCCTCCTTGGCATCGGGAGACCTGTCGGCAAGATTTGCATCATCATCCTCACTCGACTCCCTCCTTGCAGGCATTGACCGCACAATGGCTGTGATTGACAGCGCTGTGGCACATAAAAATGTTGACATTATCGCGTTGCAAAAAGCAATGCCGCAGGTTGACCTGAGGCTTAAATCCGGACCGAATAACTTTGCCGCTGTTTACCTTGCGCACTCAGGCATCCAGTACAACAATGCTACTGCAAGTTTCCGCAATGACTCGCTTTTCAGCCTGTCAACCGACATTCTTGGCTTTACGACCGGCACTACGCGGCTTGACACCATTTCATTTGGAGCGGTGCAGCATGGCAAATTCCTGCCGTTCAAAGGAGCGGTTAATAACCGTCCCGGCACAATGGATAACTTCGCCCATGTCAACATGACCGGATTCCTTGCAAATGACAAATTCGGCTTTATGCTCACCCAGAAGAACATTCAGGGCGAAAAAGGATTTGTTATAGGCATATCCGCAACTATGCAGGATTCGGTAATGTCAGTAAGATTTGTCCCCTACTCCCCCACTATCGGATATAAGAAATGGTACTTCAATAAGGACAACTTTGTTTCGTATAACTTCCTTACACATCACATTGACGCTAACCTGATGGCATCAAGCGGCAAGAGTTATATCAAGCTTTACACTGAGCACGAGGATGGCGATGACCATGAGCAGGAGGATTTGATTGTCAAGATTTCTGACATACACATACAGGACTGGTTATCCATTTCTCCTTACTCTCCACCCATGAAAGGCGATCTTGGCGCCGACATGAAAATCCACTGGAACAAAGACCAGCTCACCGGCAATGGTGTGGTATCGCTCACCGACCTGTTCTACGGCAAAGACCGTGTAGGCTCTTTCGATGTGGGGGTTGACGTGCTTGCAGCTGCGGATGGTGTGCTCCATGCCGATGCTTCGCTTCTTGTTGACAGCATCAAGGTTATAACGGCACGCGGTGTACTCAATGATACCACATCGGCTAATCCATTCCTGCTTGACTTCTCAATGATTCACTTCCCGCTCCGTGTCCTAAACCCGTTCCTTCCCAAGGAGTATGGTCAGTTGTCCGGCATGCTGAACGGTCTGATGGATATTACCGGAAATATAGCTAAACCTGTTTTCAACGGTTATATTGATTTTGACAGTACGGCAGTCAATGTCGGAATGCTCGGAACAAGTTTCAAATTCTCCGAAACCAAGATTCCAGTTGATAGCAGCATCGTGAAATTCGATGGCTTCTCAATCACTGCGGCAAACCAGAATCCGCTGAGTGTGAACGGCACAGTTGATCTCACTAATCTCGCCAACATGAAGATTGACCTTGACATGCAGGCGCGGAATATGCAAATTGTCAACTCAAACCGCCCCAGAAAGGCTGATGTCTACGGCAAAGCGTTCATAGATGTGGATGCAAGCGTCAAAGGCGGAATGTCATTCCTGAATGTGGATGCGAAACTGAAAGTCCTTCCCGGCACAAATGTCACATACATCATGTCGGACGCACAGTCTGCTATCACATCCCACACCACAGGGGATATGGTGAAATTCGTGCAGTTCAGCGACACTACCGCGACAATGATTGCCGACTCGCTCACCACCACCTCTATGGCTATGAATCTGGAAGCAGAGTTGACTATTGCACAGGGAAGCACTATCAATGTTGACCTGTCTACCGATGGCAAAAACAAGGTGTCTATCCTCGGGCAAGGAACACTTGACTTCTCTATGAATCCGTTCAACGATGGTCGTCTCACCGGACGCTTCAATATAAATGGCGGATTTGTTCGCTACACTCCACCGTTATTGTCAGAAAAGCTCTTCTACTTCCAGGAGGGAAGCTTCATATCGTTCAATGGCAATATGCTCAATCCTATTTTGAACATTCACGCTGTTGACAAGCTCAAAGCGAATGTTACCCAGCAGGGACAAAACTCGCGCATTATTGACTTCAATGTGAGCGTGGGCATCACCAACACGCTTGACAACATGAATGTAGCCTTTGATTTGTCTACAAACGATGACATAACAGTGCAGAATGAGCTTACATCCATGAGTCCTGACCAAAGGGCTAACCAGGCAATGAACCTGTTGCTCTACAACGTTTATTCGGGTCCTGGAACCAAAGCGAGCACCAACCTTAGCGGCAACCCGTTATACTCGTTCCTTGAATCCCAGATTAATTCATGGGCGGCAAACAATATCAGAGGAGTAGACATTTCATTCGGCATAGACCAGTATGACAAGACCACTGACGGAGTATCGCAGCAGACAACCAGCTACAGCTACCGGGTGAGCAAGACGCTGTTCAATGACCGCTTCAAGATTATTGTTGGCGGCAACTACTCCACAGATGCCAATGCCGATGAAAATTTCTCGCAGAACCTGATAAACGACATCGCTTTCGAATACATGCTAAACCGTAGCGGTTCAATGTATGTAAGGCTTTTCCGCCACACCGGCTATGAAAGCATCCTTGAAGGTGAAGTCACACAGACCGGTGTCGGATTTGTGCTCCGCCGCAAGATTAATTCCATGCGTGACCTGTTCCGTTGGGCGGGAAGGCTCAGGAACTCCATTACAGGTAAAAACAAGAAAGTGACAGCTTCACCAGATACAACCACNACACCAACCACTGAAAATNAAGCAAAAGNCTCTANATAAAATCATACTTGCAGCGGCTNCTGTCATAACAGTGCTTGCCACTGCGGCATGCTCCACTACCCGAAGGATTCCCGCGGACGAAATCCTTTACACAGGAGTGAAAAAAATACAGATTGAAACTCCAAAAGGAGTCGCACAGGCGCCCGGACTTGCATCTGATGTGAAAGATGCAGTAAATGTTGCGCCTAACAACAGCCTCATTTCACCATATATCCGCTATCCGTTCCCCCTCGGGCTTTGGGTATATAACAACTGGAACAATCCACCGAAAGGATTCAAGCACTGGTTGTACGAGAAACTGGTTGCAGAGCCGGTTCTAATCAGCGATGTGCGCCCGGAAGTACGCACAAAAATGATTGACGAAATTCTTGACAACAACGGTTACTTCAGGGGAGCTGCAACTTATGAACTCGTGCAAGGCAAAAACAAGAAGAAAGCAAGCATACTTTACAAGGTTGCCACAGGTCCGGAATATCTCATTGACTCTGTGCAGCTTCTGCCTGATACCTGCCACCTCAACCACATAATTGACTCCATTACTGCAAAAAGCACATATCTTAGAGCCGGCTCAAGATACTGCACGGATTCACTTTCGGCAGAAAGAATCAGGATTGCGAACTTTGTAAGAAACAGAGGATACTATTTCTTCAAGCCTGATTATGTGGAATACCTTGCGGACAGCACTCTTGCACCTGAAAGGATCGCGCTCAGGATGGTTCTCGCTTCAAACGCGCCCAAAGGCTCATTCACACAATGGCGCACTGGCTCTATCACCACTGTAATAAACCGCAACAGAGGTGGAGGCACACCGGACACAATAGAGACACGCCGTGGCACACTGGTTCAAATGATGCCGTCACGCCTCAGGCGCAAACTTATTCCGGAATGCATTACTTTCCGTGAAGGGAAAATATTTTCTGTGCGTGATATGAACCGCACACAGACCTACCTCTCCCGCACCGGCATTTTCAATAATATAGAGATTAATGCGTTTCCGGACACCGCCGGTGGAAAAAGAGTTCTCGATGTGCTCATAGATTGCACGTTTGACGCTCCGCTCGAAGCATCACTTGAAGTCAATGTCACCTCTAAGTCCAACAGTTACCTTGGACCGGGGCTATCATTTGGCGTAACAAATAAGAATCTATTCGGCGGCGGTGAGCAGCTTAGCCTTAATGTTACCGGCGCATACGAATGGCAGACAGGACGCGACAAAGGAGGCTCAATATTCAATTCCTACGAAGTGGGGCTAAACACAACCCTCGCGTTTCCGCGACTGCTTATCCCGGGCTTCATCCCGCACAGCCGCAGGGAACTCAACTGGACAAGGATTGCGCTGAATGTTGACCTGCTGAACCGACCGCACTATTTCCGCATGGCGCAGTTCAACACCTCCCTGAATTATGACTGGAGGATAAACCGCAATGCGAGCAACACCCTCACGCCATTCAAGCTCACATATACGAAGCTGATGAATTCAACTCCCGAATTCGATTCTATTATGCATGAGAATCCGGCTATTGCAGAGAGTTTCAAAAGCCAGTTCATACCGCAGATTGCCTACAGCCTGGTTTATGACAAACAGATNGACCGCGACAACTCTATCAATTGGCAGCTGACACTTCAGGAAGCGGGCAATGTATTCTGGGCTATCTACGAAATCTGTGGCAAGAAGGGTGAAAAAGAACTCTTTGGCACACCNTTCTCGCAATTTGTAAAAGGCACTACACAGCTTGTATATAACCGCAGGCTATGGGGTGACAACTGGCTTGTTACACGTGCGGCTGTCGGAGCAGCGCATGCGTATGGCAACGCAACCCAAGTGCCATACAGCGAACAGTTCTATGTAGGTGGAGCGAACTCCATCCGCGCATACACAGTGAGAAGCATCGGTCCAGGCAGCTACAAAGTGCCACAGCACCTTATCAACGGCTATTTTGACCAGACCGGTACATTCAAGTTTGAGTTTAATGTGGAATACCGTTTCCCGATTTTCGGACCGCTCCACGGAGCNGTATTCTTTGATTCCGGCAATGTGTGGTTGCTGAAGGAAGATTCACTTCGTCCCGGAGGCAAACTCGAAGGCAAGACCTTCTTCCGCGACCTTGCCACAGGAACAGGTGCAGGACTCCGTCTTGACATCGGCATGCTGGTTGTCCGTGGTGACCTTGGAGTTGGCATACACCTGCCATACGACACTGGCAAACGGGGATACTATAATATGACTTCATTTAAAAACTCCCTTGCATTCCACCTCGCCATCGGATATCCATTCTGATATAGCCNAATAGCAAAATGCTACAAAAATTCCTTAAAACATNCATTTTGCCACCATATACCCTCTTAATTTCGAGAAACAAGGTAAAATAATGTTAAGCGAAAGTAAGATTCTATCACTATTACTTGGTGAAAAGTACGGTTAGCTATAATTTTGCACCGTGTTTTTCATGGTATTAGATTTAAGGTTAACAAAAGATTGATTGTCGGGATGACAATCAATTTTTTTTATCCACGCGCTAACAGGACCGCCCACAATTTTTTTCAATCTAATCACCACAACAACAGGCACTAACCTAACTATTTTCTTTACAAAGAAAAAAAAACACCAAAATCTTTCTTTACAAAGAAAAAAAATCATAACTTCGTGGATATATGAATGATATGGAAAGAATTTATGAAATATCAGCCCGACTGATGCAAGATATTGATGCTCCGCTTCATCGCTATCTTTATAATAAAATAGCTTGGAATGACAGGCTGATTATGATAAAAGGTGCCCGTGGTGTAGGTAAAACCACTATGATGGTACAGCGTTGCAGGGAATATGGAGATAAAGGGGTGTATGCATCTCTTGATCAACTGTTCTTTAACGACCATACCATTCTTGAACTTGCCGATTATCACTATAANCATGGCGGCACACATCTTTATCTGGATGAAGTGCATCTATATCCGCGTCAAAACTGGGAACAGGAACTTAAAAACATATACGACAGTTATCCAGGACTTCATATTGTATTCACCGGGTCATCNCTTCTACATCTCAANAGCAAAATAGCAGATTTGTCACGACGGGTTGCTGTATATGAACTTCGTGGNCTNTCATTCCGTGAGTATTTNAATTTTTCAGGGAACTTTGATTTTGATAAATTTAGCTTGGAGGATATTATTACGAACCACAGATTGCTGGCATCCTCCGTCATTTCAAAGATAAATGTAATAGCGGAGTTTGAAAAGTANCTGAAAAAAGGATATTACCCATTTTTCATGGAGTGCTCTGAAATAACTTACGCGCAAAGNATTGAAAGACTGGTACTAGCAGTAATTGATATTGATATACCGGCTATCACTGCCATTGAATATGAAACGCAGCTCAAACTAAAGAAACTTCTTGTAACTCTCGCGGAACAAGTNCCTTTCGTACCGAACATAACCAATCTCGGCAGAGATATTGCCGTGACGCGAAATCAGCTGATGAAATTCTTTACATTGCTTAGTGAAGGAGCAATTATTCGTACTTTAATGGATGCTACCACACAACCCAAGCGTGCCGCTAAACCTGAAAAAATTCTTTTTGACAATCCATCGGTGATGCAGGCTCTTGGGATATTCAATAAAAAAGGGACTGTAAGAGAAAGTTTTGTGGCGTCCATGCTAAGTGTTGANGGTCACCTCCACGCACCAAAGGACGGCGACTTTCTGCTTGAGCGCACTTACTTATTTGAAGTAGGAGGGAAAGGGAAAAACTATTCTCAAATTGCTGATAAGCCAAATAGTTACATCATATCTGACAATATTGAAACAGGTACTGGAAACCGAATTCCTATCTGGCTCTTGGGATTCCTATATTAATATAGAAATTTTTTTCATGCTGGGAGGGGTTAGTCTTCAGAGTCTGCTTCAGAACGGTTATTATTGATTAGGCGAGTGGAAATGTAGTCGTTGAAAGCGTTTTTATAACTTTCGCTGATAGGGATGAATTTGTCACCAAACACAATCCTGTTGCGCTCTATCACACTTATTTTTGTGGTATTCACTATGAAGGACCGATGTACTCGCATGAATTTGCTTTCAGGCAACCGGCTCTCGATATTTTTCATGCTCATAAGGGTCATGATGCTTTTTGCCTGTCCTTCGAGATAGATTTTCACATAATCCTTGACCCCTTCAACGTAGAGAATCGATGCGATGGGAATCTGCACAATCTTGTATTCGCTCTTCACCATTATGTAATCACCCTCGCCTGATGCTTCGCTTGCCCTCTGACGTAAGCGTTTATCCTCAAACGCCCTGTTAACCGCACCCATGAATTCCTCATAGCTTATCGGCTTCAGCAGGTAGTCGAGGGCATTGAGTTTAAATGCAGCGACAGCATGTTTGTCATACGCCGTCGTGAATACGATTCTTGTGCTTGCGGGTATAAAATGGGCAAACTCAATGCCGTTAAGCTGCTGCATTTCAATATCCAGAAACACCAGGTCAATATTTCCCTGCATTATAGTGCGCACCGCATCCTGGGCGCATCCGAAAGTACCTACAAGTTGCAGGTTCGGTGTTTTTTCCACATAACTCTGTATTAGTGCTGCTGCAAGCGGTTCATCATCTACAACAACACATCTGAGTGGTATCATATTTCTAATCTATTAAAGTTTTCTTTGTATTTTCATTTCTTGACAAAGGCACGACAAGATTCGTAATGAATTTGCCGTCCGACGCACTTGCATTAAAGTACGCATCCTTTCCATAAAGCAAGTCAAGGCGCCTGGTAAGGTTGCCCAATCCTATGCCTGAGGATGGGGAGGATGAATTGCTGCGGCTCTTATTTTCAGTAACGAATATCGCGCAATTATCCTCGACTTTCAAACTTATTNTTGCCGGCATTGTGAAGTCTGCGTGCTTGAACACGTTTTCAATCAGGGTGACAAACAGCATTGATGGCACTTGAGCGTCAGTGAAACCGTCGATATTTATGTACAGGTCTATCTTTGCTGAATCGGGCAACCTAAGACGCTGCAACTTCACATAGTTTTCTATAAATGCCGCCTCACTAGACAAACTGACAAATGCCGGATTGTCATACAACACATGGCGCAGCAGTTTGCTTAATTCATGCACCGCACCTTGCGCCCTTGAAGGGCTTATGTCTATCAACGCATAAATTGAGTTCAAGGTATTGAATAGGAAATGCGGGTTAAGCTGATTGCGCAACCCATCCAGTTCCTGCCTTCTCCTGACAGTTTCCTCCTCTCTCCTCTTCGCCTCGATTTTCAGCCAGTTATCGGTAATTTTCAATGCCACGGCAAGAGCCATGGTGAGAATAAGCATTCCCAAATCCTTAATCACNACCGAAATCTGNTGTACGAAAAACTGGTGAGGTCCCNGANGATTNNTGCCNNGCGGCATGTGCGCTTTAACCCAGCTTACAATAANGAACAGGACTAATTCCCCAGCTATAACCAGAAGAAGACTATACCCGAAAAACCGCACGACCTTATTTTTACGCGCGTAACTTATCGGAATAATAACATAGTATTCTATATAGAATGCAAGCACAAATACTATTGCCTTGCCATAAGCCAGAACACTGAAATGGCTATCAGGACGCCCGTAATTGAAAAGCACCTCCGGCAACACGAATAGAATACCAAGACAGAGCAAGTGGATGACAAAAGTCACCACCCGCTTCCGCCTGTTATTTTCATGTAAGTTATCACTCATACCTGATTGCTTCAATCGGGTCAAGGTTTGCCGCTTTCTGTGCCGGATACCATCCGAAGAATACCCCGGTAACGGTGCACACTGCAAATGAAAGCACAACCGAATATATCTGTATGCTTACAGGCCAGTGAATCACAACATTGACAATCCATGAGGCAATTCCGCCGAGAAGCACACCGATAATACCGCCGCTCACACTGATTATCACCGCTTCGATAAGGAACTGCGCAAGAATATCACGTCCTCTCGCACCGATACTCATTCGCAATCCGATTTCGCGTGTTCGTTCAGTAACGCTGACATACATTATATTCATGATTCCTATACCGCCAACAAGNAGCGATATTCCGGCGATACAAGCGAGAAGAACAGTCATCATATCTGANGTAGAGTTCATCATCTGGCTGAGTTCCTGCTGTGAGCGTAAAGTAAAATCATCTTCTGCCTCAGCTGAAAGCTTATGATTGTCACGCAAAATCGCAGTAATCTCATCCATTGCCTGGTCGGCAAGCTCCTCGCTGAGCGCAGAAGCGAAAAGGCTTTGGATATAGTCGATTGCAAGCACTCTCTTCATCACAGTGGTGTAAGGAGCAAGCACCACATCATCCTGGTCCATACCCATAGCGTTAGCACCTTTAGGCTCCAGCACCCCAATTACAGTGAGTGGAATCTTATTGAAGCGGATTGTACGCCCGATAGGATTAGTACCATCCGGAAACAAGTTGTCAACCACCGTTTTGCCAAGCACGCAGACTTTTGCAGCAGACTTTATATCCTGGTCGGTAAACATCTCTCCCTCCCCTACTTTCACCTTTCTGATGTCAAGATACGAGGGAGCTACGCCATAAAGCGACGAAGGCCAGTTGTTATTGCCGTTAATGAACTGCCCCCCGCTGCTGATATTCGGCGAAACAGCTGATACAGAGGGTGCTTCGGTAGCAATAGCTTCGTAATCAGCCATCTTGAGGGTCTGCATATCATCGGCGCTCTGCCTCGCGCCACCACGGCGGTCACCACCCGGGAAAATCATAATCATATTGGATCCCATTTCAGAAATCTGAGCCTTGATGCTATCTTTGGAACCTTGCCCGATAGCAAGCATGGTGATTACCGAGGCAACACCGATGATTATTCCCAGCATTGTGAGAAAACATCGCAATTTATTATTGTTTAGCGCCTTAAGCGCAATTTTCAGCAGATTTATTAAATTCATGTGCGTAAATTTATCAATCCGGTATCGGCAGTGAATCATACATCTCCTTCGCCGATGCAGGAGAAGGATTGAGCGTGTCAGAAATCACCTTGCCATCACGCAGAACTATGTTTCTTGACGAGTATGCCGCAAGGTCAGGATTGTGTGTTACAAATATAATTGTCCTGCCTTTAGCATAAAGCTGCTGGAAAAGGACAAGAATACTGAATGATGTCCTCGTATCAAGGTTGCCGGTAGCCTCATCGGCAAGAATCAGCACCGGGTCATTGACAAGCGCCCTGGCAATAGCCACACGCTGCTGCTGTCCGCCGCTCATCTGGTTGCTCTTGTGTTCCAGCCTGTCAGCAAGCCCCACAGCATCAAGCGCTTCAATCGCCATTTGCCTGCGCTCCTTCGGCTTGATTGTGGGATTATACAGCAATGGCAGCTCCACATTCTCAACCGCAGTGGTCTTAGGAAGAAGGTTGTAGTTCTGGAACACAAAGCCTATCTTACGATTGCGGAGAGTAGCACGCTTGTCCTTGCTCATTGTGCGCACACTGGTGCCGTCAAGCACATATTCGCCGGATGTAGGAGTATCAAGGCAACCGAGAATATTGAGCAAGGTAGATTTGCCGGAGCCCGATGTACCCNNAATGGTGNCGAACTCACCCTCATGGNTTGNGAAGGACACGCCCCGGAGCGCCTTGACTTTCTCCCCGCNNNCAATAANTTCNNGGCGGNNATNANNNACCTTTATAATTTCTTTCTTTTCTTTTTCACTCATAGCTGTTTACTTTTTACGCTGCGGCGGTTTGGGAGCAAAGGGGCTTGATTCAGCCTGCTGTCCGCCGTCATCCCCCTTGGGCTGTGCAGCCTGGTAACCGACCGCAACAANTTCACCGTCCTTAAGCCCGGANGTNACGACAACAGAGCTTCCTGATGCCTCACCGATCTGAACATCCTTTGCCACAAGCATATCGCCTTCGAGCACCCAAACCCTTCTTGTGCCTGGCGCAGCTTCGGGAGCTTCCTTGATTTTGGGCAACTTGGGAGAATCAGGATATTCGTGAGGAGTGAAATGAAGGGCTTTCTGNGGNACTGTCAGCACATTCTTTTCACTTACAGTATAGATAGTTACCTCGGCTGTAAGACCTGGAATCAGCTTCATGTCNTCATTAGGAGCGTCCACTACCACTTCATAGGTCACCACATTGTTTGTTGTTGTGGGNTTNAGGCGCACCTCTGTGACAGTACCTTTGAAAACATCATCCGGATAAGCGGAAACGGTGAATTTCGCTTCCTGACCTACTTTAACCTGACCTATGTCAGCCTCGTCCACATCTGCAATCACACGCATATTTTCCAAATCTGCAATCACATACAGGTTTGCAACGTTCATGCTTGACACGACAGTCTGACCAACCTCAACTTCACGGGAAATAACTATGCCGTCGATAGGAGAGTAAATTTCCGCGTAATTAAGGTTTTTTGCCGCGCGCACGCGGTCTGCCTGAGTCTTTTCGTAAGCGGTCTTTGACACCTCGTAATCCTTGCGTGATGTTTCAAACTCATAGTCGCTTATAAGCTGGCGTTCATGCAAGGTTTTGTCACGCTCATAGTTTTTCTTGTTGTACTCGTAGGTAAGGCGTGCACTCTCCATATTGGCATTCGCGCTCTTCAATTCACTTTCAAGAAGCGTCTTTTCGATTTCAGCGATGAGCTCACCTTTCTTAACGATTGAATTATAATCGGCATATAGCTCGGAAATAATGCCGGTCACCTGAGTACCGACGTCCACCTGGGTTTTTGATTCTACTGTACCGGTTGCGGTGACACTCTTGCTTATGTCGCCTCTTGAAACCTGTGCTGTTTCAAGCGTCACTTCGGGTTTGCTTGAGCAAGCGGCAAGCAAAAGAGCCGATACAAGTGTGATTGTGAGTGAAAAGTATTTCATAATGCTTAAAGCGTTGTTGTGTTNGTTCTGTATATTTCTATTTTNTTCTTTCCANGCATAGCCATGTATTTAGCCTGCATAAGCTCNCGCTTCGCTGCGGTGAGGGCGTTGTGGGCGGTGAGCAGTTCAACGGGATTTACCATACCAAGCTCGAACCTTTCATTTACAAGGTCATTGCTGAGGGTTGCGGCTTCTACCTGTTTCTCCCCGGCAATATATCGTGCTTGCGCCGAACGCACATCAGTGTAGAGCGACTCTATGTCCCTGCCGATAGTGGTTTCACGCGCTTCCCTTGTGAGGTCGGCATCCAAAGCTGAAACTTTTGCAAGCGCAATAGCAGTCTTTGTCTTTTTCTGGTCAAAGATAGGCACGCTGACTGTCAGACCGATATTTTCATTGACACCTCTTTTAAGCTGGGTTCCAAAGGCTTCTCCGGGCGCATAGTAAGTAGTGCCGATTCCTGCGGACAGGCTGATTTGAGGAAGACCGGATGATTTCGCTACCCTTTCCTGAAGTTTTGCCGCCTCTGCCTGCAAGGTCGCTGACTTCAACTGGTTGTCAGCAAGAAGCGCCATGCGGTNGCTCTCGTCAATGGGTGCGAGCTGCGCANGCACCTCCTCGCGGGTCCAGTCCANCTGANGCGGCTGCACATCGCNGTCAANGCCCAGTTNAAGCAATCGCTTCAGCTCAGNGCATTGCGAAGCATAATTGCCTTCGGCGTTCACGGTTGAATAATTGTCCTGCTCAGCCTGCGCCGCAATCTGCGCATAATCAACTTTTGACATCCTGCCGGATTCCATAAGCTGCTTTGCGCGTTTTTCCTGCGCGGCGCTCAATGCAGCAGCCTCACGGGAAATCTCGATAGCTTCACGGGAATAAAGGAGATTTACATACACTTGCAGGATGCTCTGCTCCAACTCGGTCTGCATCCCATCGGCTGTTGCCTCGGATGCCTTTACCTGGACTTCACGCTGCTTTATGGTTGCAGTGCGCTCTCCGCCGTTCCAAACAGTCCATCCGGCATTCAGACCGTAGTTGCTGCCGTAGGAATTTTTATCTCTTCCTTCAGCCCAGGGAGTGTTTGTGTAACCNTGCGTAGTGGAGAATGACAGCGAGGGTTGCCACTGTGCCTGCGCCGCTTCAAGATTAAGCCGGCTGCTTTCGGCACTAAGCCTCGCCTGCTGCAGGGAGATATTCTTTTGCCGCGCATATTCAACGCATTGCGAATAGCTCCATGTCTGCTGTGCCGCCAAAAACGCCGGCACAAAGAGAAGTGCTGTTGCTATACCTGTTATTTTCATAAATCATGTGTTATTTTACCGCAAAGTTAGATAGATTAGGCGGTTACAAACAAACGAAATAGAAATGAGTGGTATTTTTGCCGACAAAGCGGAATTTGCGGGAAAAACCGTTAACAGAGCAAAATTTTTAACAAGAAAAATTTAATTCCCTGCCTACCAGTTACTCAAACGTATAGGTTATCAAGCCGGTCTGCTCTGCGGGCGCATCCTCATCTACAGAAAACTTCGACTGGAGCGCTGCTTTTATGCAACTTTCACGCGCAGCCTGCATGGATGCTACCGGTCCGCTGCCGTTGTAATACTCCGCTGACACAACCTGCCCTTTGCGGTTGACACGCACGCTTATCTTGATAGAACCGATCGCCTGCGCTTTCGGATTAGACCATGATGCAAGAGTGCGTCCTTTAAGGTTTGTTCCCGGCTGACCGGACAATGCACCGGTTGCCGCATTGCCGTTTGGCGAGCCGCTCTTTCCCTGGGATGCCGTCGAGCCATTTGACGCACCGCCGAAGTTAACACGCTTGCTTATCTTTTCAGCAGCCTCTTTCTGCTTTTTCTCTTTTTCCAATTGTGCCAGTTCCTCCTTTGTAGGACCTGTTTTCTCAGGCTTAGGCTGCTCCTTGACCTTTACGGGAGACTCCACCTTGCTGCTTATGACGGGAGCGGGCTCAGGCGCGGGAGTCCCGGCATCAACCATATCCTCGGCAGGNGTAGCCGGCTCTGANTGTGATTCTGGAGCGGGCTCGCTTTCATCCATGTCCGGCTGGGGAATATCGCCGAATTGCACATATTCACCTTCGAGAAGGAGCTCGGAGGTGTCCTCGGGAGGCCACACGCGAGGTTTGTCGCCAGTATAGCGCAAGTAAAGGAATAAGAGCAACAGAATCACGGCGACCGTAACAACCGCCGTAACAACCGCTGAAATTATTTTTGCCTTACGCCCGTAATCCATAGNTTACTATTTCACTGCACCGGTTTAGCAGATGACGGAGCCGGTTTGGTGGCAAGCACCATTTTGAGACCATTCCTCGCTCCCATGTCAAGCACCTCCACAAGGCGTTTGTACTTCACATCCTCATCAGCGTAAACCGCAATCACATCCTGCGGATTCTGCTGCTGGATGAGCTGAAGGAATCCGAGCAATTGGTTCTCGTCAGCCATCGGCTGCGGCTCACTTTCCTCAAATGACGCATAAATCACCGACTCCTTATCTATATATAGCCTTGTCTTGGGCTTAAGTGCAGTCTGCTCCGAACTCTGGGGCAAATTGATTTCAAGCGCAGTAGGGAATACGAAAGTGGATGTGACCATGAAAAAAATAAGCAGCAGGAATATGACATCGGTCATGGATGCCATTGAGAAGAGGGAGGTCATGTCATATTGACGTTTCAGTGCCATAGCTCTGCCGTTAGTTTATTTTGCAGGTTCGTTAAGGAGGTCCATGAATTCCATTGTCTTGCCCTCAAGGTTGTTCATCACGCCGTTGATGCGTGCCACAAGGTAATTGTAAGCAAACAGCGCAAGGATACCTACCATAAGACCGGCAACTGTGGTGACAAGCGCCTCATAAATGCCTCCGGCAAGCACATCGATGTTTGCGCTCGAACCCGCGCTGGCAAGGTTGTAGAATGCCTGCACCATGCCTATGACTGTGCCGAGGAAGCCAATCATCGGGGCACCTGCAGCAGTGGTTGCAAGCCAAGGCAAACCTTTGCCAAGGTTGGCAACCTCGATATTGCCGGTGTTTTCAATCGCAACAAGCACATCGTTCATAGGACGACCGATACGGCTTATGCCTTTGGCTATCAAGCGTGAATAGGGGGTATCTGTCTGGCGGCACAGGTTCTGCGCGCTCTCTATCTCCCCTTCGTGGATATAATCCTTTATCCTTTGCATGAACGATGTGTCCTCCTTAGCCGCACGGCGGATAACGATAGCCCTCTCCACAAACACATAAATAGCCACAATGGCAAGAATGGCAAGAGGAATCATGACCCAGCCGCCCTCAAGGCAAAGCTCCCACACTGAAAGGTCTTTGACAGGAGGGGTTTCCACAACTGTTTCAGCCAACTGGAGTTCTTCCCCTATCGCCGAAGTAACGGCATCAAAAGTATCGGCAACAGCCACTGCTGAATCGGGCATTGCAGATGTCACCTGAGCGAAAATTGCAGCTAACGCAGACATTTTTATTTCTTTTTAGATTGTAATCAATAAGTTAGTGAGGCTCTTCACCTGGTTCATGATTTTTTAAGGCAATCCTTGTAGGCTTTGACCGTGTTCTCGATTCCAAGATACAAAGCATCGGATATGAGCGCGTGACCGATGGACACCTCGTCAAGGTATGGCACCTTTTCATGGAAATACTTCAGGTTTTCAAGGCTTAGGTCGTGCCCTGCATTGACACCGAGACCGCATTTATGTGCCGCGATGCTCGCTTCAACAAAAGGAGCGACAGCCGCTTCGGGCGACTTGGGGTAATTGTCCGCATACGGTTTTGTGAAGAGCTCCACGCGGTCAGCCCCGGTTTTAGCCGCCAGCTTGATATTGTCGATGTCCGTACCGACAAAAACCGATGTGCGTATGCCGGCATCCCTGAGCTTCTCAACTATCTCTGTCAAAAATTCCATATTCGGGGCAACATCCCATCCTGCGTTGGATGTGATTGAATCAGGCGCGTCAGGCACCAGAGTCACCTGCTCCGGCTTCACCCTCAGCACAAGTTCCATAAACTCCTTTGACGGGTAGCCCTCGATGTTGAACTCGGTCCTGACAAGGGGACGGAGGTCAAACACATCCTTGCGGCGGATATGCCGCTCATCGGGACGGGGATGAACAGTTATGCCGTTTGCCCCGAACCTTTCACAGTCTATAGCAAACTTGCACACATCCGGTGTATTCTCTCCGCGTGCATTGCGCAGAGTGGCAACCTTATTGATATTTACGCTTAATTGTGTCATTTCTCAGATACTCCAAAACCACTTTATTGCCGGGTGTGTTATTAAATTAAGGAAATGTGATTTTTTTTCCTTACTTTTGCACCCTCTAAAGCGAGTACAAAAATAGTCAGAAATAATCACATTTTAAAAATTTGACTTCAAAAGATAATATTTCAATGCGGAAAACACCGAAATTCAACCATTTGGAAGTTGACACCATGCATCATCCGTCCAGGCTCTTCCCNCAGTGCGAGGAGTGTGGCGAGTTGAGCGTGCGTTGTTTCCGCAGCGATTTCTCCGCTTCCCGCATCGCCAACGCAGTGGAGGATGTCAATGCCCACCTGCTCAACCTCAATGTCACCTCCGAGGTGACTGAACTCGGGGAAATAATCGTTGACCTGAGGGTGAGCCACCGCAATGTGTCGTCAGTGGCACGTTCACTGGAGCGGTACGGCTATGAAGTGGAGCGCATCGGAATTTCCGACTCCGGCAGCGAGTCGCAGGACGAGGTTACGGCAAACAGAATCGCCGAACTGATTGCACATCTCAATGTTTAGCTTCCTACGGCATGAAAGAGATTATTGTTTTCGGAAACAGCTACCAGGGAGCACATGCGGAGCAGCTGCATGATTTTTTCACTGAATTGCTGCACCGTGATGACATTCGCCTGTCTTTTGACCGCAGCTACCGTGATTATCTTGCGGCAATTATTCCCGGGGTGCTTGGCAATGTGCCTGTTATTGACGGTTTTGACTTTTATGCTGACCTTGCGCTGAGCATCGGCGGAGACGGCACTTTCCTGCATACGGCAAACCGCATAGGCGACAAGCAGATTCCCATCATGGGGCTTAATTCCGGTCATCTCGGCTACCTTTCAGCGGCACCTATCGGAGATTTCCACAGTGCGGTAAGGGATATTGCCGAGAGCAACTATGTTGTTGAGCCAAGGACAATGCTCAGCGCCAGCTGCAAAACCAGCCGCCTGCAGCAGCGCCCTTTTGCCTTGAATGAGGCTGCGGTATTACGACAGGATACCGGTTCGATGATTTCTGTTGACACATTTGTCGACGGCTTCCAGCTTGCCACATATATGGGGGACGGTCTGATCATATCCACCCCAACCGGAAGCACCGCCTACAACCTCTCTGTTGGAGGACCCATTATAGCNCCCAGCGCGTCAAACTGGGTAATNACACCTGTGGCGCCACACTCCCTCAANATGCGNCCCCTGGTGCTAAGCGATGATGCGGTGATCGAGCTTGTGCCCCGCTCACGCTCTAACACATTCACACTTAGCCTTGACGGCAATGCACGNTCACTGCCGGTAGGCTCAAGGCTGCGCCTTAGCAAGGCTCCTTTTGTCACCAATGTCGTCCGGCTTCACAACCACACGTTTGCCGACACCCTGCGCAGCAAGCTCTTATGGGGAGTCAACTCGCAATGACAACTTCCACATATATTATAGAGCATCCCGCGCTCGGGCAGGTAATTGTGCGCCTTAACCCGCAAGCTACCAGAATCAGCGGAAGGTGGAAGCAGGGCAAAGTGCAGCTGACGGCACCGGCACGTGCCGCCAAATACCGCATATCCCAGGCACTGGACTCACTTGCGCAACGGCTCTTGGAACGGAAACCGCAGTTCGGTTACCGGGAAAACCAAAGCATCATCTGCCCCGGCATCACGTTCACCATTGTGCGCCAGGACTTTCGCCCCAACATGATTATTGCAACGCGGCAACTTCCGGAGATAAAAATACAGGTCGGCACGAATATCGACATGGACTCAGAGACCGCAATAGCGTCTATAAGCAAAGCGCTTTGCAGCATTGCAAACCATTATGCACCGGGGCTATTGCTGCCACGCGCCAAAGAGATAGCGGAGAGCATCGGGATTGCACCAGAGAAGTGGCGGATTGGCAGAGGGTTGCGCACCCTCGGCACCTGCAGCAGCGGCAAGACTATCACACTCAGCAGCGCGCTTGTATTTTTGCCACAGGAATTGCGGGACTACATTGTATGCCATGAACTTGCCCACCTCACTGAAATGAACCATTCGGCAACCTTCCATGCCTTGTGCAACCGCTATTGTGGTGGAAAAGAGACCGAACTCCGCGCCCGCCTCAAAACATTCCCCTTCCCTGTCCTCCGCTGACCCATATACGGCACACGGCACCCGCAGCTGTGTATCTCTCCCCTTATATTTGTATCAATATGACGCGACGGGGAGCGCATCCCGATGTTTATACGTGTCCCGCGCGATTCTGTGTATAACCCCAGGCAAGCGCATAGCACGCAGCCTGGTTATGCACCTGTTATAGAATACATCAAGAGCCAAAAGGAGCATCATTTGTGCAAGAGCCTTGATGAGGAGTTTAAGGAATTGATGCACAGTACCGGATTGGATTACAATCCTGATGATTTCCGGTGAAATGGCATAGCGTCACGGCATCGCCTCTCCGAGGCTCATTAGTCCTGTTCTGGCATCCCCCCCAGGCTTCGCGCTATGCGCTTGCCAGGGGTTATACACGGATTCGCGCGTCCCGCGCTCAGCATCAGCTATGCCGGACAACGCTCTCCGGCGCACCCCCTCTATATGGGCGATGCCGCATTGCATACGTTTTTCTCGGCAAGATAGCAGATTGAGCTCCGCAGGAGCGATTCTGTGTATAACCCCTGG
>WFLX010086608.1_pt1 | contig 21503 bp, 19 predicted proteins | sample 4967041 | NCBI WGS metagenome assembly WFLX01 (sample SAMN12857096, study PRJNA449069) | gut metagenome | isolation source: stool from male and female vole | host: Microtus ochrogaster | place: USA:Florida | collected 2017
CTCGTCATACCAGAAGCGGTCGTCAATCTTCTTGTCGCCGCTCGTCCTGCCCAGATGCCGGTCGGCACGGACTCCCGCCCCGTGAAAATCGCTTCCCGCCGTCACAAAGCAGCCGAGCTTGTGCGCCAGTTCCTCCAGCCGGATTGCCTCGCCGACCCGCGCGCCGGGATGCCATGCCTCCATGCCCTGAATGCCCCGCGCAACAAGGTCGGCAAGCACGCCCTCAATCTTTCCCCAGGAGACATACAGCGAAAGCGGATGTGCCAGGACGGGAACGCCGCCGCTTGCCAAAATCGCGGCGACTGCCGCTTCCAACTCCGCGCCCTGATGGACGGCATACCAGGGGCGTCCCTGCGACAAATAGTTGTCGAACGCCAGCTGCCGGTTTTTGACCACGCCTTTATGCACCAGATAGTCGGCAAAATGCGGACGGCCCAGCTGCTCCACGCCGCAGAACGCCTTGATTTCTTCCGCCGTCACCCGCACGCCATCTTCCGCCATCTTTTCTATAATGATGCGGTTGCGCTCGTCGCGGTTTTTCTGTAGCCCGGCAACCAGCGCGGCCAGTTCCGGCGAGCAGTGCGTCAGCCCATGCCCCAGCAGGTGCATTTCTCCCGTCGGCCAGCGCACCGTGATTTCGATTCCCGGCACAAAGACCATGCCCGTCTCCCGGCACGCGGCGGCGGCTTCGTGCAGCCCCGCGACCGTATCGTGGTCGGTCAACGCCCATACGGCCAGCCCTTTTTCCGCGGCATAGCGGGCGGCATCGGCAGGAGACGACGTGCCGTCGGACGCGGTTGAATGCGAATGCAGGTCAATCATGGCAATGATACTAGCATATATCGCGCCGTTTTGATATAGTAATGCGCATAGGGTACGAGACATGCCGAAAATCACGCAATACAAAAAAGGCGCGGTCGTCTTTTTCAAGGGCGACTACGACGAGCGCATCTTTATCCTGCAACAAGGGCTTGCCGTCAGCATGACGGTTGACATCGGATCGAAACTCCGCATCAACGAGCGAATCAGAGCCGGGGAATTCTTTGGCGTGAAGAGCGCGCTCGGTCAGTTCCCGCGCGAGGAGACTGTCTCTATCGAGGAAGATTCCGTCTGCATTTCCATGACCGTCCCCGAATTCGAAACGATGTTCGCGCCGAACACGCAGATTATTATGAAGATGCTGCGCGTGTTCTCCGGGCAGCTACGGCAAGTGCACCGCAAAACCGAATCAATCCTGCACAAGGACGACGAAATCAATCAGGTGACGGGTATGCTGGCAGTGGCGCAGGCTTTTTTTGACGACGACCAGTACCGCTCCTGCTGCGACGTGTGCCTTTCGTTCCTCAAACGTTACCCTGACTATCCCGGCAGGCTTGACGTGGCAAAGCTGTACACGAACGCAAAGCTAAAGGCGCAGTCGCAGGCGGTCGTCCCGCAGAAAAAAGCGCCGGAAGAGCCATACTCCGGGTACGACGAGGAAGCCTACTCGTATGATGAGGCGCTCAGGCAGTTCGACTTGCCCGCGTTCCAGCGGTTCGCAAAGACGTATGAGCCGGGACAGGTGATTATCTGCGAGTACGAGCCGGGCGATTCGTTCTATCTGATTCAGAGAGGCAACGTGCGGCTCGTCAAATGCGTCAACGGCACGAACAAAAACCTTGACATCCTGCGTCCCGGCGAGTTCTTCGGCGAGATGGCAATCCTCGACAATTCCCCGCGTTCGGCGACGTGCCTTGCGGCAGACGANGTGAAGTGCCTTGCATTCAACAAGGCGAACTTCGAGCTCCTGGTGACGGGAAACCCGAAAATGGCAATCAAGCTGCTCAAGCTGTTCTGCAAGCGCATTTACGACCAGAAGCACCGTCTCAAGATCCTGACGATTACCGACCTGCCGGCGCGCGTGGCGGAAGTGCTCGTGCTGCTCGAAGAAATGTCGCAGAACACGAAACGCTCCGACAAGCGGCGCGTGGACACGACCATCAACGACATTGCCCGCTGGGCAGGGCTTCCGGCAGATGTGACCCGCAATGAAATAGACAAGTACGTCACGCGCAAAAAGATTCAGGTGTACGACACGTACATCATCATCAACAGCATCACCGACATGAAACGGCTTGCGTCGAGCAGCCAGATTACGCGCGAGTAGTTTTTGCCGAATAACGCGCGCAAAGCGATTGACTGAACTGCTTATATTTGCTATGATACCATATTCGCCAACTTAGCTCATCCGGTAGAGCAGCGCATTCGTAACGCGCAGGTGGTTGGTTCAAGTCCGACAGTTGGCTCTATCCCGCACTCGTTGCGGGATTTTTTTCACAGGAAACTTTTTTTGAGAGGTAAACAATATGGCTTTTGATATTACCAAAGTTCGTAATATCGGTATTAGTGCCCACATTGACTCTGGCAAGACTACCACGTCAGAACGCATTTTGTTCTATTGTAACAAGATTCATGCGATTCACGAAGTCCGTGGTAAAGACGGTGTCGGCGCGGTTATGGACAACATGGAGCTGGAACGCGAACGCGGTATTACTATCCAGTCAGCGGCGACGCAGGTTCAGTGGAAAGACATCACCATCAACTTGATTGACACACCCGGTCACGTTGATTTTACCGTCGAGGTCGAACGCTCGCTGCGCGTCCTTGACGGCGCTATTATGATTTTGTGCGCGGTTGCGGGCGTACAGTCGCAGTCGATTACGGTTGACCGCCAGCTCAAACGCTATCATGTCCCGCGCATCGCGTTCGTGAACAAGTGCGACCGCCAGGGCGCAAACCCGATCCGCGTCTGCGGTCAGCTCCGCGACAAGCTCGGACTGAACGCGCACATGATCGAGCTGCCAATCGGGCTTGAGGACAAGCTGGAAGGCGTGATTGATTTGGTCGGCATGAAGGCGTTGTATTTTGACGGCGAAAACGGCGAGAACGTGCGCGTCGCGGAGATTCCCGCGCACCTCAAAGAAGAGGCGGAACGCTACCGGCAGGAACTTTTGGAAGAAGCCGCGAATTTTGACGACGCGCTCATGGAAGCAGTCCTGGAAGGCGGCGACGTAAAAGAAGAAGACCTGATTGCCGCTATCCGCAAAGGCACGATCGCCGAGCAGTTCGTCGGCGTGTTCTGCGGCTCGGCGCACATGAACAAAGGCATTCAGCCGCTGCTGGACGGCGTGGAGCGGTACCTGCCGAACCCGACCGAAGTACACAACTACGGCCTGGATCTGGACAAGAACGAGGAGCAGGTCGAGCTGTTCAACGTTCCCGACAAGCCGACCGTCGCGATTGCGTTCAAGCTGGACGACGGGCAGTTCGGGCAGCTGACGTATATCCGCGTCTATCAGGGGCGCGTCCTCAAAGGCATGGAGCTGTACAACACCCGCTCGCGCAAAAAGTTCAAGGTCGGTCGTCTTGTCCGCATGAATTCGGCGGCAATGGAAGACATTTCCGTCGGCGAGCCGGGCGACATCTGCGCGCTGTTCGGCGTTGACTGCGCTTCAGGCGACACGTTCTGCGGCGAAGGCATCAACTACGCCATGACATCGATGTTCGTGCCGAACCCGGTTATCTCCGAGGCAATCGAGCCGGTCAACAAGAGCGACGCGGCGAACATGTCAAAGGCGTTGAACCGCTTTACCAAAGAAGACCCGACGTTCCAGACCTACGTCGATCCCGAATCAAACCAGACGATTATCAAGGGCATGGGCGAACTGCACCTGGCAGTCTACGTTGAGCGCATGAAGCGCGAATACAAGTGTGAGGTCAAAGTCTCACAGCCGGAAGTCGCCTACCGCGAGTCAATCACGGGGCGGGCGGACTTCAACTACACGCACAAAAAGCAGACGGGTGGTTCCGGCCAGTACGGACGCGTGGCGGGCTTTATGGAGCCAATCAGCGAGCAGGACTACGAATTCGTGGACTCTATCAAGGGCGGCGCGATTCCGAACGAATATATCCCGTCCTGCGACAAGGGCTTCAAGAAAGCAATGGAAAAAGGCTCGCTTATCGGTGCGCCGGTCGTGGGTGTGCGCTGCACAATCAACGACGGACAGTATCACCCCGTTGACTCTTCCGACATTGCGTTCCAGACGGCGGCAATCGGCGCGTTCCGCGAGGGCTACGAAAAGGCAAAGCCGGTCATCCTTGAGCCGATTATGAAAGTGTCGATTGAAGGGCCGACGGAATTCCAGGGCAATATGTTCGGTCTGATTAACCAGCGGCGCGGCGTTATTCTGGACTCAAGCGATGAGAACAACCAGTCCACCGTCAACGCGGAAGTGCCGCTGAGCGAAATGTTCGGCTTCTCGACGATCCTGCGCTCTTCTACGCAGGGCAAGGCTGAGTTTACGATGGAATTTGAAAAGTACGGACGCGTTCCGAACAACGTAGCGGACGAGCTTATCAAAGCATTCCAAGCGAAGAAAAAGGCGGGCAACTAATATGGTAAAGCAAGATTTGTATGAAAAAAGCCCTATCCGTCTGTTCGACGAAGCGACGGACGGCGGACTCAAGGCGGGCGAAATCGGCATCGTGACGGCAAAGAAAGGCTTGGGCAAGACGAGCGTNCTCGTGCAGTTCGGCATGGACACGCTGTTGCAGGACAAGCAGCTGGCACACGTCACGTTTGACCTGCATTCGTCAAACGTCATTTCTTGGTACGACAGCATCTTTGCGGAAATCGCCAAGAAAAAGAACGGTGCGGCAGAACTGAAAGACAGCGTGGTCTCAAAGCGCACGATTTTGAACTTCTCGTTGGACAACTTTACGCTGGCAAAAGTCGTGAATACGCTCAAAGCACTGAAAGCGGGCGGCATTGTCGTTGCCGGCGTGGTGATGGACGGCGTTGACTTTGCAAAAGTAAGCGAAGATGACGTGAAAGCGGTTGCGGACTACGCAAAGGCAGAGGACGTAAAAGTATGGTTCAGCTCCGACAGCGTACCTGCCGCCATGGAGCAGTATTTTGCCGTGGTCGCAAACCTTGAGCAGAAAAGCGACGGCGTTATGCTCACGGTCGAAAAACTGGGCGACAAGAAGCACGTGGAGACAAGCCTCAAACTTGACACCAAGACACTTCTTATCAGCAAGAAGTAGTTTTTAGGACAGGACACCCCGCCGCAACGGCGGGGTGTTTTTTATGGGCGCGAATGCATAAAAAGCCAATATACCACGCCAAAAACTGAGCATACACACAGACAGCAATTATCCGCAACACAGTGCGGACAGAAAAAGCAATACAAAATGCCCTTGCCACGGAGAGGNATTCCGCTTGCCTTATCATATTGAAGAATTTCCCTCGCACTATTATAATGAACGCAAGGTTAGTAAGCGTAAACCATGCTCGTTAAAGACAAAATAGAATATACGGTCTCTCTGGTGAGCGATTTTGCAAAAAAGCATTCTCTTTCAAANACGCAGGCGTTCAACTATCTTGACCGCTTCGGCGCAATCGGCTTCATCGATCGGCATTATGATACCGCGCACACGCTTCCGTTCACCGAAATGTTGGAAAACCTCGCGCTTTATTGCAGGAACAACGGGGGAACACTCTGATGATTCTATACCACGGCTCTACCGTTGAGATAAAGGAAATTGACCTTTCCTGTTCAAAGCCGAACAAAGATTTTGGAAAAGGCTTTTATCTTTCTGACAATTTTGCCCAGGCTTACGGAATGGCGCAGTTCAAGGCGGAGTTTTTAGGCGGCGTCCCGCTNGTCACGAAATTCGAATTCAANGAAAGNNTTNTAAAANNCGNNGNNNTAANAGTNCTTTCNTTTTCCGAATATTCAAAAGAATGGGCGGAGTTTGTTTTTGAAAACCGCACGCAGGAAAATCAAGACAAGGCGCACGAATATGACATTGTTGTCGGCCCGATTGCGGACGACCGCGTTGGAATTCAAATCCGCCGCTTTATTGAGGGCGACATCAGTTTTGAGACATTCCTTGAGAAATTAAAATTTATGAAGGGCGTTACATTTCAGTATTATTTTGGCACGCAAAAAGCGGTTGAAGCATTGAAGAACAAGGGGCTTTGTGATGACTGATGTGGAATACCAAATTGAATGCACCACGCGGGATTTGGCGACGTATTTGGTGGGCGATTTTTCTTTTGATTCGGAACAGGCTTTGCGCGCCGTGTACAATTCAAAAACGTATGAAAAACTCTGCGACACAAAGACAGGACTTTATTTCCAAAGCCCGCGCTATGTGTACGATTTCTTGAAGAACGAAATCAAAACGGGGACATTACAATAAACGAGGGAAAAACAATGTCAATTTCGCTTTCGCAAATTCTAAAAGATTCGGAATATAAGTTGGAGCAGTTCGCGTCCGCACAGATTGAGGCACTGGAAAATTCGATTACGGTCAAGCGCGAGAAAAACGGAAAAGAATCTTATTACGTAAAATGCCTGAATCGGGACAAGGAAATCAGACTCACTCCAGAAGAATGCGTAAGGCAGCTTTATTTGGACACGCTCATAAACAATTACGATTATCCTGTGGACAGGATTCANCTTGAGTATCCCGTGAAATTCGGGCGCGAAGAAAAGCGGGCGGACATTGTAATTTTTGACAAGGACAGGGCTTCCGTTCCGTATATCATNGTCGAACTGAAAAAGCCGAAATTAAAGGACGGAAAGGAGCAGCTGAAAAGCTACTGCAACGCTACGGGCTCTCCGATCGGAGTTTGGACAAACGGAAGCTCGATTTCTTATTACAACAGAAAAGACCCGAATTATTTTGAAGACATTCCGAACATACCGAAAGCGTCNCAAAAACTTTCGGANATATTGACAAAAAGATGGACAATCGAAGATTTGGTCGAAAAGGACAAACTCGTAAACGAGCGGAAAAGCCTGAAAAATCTTATTCTGGAAATGGAAGACGAGGTTTTGGCGAATGCCGGCGTCGATGTCTTTGAAGAGGTTTTCAAGCTGATTTTCACNAAACTTTTTGACGAAATGGAAAGCGGACGAAACAAAGACAGGACACTTGAATTCAGAAACTACGGCTACACGGAAACCGAGCTTAAAAGAGAAATTGACGCTTTGTTCGACAAGGCAAAGGAAAAGTGGGAAGGCGTTTTTTCGCAAGACGCAAAAATCACGCTCACGCCGTCGCATCTTTCCGTATGCGTTTCCAGCTTGCAGGACGTAAAGCTTTTTAACTCGAACCTTGAAGTCGTGGACGAGGCATTTGAATATCTCATCAACAAAAGCTCCAAAGGCGAAAAAGGGCAGTATTTTACGCCGCGCTATGTAATCGATATGTGCGTGAAAATGCTGAATCCGAAGGAAACGGAAACCATAATTGACACCGCCGCTGGAAGCTGCGGCTTTCCTGTCCACACGATTTTTTATGTCTGGCAAAAAATTTTGGAAAGAAAGGGGCTTGGGAAAAGCCATCTTTTTACTTTGGAAAAGAAGGACGCGGAATGCACGGACTATGTTCAGCAGAAAGTGTTCGCAATTGATTTTGACGAGCGGGCGGTTCGCGTCGCGCGCACTTTGAACCTGATTGCGGGAGACGGGCAGACAAATGTCCTTCATTTGAATAATTTGGACTATGAAAGATGGGATGAACGCACGAAAGACGATGAGGCTTGGCAGAATGTTTATTATGAGGGTTGGAGAAAACTAAAGAAACTGAGAAAACACGAAAAAAGCAATCAGGATTTTAACTTTGACATTTTAATGGCTAATCCGCCGTTTGCTGGCGACATAAAAGAAAGCAGGATTATTGCGAAATACGAGCTTGGCAAGAATGCGAAAGGAAAATACCAGTCGAGCGTCGGAAGGGACGTGCTTTTTATCGAGCGCAACTTGAATTTTTTGAAGGACGGCGGTAGGATGGCGATTGTGTTGCCGCAGGGACGGTTCAACAATTCAAGCGACAAGCATATCCGCGACTTCATCGCCGAGCGGTGCAGGATTCTCGCCGTCGTGGGCTTGCATGGAAACACGTTCAAGCCGCACACTGGAACAAAGACGAGCGTCCTTTTCGTGCAAAAATGGGATGATGAGCTTTGCCCGAAAAAAGACGACTACAACATTTTCTTTGCCACCATGCAAAAGCCGAGCAAGGACAATTCCGGCGACAAGATTTATGTGAAAGAAGAAATAGTGCGCCACATTGAGAACGGAAAATCCACTGAATACAAAAAGGCAGACTTTGAAAATAAGTATGGCTCCGTAAAGTCCGCCGAGCTTTGGTGCAAGAGAAGCGAATGGAACAAAAAGGCGAAAGAAATTGTGGGACAACCGAATTCCGACCATTTGCTCCATTCGATGCTTGAAACATTGATTGACGGCAATGACTACGACGCGCTTGACGAAACTGAACGGGCGGNATATGTGAACTTGTCCGCGCCAACTGTGGAAACGCGTTTTAAGCTCGACAGCAACGGACATCTCATCGTTGACCACGACTTGTTCAACCACGAGGGCTTGACGCAGGACGGAATCGCNGAAGCGTTCGCGGAGTTTGCGAAAAAAGAGGGCTTGAGTTTTTTTTAGGAAGCCCTTTTGACGAGGCGAAATACGACGCTTTGTTAAAAGGGCTGGAAATCTCGATTGTGAAATATTCTGAAATTGATTTTGGTGATAGAATTGATTCTGAATACTTTTCTAAAACAAGTATTCTCATAAATGAAAAATTGAATAATGCGAATAGTACAAAACTTAGGTTTTTGGGAGAATTTGTTGCCAGTGCGTTTTATCCAGCGGCAACACAATTATATTCGGTTGGTGATATTCCGTTTATAAGATGCGTGGATTGTATTAATTTTCCATTCATTACTAAAAAACAAGACGATACTTTTGAAAAAATTCCACTGTCATTTGCTAATGAAAATACAGGTGTTAATTTAATTCATAAAAATGATATTGTTATTACAAAAGTAGGTTCACCTTGTTTTGCAAGTTTAATTTTTGAACATGAAACTGTCGCGTTGTCTCGCACGGTATTGGGCATTAAGAATATAAAAAATGTAAATCCATTTTATCTACTTGTGTTTTTACGCTGTAAATATGGTTTTTTGCAACTGTTGAGAGCAAGAGAATTAACAATACAATATCAATTGACTCTTGAAAGGGTTAGAAATATTTTGGTTTTTTTACCGAACGAAGCCTTCCAAAGCCAAATTGAGAAAACCGTAAAAGACGCTTATTCAATGCTTGCGCGGTCAAAATCGCTCTATTCGCAGGCGGAAGAAATCCTGCTGTCCGAGCTTGGCTTAAAGGACTGGCGGCCGGACAACAGTGCCGTCAACATAAAGAATCTAAAGGAGTCTTTTTTGCGGACAGGACGGCTGGATTCTGAATATTATCTTCCGCGCTATGAGGACTGTGTTCGCCTGGTGGAGCAATACCGTGGCGGCTACGGCGAATTCCGCACAGTTTGCGCAACTGACGAAGTGAACTATATGCCGTCCGCAAATGCTGAATACAAATACATTGAGCTTGGCAACATCGGGAATTATGGCGAGATTACGGGCTGCACGGTTGCCGTTGGCAGAGAATTGCCGTCACGCGCAAGGAGATTGGTGCGCGAAAACGATGTCATTCTGTCGTCGGTGGAAGGCTCTCTGCAAAGCTGCGCCCTTGTTACAAGCGAGTATGACAATGCGGTCTGTTCCACAGGATTTTATGTCGTCCGTTCAGATGTGATGAACCCCGAAACGCTGCTGATGCTCTTTAAGTCCGAGCCAATGCAGAGTCTTTTTAAACGAAACTGCACGGGAACGATTTTGACAGCAGTCAGCCACAATGAGCTGCAAAAAATTGTTGTGCCAAAAATCCGAATGGAAGTTCAGACCGAGATTGCAAGAAATGTACGCAAAAGTATTTCTCTGCGCGACGAGGCGAAGTCGCTGCTCGAAAATGCCAAGCAAAAAGTCGAAAAGTCAATAGAGTCTAAATTTATACGGGGGGGGGGTACAAGTGAATAGTGCTTTGCGTGAAAACGAGACTTTCAAGTCTCTCATTCAGCAAAGCGTTTACTATTACCGCCTGGCAGAATGGCTTCTGCTACAAGAGCTGTTTTCGCAGCATTGGGCGACACTTAAGACGGCAACGTATTCAATAAAATCATTCTCAGACTTTCAGCGAACAGGGCGGCTCGACGCGGAATACTATCAGCCGAAGTATGATGAGCTTAAGCGGAAGCTTTCCGCACACGAATGCAGGGCACTCGGCGACATCGTTTCCATAAAAAAATCCGTTGAGCCTGGAAGCGAAGCGTATAAAGATGACGGCATTCCTTTTGTTCGGGTTTCAGATGTAACTAAATTTGGAATCGAAAAAACAAGTGTTTTTCTTTCGCCGAATGATTTTAATCTTGAGTCCCTTAAGCCCAAGAAAGATACAATCCTTCTTTCTAAAGACGGAAGCATTGGCATTGCCTATAAAGTTGAGAAGGATTTAGATGTTATTACCTCTGGAGCACTGTTGCATTTGAATATAACATCTGAAAATTGGCTTCCTGATTATTTGACTTTGGTTCTGAATTCATTGGTAGTAAAACTTCAATCGGAACGAGATTCAAATGGCGCAATTATTCAGCATTGGAAACCGTCAGACATTCAAAAAGTCATTGTCCCGCTCCTTTCGCTTTCCGTTCAAAAGGAAATCGCCTCGTTGGTTCAAAAGTCGTTTTCGCTCAAAGCTCAGAGCAACGCGCTTCTGCAAAAGGCAAGGCAGGCGGTGGAAGAAGANATTGAAAATTNCGCATGAAANTATTTCCCCAAATATATCCAGNGNACGGCGCAAAGCGCATGGTTTGTCACTCGCGAACTTTGCCCCATCCGCTTCAAAAACTCCCTCCGACTATTCACTGTTCATCATCAACTATTCACTAACTAACATCCTCTCCCGCCAAGTCCGCGAGGCTTGAAATGTATTCTTTATGCGCGGCGATTTCTTTTGTCGTGCCGGATTCTTTGAGCGAGCGCATTTGCTCGCGCTTTCTTTCGGATTGCTCGGAAAAAAGTTTTTTTGCTTCGGCTAAAATTTGCACCGCGTCTTGCGAAGTCACGCGCAGGCATTCTGCGATTTCCGCTTCTTGCGCGTTGGTACGACTATTGAACCTGTCAAAATCACATTGCGACCCAATAAAAACCGGGGAGGACGCAGCCGTCCTCCCCGCACTTTTTTACCTTGCCTCCGGCGTTACACCGCTTTTGTGAACGAAACTTTGTCGATTTCGTCCTTGAGTTCCGGGCTTGGGGTAAAGATGATNCGCTTTGCGGTGATGTTCGCCGCGCTCACGTCCTCTGCGTTTTCCTCGCCNGTGGAACTCAGTCCNAGCTTGACCCGTCCGAAAGAGCCGAGCTGGATTTTNAAGCCGTTTTTGAGGTAGACGGGAAGTTTCCGCACGAGCGAGGTAAGCACCGCCTCCACGTCCGTCACGTTCAGCGTACAGGCATCGCTGATGTCCTCCGCCAAATCCAGGACCGTCAGCTCCTCGCTGTACACNGNCTTTGCGTAATACTTCGCCTCGTCCTTGTTNAATGGGTTNATTCTTTTTGTTGCCTTAAATTTCATNATGATTCTCCTTAAAATCTTTTTTTTCGTGTCCAATTTCTTTTGGACTGTCTTGCTTTTGACCGCAGTCCGACGGACTGCTTTTCTGGGACTTGATTTTTTTGCGGAAAACCACTATCGTAAGGATACGCTCCGAATGTGGATTTTTCCGCATTTTTGTTTAGAGACCTTTCGCCTAATTGCCGTTAGACGGAAGGTCTTTTTTTGCTTCCAATTCATTTGCCTCCTTTTTTGTCGCNGCNNNCCGCAATCGCAAGCCCCACCCCCAGCGCGATGACGGCGGCGACTCCCAGCGCGGCCCAGCCCGAAAAATCGCGCTGCCGCTTGGACTGCGCCTTTTCATGCACCTGCCGCGCGAGATCCGTCATTTCCTGCGTGGAAAGTTCCTGAAGGTCGCGCGAAATCGAAATCGCCGCCCGCACGAATTCCTCGTCCCCGGACTTTTCGCCCAGGCTTATGGAAATCGTCTTGTGCGCCGTCTCACATTCCGCCTTCAAAAGTGCGTCGCTTGCAATCTCATTCAGCCGGTACGCCGTGCGGATTTTCCCGGAAAGCTCGGACGGAATCTCCCTTGCCCCCGATTCCACGGAAGAAAGGAGCGAGACCGACACGCCGAGTTTCTGCGCCATCTGCGCCAGCGTGTCGCCCGTGTCCACCCGAAGCCTTTTGAGAAATTTTCCGTAACTTGTCGGATTCATGCTCTGCATTTTTGAAACCTCCAGATTCCTGTTACTAATTAAAATATATCACACAATTTGTGTAATGTCAATCAAATTTTAAGAAATTTTACGCCGTATTTTAAAAATTTTACGGCGTGTTTTTAAAAAAGTACGGCGTATTTTTGGGAAAAATACGCCGTACTTTTTTTCATTCGCGGCGGAGCGTTCTTTTTTGCAAAAACAAGCATTGCATTATCTGTGGCGGAGCGGTATAATAATAGAAGTATTTATGGACAACGGACAGAAACCAGCCGTACCGGCTTTCGGACGCAAAGTATTTCTCCTCTATCCGCCCACGTTCTCTGTCGGAACGCGCATCGTGGAAGCGCTGAAGCGGCTGGAATACGAAGTCTATACCATATCAGATTACCGGCGCGCCAAGGCATATATGCGGATTCATCACGACGCGCTGCTGTTCGTCAATCCAGACATACAGATGTCCGTTCCCGCCTGGATTAATTTTTTCCGCAGCATAAAGGAAGANGTATCGTTCAGCTCCACGATTATCGGCATCTGCTACGAGTATCTCATGCCCGTTGACCTGAAAGCCTTGCAGGAATGCGGCTATATCGAGGCGGGGATTTTCCATGTCGAAAGGCAGCTTGTCGGTATGGTGACGAGCATGGCGACAAAAATGGACAGCCTCGGCGCAAAAGGACAGCGGCAGCACGTGCGGGCAAGCTGCGTAAACGACCGGAACGCGGGCTTCCTGTGGATTTCCCAGGGACGNATGTTCAANGCAAAACTGATTGACGTGAGTACGGCGAGCGCGGCAATCCTTGTTTCGGAAGACAACCTGCCGTTCCTGAACACCAAGACCAAATTCGTCGTGTCGCTCCAGCTGGGCGCAAAGCAAATGCAGATACACGTAAAGTCACTGGTCGTCAAGCCGAAAAGTCCGGGCACATACGCCGCCATTTTCCTGATAACCGACGACACGCCCGAAGAATCCATCACGCTGATACGCGAATACATTTTTGGGACGCTTGAGATGCTCATGGAGCAGTCCATAGAAGGCTTCGCCATCGACAAGACGAACTACGCGCTTCCGCTGCACTAGGTTCCGGCGCGGCGGCATCGTGCGGCCGGGCGTCCTTCCTGCCCGCTATTTCCACGGAAAGATGAACGAAGTCAGTTTCCGTTCGCCCAGGGTCTCTTTGTCGGCGGCGAGCAGTTCTGCCCAGGGAATGTCGGCGCGCTTGTCGCGGTCGGTCAGGAAATCGGGGTGTTCTTCGAGCCAGTCGTATTTGTACAGGCGCAGGCGCAGCGCGTTCATGGAAGCAAGGGTGATGCCGTGTACGCCGGGAAGCAGGAAAAAGAGGAACAGCGAGAGGACGAGCAGCACCGCGTTGTAGCAGAGCATGGCAACCGAAAACAACGTGTTGTCAAAAAAGATGATAAACGATTTTTTGAGGCATTTCCTGAACGTGTTCTGCTCCTGCAAGAAATAGAGCGGCACGAACCACTGCAAAGCCATGACGCACACGAGCGCGAACACGACCACGAGCAGCGTAAAAAACACGCCCACTGCGTTGCCCTTGAACGCCATCAGCACATAATAGCGCGTCGCGACCGTCACGAACAGGGCGAACGCGCCGAGCAGCAGCCCAAAGAGAAAGCCGGTGCGCCAGGATTCCTTGAGCGAGCGGAAAAACAGCAGCGCGGACGGCGCGTTGAAGNCGGCAATCTTGCGCGCGACCGCTCNCCAGGCAAACACGACGNNCATCAGTATGCCGCCGGAAAGCACGAGCGCGGCAAACACGGCGACAAGGGCAACNTGCGCGGCGGCCTGCACNNGAAGCCACAGCCCCGCGAGCAGGGCAATCGTGACGAGGTTGCTNACCAANATAAAAAAGAGATTGTCCCATCCGTCACAGAAGTTCTTCTTCAGAAAAAATTTGAACATAGCGTTTTCCTCGTTTGTTGCCGATAGTATGCGCGGCGCTCAGAACAGCCCCGAAATCACGCCGTCATCGTCCAGGTCGATGCTGAGCGCGGCGGGACGCAGGGGAAGCCCCGGCATGGTCATCACGTCCCCGGCAAGGACGACCACGAAGCCCGCGCCNGAATACAACTGCACGTCGCGCACGGGAAAGGCGTAGCCGCTCGGCGCGCCGGTGAGNTTGGGGTCGTGNCTGATGCTGTTCTGCGTCTTTGCGACGCAGACGGGAAGCGTGCCNTAGCCGTCCGCCGTAAACTGCGCCAGTTTTTTGCGCGCGGCGGCGGAGAATTCCACGCTGCCCGCACGGTAGATTTCGCGCGCGACGGTTTCGATTTTCTGCGCGAGCGGCATATCGTCGGCATAGAGCGGCGCAAACGCGGCTTTCTGCGTGTCGCAGAGCGAGACGACGGCGCGCGCCAAGTCTTCTGCGCCCGCGCCGCCCTTGCCCCAGCCGTCCGTGACCACTGCCTGCACGCCGCAGTTCCGGCACAATGCCTGAAGCGCGGCGGTCTCTTCCGCGGTGTCCGTCTCAAAATGGTTGATTGCCACCACGGACGGCACGCCGAATTTCGCGACGTTTTCGATATGGACGCGCAGGTTTGCAAAGCCTTTTTCAAGCGCGGCGACGTCCGGCACGGCAAGCGCGGACTTTTCCACGCCGCCATGCATTTTGAGCGCGCGGACGGTCGCCACAATCACCACGGCATCGGGCGCAAGATTGCCGATACGGCACTTGATGTCAAAGAATTTTTCCGCGCCCAGGTCGGCGGCAAAGCCCGCTTCGGTCACCACGTAGTCGCCGGCGGCGAGCGCGCAGACCGTCGCGTTCAGGCTGTTGCAGCCGTGCGCGATGTTGGCGAACGGTCCGCCGTGCACGAACGCGGGCGTTTTTTCGAGCGTCTGCACGATATTGGGGCGCACGGCGTCTTTGAGCAACGCGGCGACCGCGCCCGTACAGCCCAGCTCGGCAAAACGCACGGATTTCTTCGCATACGTCTGCCCCACCGTAATGCCGTCGATGCGTTTTTTCAGGTCGGAAATGGACGTGGCAAGGCAGACAATCGCCATCAGCTCGCTGGCGACGGAAATGCAGAAATGATCCTCGCGCGGAACGCCGTTCGCGCCGCCGCCAAGCCCGATGACGATCGAGCGCAAGGCACGGTCGTTCAGATCGACGCAGCGTTTCCAGCTGACGGTGCGCGGGTCAATGCCGAGCGCGTTGCCCTGCTGGATATGATTGTCGATGAGCGCGGCAATCAAGTTGTTCGCGATGGATATGGCGTGGATGTCTCCCGTAAAATGCAGGTTGATGTCTTCCATAGGAACAATCTGCGCGTAGCCGCCGCCGCACGCGCCGCCTTTTACGCCAAAGCACGGACCGAGCGACGGCTCGCGCAACGCAATGACGGCTTGCTTGCCGATGGCGCGCAAACCGTCCGCAAGCGCGATAGAGACGGTGGACTTGCCTTCCCCGGCGGGCGTGGGCGTGACCGCCGTCGTCAGGATGAGTTTTCCGCGCGTGCCGTCCGCGACTTTTTGCTGCCGCGCGCGCAATGCGCGCATGGTCANCTTTGCCTTGTACGGGCCATANAATTCCAAGTCGCCGTCCGTCAGCCCGATCGTCCGCGCCACGTCGGCAATTGGCGCGATGTCGTTTGCCTGCGCAATCTGAATGTCGGTACGCATATCCGCCCCCACAGAAATGATATGCTATTCTAGATGAATTTCGCAAGATGGGCAACCGGGATTTGNGGGGCGCGNCCCTCGGAGAAAGGCTTTTTNNGCCAAATGTTTTATATAAAACTATCTTTACACGGACGCGNTTTTCCGCTAGACTGGGCNCATGGATTATGGCGTGGACGCGGTGGTCTCGCTCATCTCGCGGATTCATTCGCTTTCGCAGGATTTTCTGCGGCGCAGAATGACGGATGCGGGGCTGCCGGAACTGGTTTCGTCGCACGGGTTCATGCTGTTCTGCCTTTCGCGGACGGAACGAATGACGCTCGGCGAGCTGGCGCAGCGCATCAACCGCGACAAATCGACGACGACGGTGCTCGTGCGCAAACTGGAAGCCGCCGATTTGGTGGCGACCGAGCGCGACGCNGCAGACAGCCGCAAAAAATATGTNCGCCTGACGGAAAAAGGCCNGGCGTACAATGCCGTGACCGCGCGGCTTTCGGANGAACTGCTGCGAACCAGTTACCGGGATTTTTCTGCGGCGGAGCAGGACGAACTGTTGCGCCTGCTGCTCAAGCTGTACGGGAACATCGCGGACGCGCGGGCGGAATAATGCCGCGGGCAAAACCACGCATGGCATATATTATTGAAGATATTGCAAAATAACGGGGGCATTATGAGCATTATGAAAAAACTGCTGGGGCTGTGCGCGGGAATCGCGTTGTTGTGCGCGGGNTGCGCAAAGAAATCTGCCGACCGCGCGCCGGCAATCGCGCTGTTCATCACGGGAATCATCGCGGATTCGCCCGCATACGCGCATCTGGTGGAGGGCGCGACGGCGGCGGTGGACGCATACAATGCCGCNCTCGCGGACGAAAAAAAGCATGCCACGCTGTANGTCATGGAAGCGGGCACGAATCAGGCGGAATGGGCAAGCAAGCTGACGGCGCTCGCGGCATCGGGCGCATACGACGTGATTATCTCGTCCAATCCCTCGCTTCCCGAACTGGTCGCGCCTATCTGCCAGCAGTTCGCTGACGTNAAATTCATCCTTTTTGACGCTTCGGCGGAGGGAAACCCGCAGCTGTACACGGTGAGCTATGACAAACGCGACCAGGCATATATTTCGGGCTACATGGCGGGCNTGTTCTCGCGGACGCACAAGGTCGGCCTGATTGCGGCGCAGGAATATCCGATCATGAACACGATTCTGTATCCGTACTTTGCCCGGGGCGCGGCGGATGCCGTTCCCGGAACGACGGCGGACTTCCGCGTGGTGGGCAACTGGTACGATGCCGCCAAAGGCGCGGAAATCGCCCGCGCCATGCACGATGCCAACATCGACGTAATCCTGCCGATTTGCGGCGGGGCGGCGCAAGGAGTCATCGCCACTGCCCGCGAAAAAGGCATGCACATCGTCTGGTTTGACGAAAACGGCTTTGAGAAAGCACCCGGAGTCATCATCTCGTGCTGCATGACCAAGCATGCGTTTGCCGCAGAGGAGACGACCCGCGCCTATCTTGCGGGAGAAACGCCCTGGGGAACGGTGCGTTCGGTGGGACTCAAGGACGGCTACGTGTCGTATTTTGACGACAATCCCGCGTATATCGAAACCGTGCCGCAGGACATCCGCGAAAAAATGGCGGCACTGGTCGCCGCACTGCGCAACGGGGAGCTGACCTTGCCGCAGCGGCTGGACGACTAGCGCAGAAACAGGACGGAACCCGGCATGACCGTCGCAACCTGCGGGCTGACCAAATCGTATCCGCTCAAAACCGCGCTTGACCGCGTGAGCGTATCGTTCGCGGGCGGACATATCCACGCGCTCGTCGGCGAAAACGGCGCGGGAAAATCCACGCTCGCGCGCTTGCTCTGCGGCGACCTCCTGCCGACTGCCGGCTCAATCCTGCTTGACGGAACGCCCGCCGCATTCGCCTCGCCAAAAGACGCGCTCCGTGCGGGAATTGTCCCCGTGCACCAACGCCCGCTGCTCGCGACGGCAATTACCGCGCACGAAAATATCATCTTGCAGGTGCAGGAAAACCGCACAAAAAAGCCGCTGTTCCTGCACGCGCCGACCGCCGAACTGCGTTCGCTCCGTGACCGCTGGGCAGAACACCTGCACCTGAACGCGCTCGTCAAGGATTTGGGCGGCAACATGCGTTTTTATGTGTCGCTACTGGGTGCGCTGTTGCGCAAGCCGCGCGTCCTCCTGCTCGACGAGCCGTCCGCATTTTTGGACAGCCGCGAACGGGCGCACCTCTACGACAACCTGCGCGCGCTCGCGGACGGCGGCACGAACGTCATCGTCATCACGCACAGCCGCGCCGAAGCCACCACCTGCGCCGATTCGGTGACGCTCCTGCAAAACGGCACGTTGGTCGCGCAGTTCGGCTCGCCCAAAGACTATGACGACTGGCTCGCACAGCACCCCGGCATCGCCCCGAACGAAATGCCCGGCGCAACGCAAGGCGGGGAAAGCCTTCCCCCCGCTCCAAAGCAGAGCTTTTCCGCTCCCCCTTCTACGGGGGACACCCCCGTAACGCCCCCTTCCGCCCCCCAAAAAAACGCGCTCACCGTCACGCATCTGTCCTCGCTGCCAAAAAACCGCCCCGCGCTGCTCGACGCGTCGCTGACGGCGGCATTCGGCGCAATCACCGCAGTAACGGGCCTGCAAGAAGCCGCGCTCGACACGCTTGAAGACGCGCTCACGGGCATGGAGACTTCCTGCGCAAAAGGATTTGTCACGCTCGCCGCCGCAGACGGCACACGCATGACCGTCCGTGCCAACAAAGTCACGCCCCGACTGCTGCGCGCGCACCGCACGGCAATCGTCCCGTCCGACCGCACGTTCCGTGCCGCGCACCCGGACATCACCGTGGAACAACTGCTTTCTGTCTACGCCAAAGCCGNCCCGCGCGGCACTGCCCTGCGCCTCATCCGCCAGGCGNACGTGCATATCACGCCGGAACAATCGGTCGCGCAGCTGAGCGGCGGCATGCTCCAGCGGCTTATCCTTGCCCGCGAACTTGCCACCGCCCCCGTGCGNCTCATCCTGTGCAATCCCATGCAGGGGCTGGACATCCAGGCGCANGNNACGCTCTGCCAGACGCTCNTCGCCCTTGCGCGCGCGGGCACGGCAATCGTCATTTTGGGAACGCAGGATTTTCCGCTCTCGCTCTGCCAGTATGTCTACGCGCTCGAAGGCGGCATACTGCACCTGCGCTTTGCCGCCACGGAGCAATCCGCATGACTATCCGCACTGACAAAACGCCTGCCGCCGCAAATGTGCTTTCCGCGCTCATATCGCCCGCCGCCGGAATTGCGGTCTGCGTCGCGCTTATCCTGTGCTTCGCAAAAACGCCCGCCGCCGCCCTGCGCAGCCTGTTCGCGGATTCGTTCACGTCGGCATATTATTTCGGCACGATGCTCAACACGGCGGCATTTTTCATGCTTGCCGGGTGCGGATCCGCGCTTGCCATCAAGGGCGGCGTGATGAACCTGGGCGGCGAAGGACAGGTGTACGCCGGAGGCTTTGTCGGCTGTGCCGTGCTGAATGCGCTTTCCCTGCCCGTGCCGCTCACGTTCTGCCTCGCCCTGCTCGCGTCCGCCGCCGCCGGTGCGCTTCTGGCATCGTTTTCAGCCCTGCTGCGCGAACTGCGCGGCGCACGCGTACTGCTCACCACGTTTCTGGTGTCTTCCGCCGTCATTCCGCTCATCGACGGGCTGATCACCGCCTCAAAAAACAGCAGCCAGACGAACATGCTCGCCCTGCCGTACATCGCGGACGCGTACAAGCTGCCGCATATCCTGCCGCCGTCGCCGCTGTCCTGGTCGTTCGCGGTCGCGCTGAGCGTCTGCGTCATTGCCTGGGCGGTCGTCTTCAAGACCCGCGCGGGACGCGCATTGCGGCTGTGGGGAACGGCGCCCGTCTTTGCCACCTACTGCGGGTATTCCACGCGGCGCAACACGTACCTGACGCTTGCCGTATCGGGCGCGCTCCATGCGCTCACCGGCTTTTTTGCCGTCTGCGGCACGTACTACACCTGCCACAAAGGATTCTATGCCAACATGGGCTGGAACGCGCTCAACGTCGCGCTCATCGCCCGCGCTCACCCGCTTGCCGTCATGCCGGTGAGCCTGCTGCTTTCATGGATATTCACCTCGGCATCGCGCGTGTCGCTCACGCAGGGATTCGACTTTGACATCGCGGGCATCGTGCAGAGCGTCATCCTGTTCTCCATTGCGATCCCGGTCGTCATCACGGCGAAACAAACGGGGNAACGGCGATGAACGGCGCGCTTTCGGTCATGCATATCGCCGCGCCGCTGCTGCTCGTCACGCTCGGCGGGCTTATCAGCGAATACGCGGGGCGCATGGCGATGTTCCTGGAATGCATGATCAACCTGGGCGCGTTCTGCTGCTACGCCTTTACGCGGTGGACGGGAAACCTCGTGGCGGGCATCGTGCTGTCCGTCGCCGCCTGCACGNTGCTCGTGTGCGCAATCGAACGGATCGCGGCGCGGCACAAGGCGAACATGTTCCTGGTNTCGCTCGCCATGAACATGTTTTTTGCCGCGCTCGCCACGTTCCTGTCCGCCACGCTGTTCGGGACGCGCGGGGTGCTGTACGACGACGCGTTCCGCTTTGATGCCGCCACCGTCCGCACCGTCACCACGGTCGTGTGCGCCGCGCTTGCCTTCGCGCAAATCGTCATGCTCGGCAAGACGACAGTCGGGCTGACGCTGCGCGTGACGGGAAGCGATGCCGACGTACTCCAGTCGTGCGGCATCTCCCCCGACCGCTACCGCACGATTTCCTGGCTGTTCGCCGCGGCGAACGCGTCGCTCGCCGGATGCGTGCTTGCCGCGCGGCTGTCATCATACGTTCCCGGCATGGCGGGCGGACGCGGCTGGACGGCGCTCGCGGCAGTCTACCTGGGAAAAAAGCATCCCCTTCTCGTCGCGCTCGCCGTGCTCGTCTTTGCCGCCGCCGAATATGCCAGCGTGACCGTGCAGAACATCGCCGCGCTCAAAAACGTGCCGCCGCCCGTCCTGCTCGCCCTGCCCTACCTCGTCTCGCTTGCGCTCATCGTGGCAGTCCCGCAGAAAAAGGACGCGTAATCGGCGACAGGGCAATCCTTACGATAAGGATTCGTCTGGGCAATTCCGGCTTTCCTTACGATAAGGAATCACGCCACAGCCCGAACCGGCGTTCCTTACCATAAGGAATGCTCCTTTTGCTCCGGACGGCTTTCCTTATTTTGAGGAAAGCCGGCTTTTGCCAAAAACGGGAATCCTTATGGTAAGGAACGCTGNTTTTTGCCTGGGCAGACTTCCTTATNNTAAGGAAACGTGACTTTTACGGANAGCGGNAATCCTTATGACAAGGAACGGCAGCGCACGGAAAATCACCCGTTCCTTCCTTTACTTTTCCGCGGAATCACCGGTTTCCTTTGGCGCGGTTGTGCGTCTTGCAGAGCATCTGGCAGTTTGCTATGTCCGTCGCGCCGCCCTTGCTCCATGCGCTCACGTGATCCGCGTCCATCTCTTTGAGCAGCCAGATTCTTTTTCTGTTCACGTCCGTGCCAAGCGCACACAGCGGGCAGTTTGAGATGCCCATGTCTTTTGC
>WFLX010148834.1_pt1 | contig 21497 bp, 17 predicted proteins | sample 4967041 | NCBI WGS metagenome assembly WFLX01 (sample SAMN12857096, study PRJNA449069) | gut metagenome | isolation source: stool from male and female vole | host: Microtus ochrogaster | place: USA:Florida | collected 2017
GGCTCCCAAAGAGCGTGCCTTGGCGCTGACAATGCCGGCCGTGACGGTGCTGGTCAGGTTGAAGGGATTGCCCACAGCCAGCACCCACTGTCCGAGCTTGAGATCGTCGCTGTTGCCGATGGCAAAATAATCACTTAAAACAACAAACAAATGAAGACTTTAAAAAAGATTCATCTGGGGACAGAATTTTCCCAAAAACAGATGACAACCCTCTTCGGANGANCAAACATNAACGAAGNACTGGTTTGTCATTGTGAANGCAGTTCAAACAGTACAAAATACTGCAANCACAACTCAAACTATTCTGCATTGTGTTCCTGTTCTGGGGAACAAAGCAATACGAACAGGAGTTTTAATTGTTCATGCTGATAATTCTTTCCCCCTGAGGAATATCTGAAATCCATATCAACAAATAATTTGAATTATATAATAATAAGCAACAGTCTGTTGATTCAGAAGCAAGACATCTGCCTGTGCATAAAAGGATTGTCATCAGATGTCTAGACATCTGATGACAATTACAATTAATATGGAAAAGTCGAGTAAATACAATATTTATTTACTTTATAAGGATAGGTTTTATGTATACAATCAGTTGAGCTCAGATCTAAGAGAAGTGGACAAGGAGCTTTTCGAGATGCTACAGAGCAATCAAATAGATAGGTCTGTCATTGACGATGATACCAAAATTGACCTAAAAGAAGCAAATCTCATCTGTGATGATAAGTGCGTTGAAGAAAATTTTATATTGTGTGCTAACAAACAGTATCGCTTTTCCAATAACACTGCAAGAGTAACTGTTATGCCAACTTTGGAATGCAACTTCAGATGTTGGTATTGCTATGAGTCTCACGATAACGGCTGTATGTCGAAAGAAAACGTTGATTCTGTTATTGCCTTTTGTAAGGACCTCATAGATGCGCGTGGTACAAAACACTTTATCCTCGACTGGTTCGGTGGAGAGCCTCTGTTGTATTTTAATGAAGTGGTCTATCCAATTTCAATGGCAATCAAGGACTATTGCCAAGAGAAAGAAGTCAGTTTTTCAAACTCTATCACCACAAACGGCTTTCTTGTGGACAAAGACATGGTAGAGAAACTGAAAGAAATCAATCTCGCATCCTATCAAATTACCCTTGATGGAGCTCGCGATCACCACAACAAGACACGCTTTCTACGAGGAGGCATCGGCAGTTACGATAAAATTGTGGAGAATATTACATTGCTATGCCGTAACATGGAGGTGATTGCCATGACCGTAAGGATAAACTATACCCCACAAAACCTTTCTTCCATAGATGCTATTGCTAAAGCGTTTCCAGAAGATGTCCGTAGCAAGATTTTCATTGANCCTCAGCTTGTATGGCANTTTNAANCCGATATCAACGNAATTACCGATGAAATTGCAGAGAAGATGAAGGCTTTTCACGAAGCCGGCTATCGCACATTGGGCACCACTCTTCCAGCCAAATGCGCATGGTGTTACGCGGAGAATATGAATCAGTACGTCATAAACTTCGATATGAATGTCTATAAATGTACAGCCCGAGATTTCAAGAATACTGCAAGCTCCATCGGCACTATATCTTCCGATGGTAGTTTCAAGCCCAATGACAATTACTATAAATACTATACTTCTTCTTATTTTGAAAACGATACATGTCTTGCTTGTTCCTTATTACCATCCTGTACAGGGATGTGTATCCAGAAGAAAGTAGAGGGCGGCCTCCCATCCTGCCCTAAAGAATCAGTGATGGAAAATATTACCAACTGTCTTAAAGCCTTTATTGACTTATCAGAAAAAGATTAGACCTCAGAAATAATAATTAACGACTCATAGCATCAGCAAAGTATCCTGCAGAATTACGAGTCTGAAAAAGGTTAGGAAAAAAAAGACGCGTCCAAGCAGGATGCCGAGCTGATGACTATTGATAAGCTCGCCATTACAACTACTTCTCTCATGAGACTAACACTAATTCTTACCCTCCTTGCCATACTCTTTTCTTCGGTTTTCATCACTGCAATGTCAAAGACCATTACAGTGTCCGGTAACATCTACGACCGTCGTACTGCAGGCCACCTGCCTGACACCGATATTAGTTTCCTTACCCTGGATTCCACTTTGGTTGCACACACAATAGCATCAAAAGATCTCAAGGAGATATACGCCACATCGGTGAAGACGATAACGACAGGAGCTTTCTCAGTCGAACTCCCGGACTCCATACAGAGATATATACTTGTCGCCTCACACGAGGGATTCGAACCATATACTCAGATTGTAAACCTCTCAGGTATAGGGACGCGCCAATATGAACTTAATATCCCTCCTATTTACCTAACCCCAATGGGAAAGACCAGAGAACTCGACGAGTTCGTGGTGCAGGCTACCAAAGTCAAGTTTTACAACAAGGGCGACACAATCGTCTACAATGCCGATGCGTTCATACTCCCGGAAGGATCTATGCTCGATGCCCTTCTTGAGCAGCTTCCCGGAGTTGAATTCAAGGAAGGAGGAAAGATCTATGTAAACGGCAAATATGTGGAGTCGCTCCTCCTAAATGGGAAGGACTTCTTCAAGGGCAATCAGGACATACTGCGCCAGAACATCGGGGCTTACACCGTCAAGAATGTTGAGGTATACGACAAATACAACGAGATTAGCACACTGATGGGCCGGAAGATTGACGGCGACTCACAGTATGTGATGGACGTGAAACTCAAGAAGGACTTCATGGGTGGATTCATGGGGAATGCAGAGGTAGGCGCAGGCTCCCACCGACGCTATCTCGGGCGTCTCTTCGGGATGTACTTCAACGATCAAGCCCGCTTCTCGGCATACCTAAACATGAACAACCTCAACAAGAGAGCGCGTCCCAACTCGGGTGAAGGGTATTACGGAATAAATACAGACGCTTCCGGACTCAACGACATCGTCAACGGCGGGTTCGACTACAACGTGGAGGATGTCAGGAAAGTCTGGAGTGTGGGAGGAAATATTGACGCAAACTACACTGACAACCTTATCACAAGAAACTCCGTGGAAGAGAGCTTCCTGACAGGGGGCAACACTTTCCGGAGCACATTCACGGAGCAACGAAACTATGACTTCAACTTGACTACAACACATAAGTTCCTCTGGCAGAAGCCGCTCTTCTATACCAAGCTTGTACCGACTATAATATACAGCCGACACCACCATTATGACGGAAGTATCGACGCAACATTCAATGAAAATGTACAGGCTAAGATAGACGTGGACCGTGGAGTACTCGAGGCCATTTATTCAAGTTCTACTCCGAAGGAACTGAAGGAAGCTCTCGTAAACCGCAATAGGTTATACTCCCAAAACAAGGGAAACAACATCTATGGTGACATTATGTCGGAGAATTCTTTCAAATTCAAAAATTCTCCAGATGCGGTCACCATAAGATTTGGATCTTCATACAAAAAAAGCCATGATCATTCCAATGGATGTCAGAATATAGACTACGGATGGACGACTGCCGGCATGCCACAGTCGAGCCTTGCACTAAGGGACAAGCGCTCGTCCAATCCCTCCTACGACTTTATGGTCAAGGGATCCTCCACATATTATATATATTCACGAAAGATCACTGGAAGCGTCGGTTACGAGTTCCGTCACGAACAAAAACGGCGCTCCAATGAGCGCATGATGGCGGAGGCGCGCGCTGAGCATGAAGAGTCATACGTGCCTGACATGGATGAACTGATTCCCGACCTTCCTAATAGCAACCAAAGCAGGGAGTATGACAACATCNNTCNNGTCAACGNAAAGATTGAANACTCNCATNCAACNAGCAATNGGTTGNCACTTATGGCAATACTCAATGNAGAATACCACATTACGGCACGTCGTCTAGACTACAACGGTTACGGATACGATACTGGTGGGAGCTTATTGCCGATGTTCATTCCAATCTCAAAGACAACGGGGGGATTCTCCAATTCCTATCTCTTATTGTCATTGGTGAAGAGAAGCATGGGGAATTTTAGTATTTACTATTCTGTCAACACATTGCTTCCGAGTCTGTTCGAAATGATCGACCTTCCGAACACTTCAGATCCCCTCAACATCTCATTAGGAAATCCTGATCTCAAGAAAGCCACCGAGCAGATACTGTCTATCGGTGGTAATCTGAACACGGGAAAGAATTCAAGGATATCGTTTTCAGTCAACGGAAAGTACGTCACCAACGACAACACAAGAGGGTACCGTTACGATTCAGCCACAGGCACAAGAATATTCAAGACTTACAATACAAGCGGTAACTGCAATTTAAATCCGGACTTGAGATACTACCTGTCTTTCGGACCCGGGGGCAAATTGGAGCTTGAGGCCAATGCTGAGTACGCCTTCTCCAGGTTTGCCAACATGATAGGCGAAAATGAGGATCCTGTAAATCAGAAGGTTTACCAGAACAGATATACCACTGGGGCTACCCTAAGATTGAGATTATCCAAGTTTTTTATGTGGGGAGGTGCTTCCATAAGCGAGACATATTCACATTCTGTGACAGCGAAAAACCGTTTGTCATATGTCAATCCATATATAGGGACAATGATCACATTGCCAGGAAATATTACACTATCTGCCGACTATAGGGTATATATGAAGTCCGGTCTCGCTGACAGGATGATGAACAGGACACGGCATCTGTTGGGAGCAGAGCTTACTTATCCCATTAAGAAAGTGATCTTTTCTTTAAAGGCTTACGACATCCTCGGAAGTATTAATAACGTAGACTACTATGTAGATGCAAGGGGTCGCACACAGACAATAACCAATGAACTGCCACGCTACATTCTCTTCTCCGTCAGCTACAACTTCAATACCAAGAAGAAATGAATACTCAACCAAGATTGAGCGGATCAGACGATCTCCGGGTAATCTCTGACGAGGGATTTCAGACATCCCTGTTCATTCCTGATCCATCTTTAGAAGGAAAGACCGGAGCCGCAGTTTTCTTTGCGTTACTTGCCCAAAAGACCAACAACCAAATCTCTGCCCATTTTGCTGAGACTCTTCTTGAAATGGTATGTGACAGCCTAACTTTGCATTTGCCGGTTGGGTTCTCATACGGCATCTGTGGCATAGGCTGGAGCATAGAATTTCTCAAATCCAAAGGTTTCCTCGACGTGGACACTGACGATGTTCTTGGCGAGATAGACCATTCTATTATGGAAAAGGATGTGAGAAGAATCGGAGATTTGAGCCTTAAGAGTGGACTAAAGGGTATAGCTGCTTATGTAGCTGCCAGATTAGAATCCAATCGGAATTTAAATGCTCCATTTCCTTTCGACGACGGATACCTTTCAGAATTAAAGGAGCGGCTTACTCTTGAAGGAATGGACAGCACTTTGGGAAGCTATAGCATCGATAGTATATGGAGTGAGTATCTTGAATCGTTAGATGCAGAAGACTCGAATCTACCATTCTGGCAAAGAGGGCTGCTGATGCTTGAAGGAGATAAGACCGTATCTTTTTGCTCAGGCGAATCGGGTGATAATCACTCAAACCAATCGCCTGTTAGTCAAGAAGAGACTAAGGATCTTGTCATAATCTTTTCTGGCGACTGTCTCGGTCTACAATATGGCATGGGAACCTACATTAAGACTTTAATTGATGCTATCGACCGCAATACTTTTCAAGTAATGACAGTCAATCTTGCATCGAACAAATTCTCTTTAATCGAACAAGAGGACATAATTCAGATTGATATCCCTTCCATTAATGTCAATACGGAAAGAATGGAGACTTCCGAATCTTATGCCCTTAGCTGCTTNCATCTCATTGCAGCCCACATGCCAAAAGCGAATAATGTGATTTGTCATTTCAACTGCTACGGATATGTTCCACTAATAAAGCTATTCCGAGAAAATTTCTCGGCTTTCGCTGTCCTCACGGTACATTACACAAACTGTGGTATGGAAATGAAAGGAGATTTCCTACAAATGAAACATTTGCTTTCTCGTCAAACGGGGGTGTANNCTGAGGATNAAAAGNAAATGTTNGAAATTTTTCAAATAGAAAAATCCACAATGGAAATATGCGACATTGTAATCGCCCCATCACCACATACAATTGAATATTTGACGGACCTTTACGGAATTACGCCAGAAAAACTCCAAATGATTCCTCATACGTTGCGACATCTTCCCAAAATTTCTGAAGACAGAAGCTGTCTTCGCAGGAAATTTGGCATCCCGGAAAAAGACAAAGTCATTCTTTATGTGGGAAGGGTCAGCAAGGACAAAGGGGTATACGACCTAATTGAATCTATTAAAACCTTGATGGAAGAGGATCCCGATATCCGCCTCCTTATTGTTGGTACTGGTGAACTTCAAAAAGCATATCGCACGGTATATCCAAACTATATAAGGATTAACTTTACAGGCTTTCTACAATCCGAAGACTTATCCAGTATGTATCGCCTTGCTGACATCGGTGTGGTGACATCGCACTATGAAGAGTTTGGTTATGTTGCTTTGGAAATGGCAGCGGCAGGACTACCTTCCGTGGTTAGTGATGCAGGAGGCTTACCCGCGACAACTAAAGATTTCGATGATATCTACATGTATAAATCTGACGATATAGATTCCTTGACCCAGACCCTCAACCGAGCATTGAGCGACATAGATAAGTTGGGAGCGAAAAAACGGATACCACTTGATATGAGCGAGGCATCTAAAAAGTTCCGCGATGCGATCAACAATATTTATCAGTTTAAGGTGACATCTAAGAATATAGACCAGGAAATATAACCTGTCAAACAATGACTTCATTAATANAATATTTGATAGAGCAAANATACCTCCANTTGCAATCNTTCAATAGAAATTCTATTGGCATTGCTGATGGCAAGGCTNCTGCGCTCATCTTCCTGAGTCTGCGCTCTGAGCTGTATGATGACGAGAACGACCGTGAGATGGCTCAGGAGCTCTTCACTGAAATAATGCAGACATTGATCGACCAGCGACGCAGTCCTGACAGGGCATTCCTTACAGGTGACCCGGGGGCTGTCCGTGCAGTGACTTTTCTGATGGAAATCGGGCTGATAGAAGAGAGCGCAGACATCGCCCGACTCCTTAGACATAACCTCGACAGGAGAAACTTCATAAACACCATTCCCTCCATACCTATGCCTGACCCAGATGTATACGGGGAAGCCCTCGCATATCTCTCCCNATTCAGGGAAGAGGATGAAACACTGNATAGGTACTCCCTGCAGGAGTACCTCATCTCGCATACCGACAACTGCCTGCGACTNCTTGAAAACCCAGTACCCCCGATATACCATCCCAAGGATATGTACCCTTCATTCCGGCACTCGATACTTAGGTTTGCGATGGGAATCAGAGAAAAGGGAATCTTTCCGTATAAAGCACAAAGCATAATATCTTCAATCAGGGATCATGGGGCTGAAAATGGAGTCTCCGACAACAACTCGAATATCCATACTGCAATTCTTCGCTCGCTCTTAGGAGACCACTATGCCATTGCAGAAAGCCTGCGACCGAAAAAAGAGAATGTATTGCTCGAAGATCTTTCGCAACTCGCACTTTTCNCAATGGTATACTCCCTCCCCTGCTTGATTGCAGNGGGAATGGAGGCTGCCGATACCAATGCTTTGAGACATTGCATCCAGGATGCATCAGGGGACAACACCAACTTCTACAAAATCATGACAATTGCCTCGGGATTAATGTATCTCGAAATGGCATCCGACAACACTCCAACCTCTAACTTATTTCCCGCAGATGCATAGTCCACTCGAAAACCTGACATTCCTGCTTCCCGTAAGGATAGACTGCCCCGAACGGCTCGCCAACCTCCTTACTATGGTGCGCCTCTACGGCTCATTGACCGATGCCAACTTCATTGTGCTGGAGGCTGACGACTCCCCGAAGGCATCCGCTGTCACCAAATGCGCCGACAGAGTGCGCTATGAGTTCATCCATGACGAGAACCCTGTATTCCACCGTACGCATCTCAACAATATGCTGTTTTCAATGTCCCCAACCCGCTATGGAGCTTTATGGGATGTGGATGTGATTGCTCGCCTCTGCCAGATTCAGGAGGCCATGACTCTTTTATCAGTCGGGGGTTACACCCTTGCATATCCATATTGCGGGATGTACTGGTGTGTCGGAGAGACATTCTCCAGTCTTTTCCGCAAAAGTCTCGACATGAAGGTGCTCACTGATTTTCCCCAGTCACTCTATCTGCTTTGTGGCTACCATTCAGTGGGAGGAGCGGTGCTCGTTGACCTTGAGAGATATGCCGAATGTGGATGGGACAACGAGAATTTCATCGGCTGGGGACCTGAGGATGCCGAACGCTTCAAGCGGCTCGANATCCTCGGACGTACACCTGCCCGTACCNCAGGCTCCCTCTNNCANCTCCACCATCCCCGCGGGCTCAANAGCGGNGACTTCAGGNNNGATGTGGCGCTCTCCACCAAGAAAGAATATTGCAGGATTTGCTCGATGAGCAAGGAGCAACTTCTCAAGGAAATTGCAGACTGGAGGTGGAAGCCATGAGACACGCTGTGATACTGCTCTGCCACAAGGACCTCCCACTGGTAGAGAGACATCTCCGTTTTTTCGACGGGGATTTCAGATTCTATATCCATATCGACAAAGGAGCCAATATAAGCAAGGCTGATGTGGAGTCATTCGCAGCCCGCCATCCAGATGCAAAGGTTTTCCGTAAGTATCGCGTCAGATGGGGNAGCACNGGGATTCTGAAAGCGGAGCTNTTCCTTATGGAAAAGNTCTTGGAGGANGGNGGTGCTGATTTCGTGCATATNTGCAGCGGACAGGACTATCCNATAAAAAGCCTTTCTGAATTCAAGGATTTTTTCAATGAAAACAGGGGAAAGCAGTTCTTTGANTGTCACAGGCTCCCTTACAGCGGNTGGGGCGGAGGCTCGATGTGGCGNCTCGACAGATACCATCCATTCGATCTCTTCGACGTCTCCACGCGGACAGGGAAAACCGTCAACCGGTTGATGTGGAGTTTCCATGATAAGACTGGCCTGCGCAGGCGGTTGCCAACACAATATCCTGCCCTTTTCGGAGGATCCAACTGGATGTCGTTATCGGGAGATTGTGTGCGGTATATATTNGAAAAAGATGAANATATNCAGTCATTCTTACGGCGCATGAGGCATANCTTCGCCTCTGACGAGGTCTTTTTCCAGACGGTGGTCATGAATTCTCCGTTTGCTGAGAGTGTAGTGCCTGACAATATGCGCCTCATAGTCTGGAAGCCAGGCTCACCCAGTCCGGAAATCCTCACGGAGAAGGATTGGTGGAGAATACAGACATCCAAAGCGCTTTGGGCGAGAAAGATTTCACTTCCGGAGTCAATTCCCCTCCTGAGTCTAATCGACCATCAGGGCAAACCGACGGAAACAGACGCCCTTTTGTTTGTCACTCATTTCCTGACAGACAGTCTGCTTGAACGCTTCAGCCGGATATCCAAAGGATTCAAAAAGTACGGCGATGCCTTCCTTGTGCACACTGGAAATGTTTCTGATATTGAGAAGGATGCCTGTGCAAGACTTGGGATAAGGTTGCTTTCAATAGATGAGGATGNCCTCAATGATNTGCACTACTCNCCTATNGAGGAGACAATCATCCCGGGGAGCAACCATTTCATCATGATGTGGTTTTTNAAGAAACTTCCACACTACCGTCATTATTGGAATGTGGAGTATGANGTNGANTTNTCNGGNGATTGGGAAAATTTCTTCAATCTCCATTCNCCGCGNNANGCCGACTTTCTGACCTGCCATGTCAAGACAATTGNCGAGGAGCCGGGGTGGTACTGGTGGTATACTTTCCGACCGATAGCAGACATCATTCCGCATGAAATGCTGATGAAGTCGTTCAACCCAATCTACAGGATTTCCAGAGAGGCACTCAAAGCCCTCGATACATATTTGGCAGATGGTAATGAAGGGCATCACGAGGTGCTTGTCCCTACGTTCCTCAATCATTCAGGATTCATCGTGTCAGATTTCGGTGGCGTCGGAAGTTTCGTAGAGGAGGGGTTCCGTGACAGTGCGTATGTCACTGTCGGGAACCTGCCTACCATGAGATACAGGCCTTTCGTAGATCCTAAGTGTGAAATGACCCAACCTGACAAACTTTACCATCCTGTCAAGGAATGACAAAAAAAAATTTGAATCTTAATATGCACAACCCATCACTTTCATACATTGTGCCGGTCTACAATACCGCCGAATTTCTTGAAGACTGTCTTGGTTCCATTGCCTGGTCGGGCAATGANATNGAATGCGTGGTGNTAAACGANGGCTCTACCGATTCTTCTNNCANNATAATNGAAGAATTCATTGAGTCTGACTCNCGGTTCAAGGTAATCACGCAGCCCAACCAGAGGGCTNTCTGCGGCNCGAAANAAGGGGCTTTCNGNNGCTCNGGGNNAGTATNTACTGTNCGTNGACAGTGATGATTTCGTAGATGCCGACGGAGTAATGGGGATGCTTGAGAAAGCCGTGCAAACCAACGCCGATATCGTCACGGGCAACCTGATTTGTGTGGACAATGAAGGGGGACAGTGCCATTGGGGGACGCCTGTGAGGCCGGGGGTGTATGCCACTGGCGCAGATTTCTTGGCTCACATATTCAGCGATGCGACATATTTCCCTATGGCTCAGTGCTATATGGTAAGAAGAGAGCTACTCAACGATATCAATCTCTCATTCCGGGAGGGAATCATACATGAAGATGAACTGTGGGCACCGACACTGCTTATGCAGGTTGCCAAGACTGTGGCTTCCGGCATCAACCATTATGGATACAGGATAGGTCGCGAGGGGACCTTGACACATAATCCAAATCCATTGTACCGGTTCAACTCTCTGATTGAAGTTATCTCAGGAATTATCACAAATTCCTCACAGTTTTCTCCCGATTCAGAGACAATCCAGAAATCCAAGCCATTCTTGGCATGGAGACTTGGCGTGCTGGAATCCATCTGTTCCCGCCTGGCAGCCCAAACAGAAAATCATGAGGTGCAGGAAAAGTTAGGAATGACACGTGTGAAAATAGCCGCTTTCAAGGAGTGGCTCGACGGAAAGGAGGCCGGAGTTTCAAGCCTATGAGGAGATTCCCCTTTTTCCGGCAGCCCGATGCCATGGACTGCGGTCCGACTTGCCTGAGGATGATAGCTTCTTTCTACGGAAAGGACTATTCAATCGAGACGCTGAGAAGCCGATCGTTCATAACCCGTGCCGGTGTATCAATGCTCGGGATAAGCGACGCAGCAGAATCTATAGGATTCAAGACTCTCGGTGTGCGACTGAGCCTTGACAAGCTCGCCGAAGATATGCCCCTGCCCTGCATCCTGCACTGGAACCAGCGGCATTTTGTGGTGTGCTACCGCATCTCCGGGAAAAAGGGGGACAGACGTTTCCATATCGCCGACCCNGGGGCCGGGAAGATTAGCTATAATGAGGACGAGATGAGGAGATTCTGGATATCTACCCGGAAGGAGGGNACAGAGGAAGGGGCNGCACTGGCGCTCGAGCCNACTCCTTATTTCCATTCGGCCGANAAGGAGAAAAAGAAAGACTCAAGGTCGCTGAAATTTTTTCTTCGCTATCTCAAGCCCTATCACAAGCAGATTATCCAGCTGATACTTGGGATGGGGATAGCGAGTATCCTCCAACTCATTTTCCCTTTCCTGACGCAGGCTCTTGTCGACGTCGGAATACGTGGCAGCAGCCTAACTTTCATAGTCCTTATTCTTATTGCCCAGCTGATTGTCTCCGTGTCGCAGACAGCCGTGGAGTTCTTGCGAGGGTGGCTTCTGCTCCACATCAACGCAAGGGTCAACATTGCGCTCATCTCCGACTTCCTCATCAANCTCATGAAGCTGCCGATACGNTTCNTCGACNCCAAGAACATCGGCGACATCNTGCAGCGCATCGGCGATCATGGCAGGATAGAAGCGTTTCTCACAGGATCTTCAATCGGGACCCTTTTCTCTTTTGTCAGTTTCTTCATATTCTCTATCGTGCTGGCCATCTACAATCCGGTGATATTGCTTATTTTCTTCATTGGCAATGGCCTATATGTAGGATGGGTGCTGGCGTTCATGAAGAAAAGACGCGACCTTGACATACGCCGCTTTCAGGAAGCTGCCGCCGAACAAAGCGGCTTGCTCCAGATCATCACAGGGATGCAGGAGATAAAGCTCAACAATTGCGAGCGCAAGAAGCGGTGGATATGGGAGCGCGTGCAGGTGAGGATGTTCAAGATAGGTGTGAAAGGGCAGGCACTCGGGCAGATGCAGCAAGCCGGATCCGTTTTCTTCAGCCAGACCACAAACGTGATAATATCGTTCATTGCAGCAAAGTGTGTAGTGGAGGGGACTATGACCCTCGGCATGATGGTGTCGCTCACCTATATAGTAGGGGCCATGAACGGACCGGTCAACTCATTTATCGGATTCATACGCCAGCTCCAGGACGCCCGTATCAGCCTCGAGCGGCTCAATGAGATACATTCCAAGCAGGACGAGGAGGAAACCAACCGACACAAGACTTCCGAGTTGCCTGAGAACCGCGATATCAAGCTGGAGGGAGTAAGTTTCAGTTACGATGGAGCCCCAAGGGGCTATGTCCTCGAGAATGTCGACTTGACCTTGCCGGCTGGCAAGGTGACGGCTATTGTTGGGGCAAGCGGGGGTGGAAAGACCACCCTCATCAAGCTCATGCTCGGGTTTTATTCCCCGGTCAAGGGGCGCATTACGGTGGGTGGAGTGCCACTCTCCGAACTCAATACCCATTTATGGCGTGCAAATACAGGGGCTGTGATGCAAGACGGCTTTATATTCTCTGACTCAATCGCAGGGAACATTGCAGTCTCGTCTGACTCAATAGATCGTAACCGTCTGGTAAGGGCGGCGGAGACTGCCGATATTCTCGATTTCATTAAGGAACTGCCTCTGGGGTTCGACACCAAGATAGGGATGGAGGGCAACGGCATCAGCCAGGGCCAACGCCAGCGTATACTTATAGCACGCACCGTCTATAAGGATCCGGAATATATTTTCTTTGATGAGGCTACGAATGCGCTTGACGCAAACACTGAAAGAAGGGTTATGGAGAATATGCGCAGTTTCTACGAGGGTCGCACTGTCGTGGTTGTAGCCCACCGGCTAAGCACTGTCAGGAATGCTGACCGGATAGTTGTGGTGGATCACGGGCATGTGGCTGAGCAGGGCACGCATGAGGAGCTTGTAGAGAAACGTGGGTTGTATTATGAGCTTATCAAGAATCAATTGGAACTCGGACAATGATGGAGAAAAGAGAAGACGANGATTACCAAGTGGATCTCAGGTGTGAGGAAGCAAGGGAAGTGATGGGCAAGATACCTCCGGCCATCGTAAGATGGGGAATGACGGTAATGACNGTNATNGTNGNNGCNTTGCTGGCNGCNGCTTGCTTGATCGACTGGCCTATGGCGGCGCATTGCCCTTGTATGGTGACGTTTGACGGCAGTGACTCCTGCAAGGTGAGCCTTAAGCTTTCTCCCGAAATTGTAAAGAGCATTTCAAGAACAGGAGAAGCCGCATTCTCGGTGGAAATCCCCTTGCTCGATGAGGAAATCAATCTCAAAGGAAAAGTTGACATCCGACATCTTAATAGCGACAAAGTTGGGGTTTCTACTGCCAATGTAGACGTAAAAAGCCCAAGAAATGAGACTATCTATCAATTGGGAGCAATGACTTTTGACACAGAAGCCATATTCATCATTTCAAACAAAAAACTGATATTCCATCTCTTCCCATTCCTTCATTCTCTTTTATAATCTTATAATAATTCCTTATGGAGAGTGTAGGCGTTGCGNATNGNCTCAAATGAAGNNGNATTNGCTTTNAGNNNNGNNGTCATTGGAGCCGGATCGTATGCTTCCACAATGCGTTCCGGAGTCAACTTTTGAGGCTCTTCGTAGGGGCCTTGCAGCCCGGTAAGATCAACTTCGATNCCAAGNGTTNTCTGCGACTGCTTCGAGTGCCATGCGGGTAGCCCTCTGCTTTCCTTCCACACTATAGCCTGCTATGTGGCAAGTGGCAGTATCGGCAAGCTTTAGGAGGCGAGCGTCGATGGATGGTTCCCCTTCCCAAGTGTCGATGATAGCCACGCGGATTTTTCCATTCTCTATGGCTTCCACCAAATCATCTGTCTTTGCCACCTCTCCTCTCGCTGCATTGATGAATATTGCATCCGGATTGAGATGCTTGAGGCTCTCCTTATTAATAAGGTGGAAAGTCGGGTGATTGCCGCCACGTGTAAGAGGAGTGTGGAGAGTGATGGCATCGCTCTTTTCAAGCACTTCTTCAATAGGAAGATAGGCATAGTCGGTAAGCCCTTTTTCTTTTCTTGGAGGGTCGCACACCAAAACCTTTGCACCAAGTCTTTTTCCCCAAGCTGCCACTATTCCTCCTACATTTCCGCATCCTATCACTCCAAGTGTATCTTTTGTGGGGTCAAATCCATTGCGCAGCAGATTCGACCAGACATATAGTGCCACTCCGGGCGCATTGCATCCGGGCGCATTGCTCACTGCAATGCCATTTTCCTCACACCAGGGGATATCGATATGGTCGGTGCCAATTGTGGCAGATGCCACAATCTTAACTTTTGAATCTTTAAGTAAATTTTCGTCGCATCGAGTGCGTGTGCGCACTATTAGCGCGTCAGCATCCTTTACTGCCTCAGCATTAATTTCCGAAGCAGGAAGTTGAATTAATTCCGCATCCTTTATCCTTCCTTCAAGAAAAGGAATATTTTTGTCTGCTACAATCTTCATAATTAATATTAATGTCAATTTGACATTTTGACAATTTGTCAATTTGACAAATTTATCCAATCAGGGACTCTACAAGCATGAATATAAACAAAGCTATAAAAAGCGACAATAGGCCCCAAAACCATATTGGGCTTTGAGGAATGCGCCTCATCGCGAAGAAATTTGAAATCTGCACCGCCACTGCAAAGCAGAACGATGAGGCGTAAGCTCCAAAATTATCGAAATCCACAATCATGAATAGGGCGCATGAGAAGCCAAGGAGATTGATCATATTGTTAAAGGTGCGCACCCTCATATTCCCCTTATATATTAGCATCGCATTGTTGAGCATCATTATGAGTCCTACCAAAGCGAGCGTGCATAGCGAGATGAATACCATCAGCAGATAATTGCCGTCGGCATTCGGTATGTTGACGAGAAAATGCGGCATCTTGAAGTCGGAGATTGTGATAAGTCCAAATCCAAATGCCACCCAGTAGGGAGCTATGAGCCCCATCAAATATGCCACTATCTCTTTCAGCCGGAGCACCTTTGTCATTATAGCCATGATCGGATAGACTAATATGAGGGGAAGGAAGGCATATTGCAGCATTGATCCTACTGACAGATAGGTGGCGACTGCAAACATGGAGTTGGTGGCATTCTCAGAATCGTATGCCTTCATCAGTATGTCAAGGCATACGAGATTGACTATCAACATCACTACCGGCGCGCCTAAATAAGAAGTATTGACCGGGTTGGAAGCCAATATCACCGCCATCGTGGTAGGAAGTACGGCTTCAGTACTTCTGACGAAGGAATGCTTCTTATTAAAAAGGAAAGCAAGGAAGATGGCGAAGGCTATCAGAAGGGCATTTATGCCGCATTCCAAATGGCGGGAAAGTGAATTTTCCGGTATAGAAAAACAAATGCCAACCTCAAATGCCGGACTGAGGGATGGCATAAAAAAGGTGGTAGCAGCGATCATTATGATCGCTGCTATTGTGCCTACTGTCATTGAGCCGGGACCGGCTGTGAAGTAATTGTCTGTCTCCTGTTCGGGCACTACGGGTTGCATTACTCGTCGTCGTCCTGATTGAATGAATTTTTGAAATTCTTTCTTGAGCGCATCTTGCCGGGAGCACGCGTCTCGGTGTAGTTGGTCAGTTTCGGACCCTTATTTGATATAGTGCGTGGTTCGGAACGATAGCCATTGTCGTTGAATCGGCGTGGACGTTCTTCATTGTCGTATCTGCGCGGACGCTCATCGTTGAATTTGCGAGGTTTGTCATCGTTGAAACGGCGCGGTTTGTCGCTATCGAATCGACGTGGCTGGTCGTTGTCAAAGCGGCGCGGACGATTGTCGTCGTTGAAACGGCGGGGCTTGTCGCCATTGTCGAATCGGCGTGGCTGATCATTATTGAAACGGCGTGGCTTGTCGCTGTCGAAACGCCGTGGCTGGTCATTGTCGAAGCGGCGTGGCCTATCCTCGCTGAAATTAGGCAGCGGCTCATCGTTGTCATATCTGCGCGGTTTGTCGTCGATACGACGTTTCTGGCGATCACCTTTGCCGGCATCTTTCTTGCGGCTCTTCCCGTCATAGCGCTTGGCATCGTCTTCCCATTCGCGGTCGGACATGCGGCGCACTTTCGGCGAGTCTGATTTGCTTGCAGAGTGCTTCACCACTCCTCCTTCAGCCCGGAAATCATTATATCCTCCNCTGAACATCACNTATTCATTGAGTGTGCACTCAAGNCCNCCNTTNAGNAGCGGGTATTTTACGGATGGCTTAAGTCCGATATCCTGCATGAAGCCTTCTTCGAGACCGATGATCCAGGCATTCCAGCCCTCAAAGTTCTTTTTCAGGCAAGTGCCGATGGTGCGGTAGAGAGCTTGGGCGGTCATATTTGTCGGGTTGATGCGCTGTCCGTAGGGTGGATTCATGACGAGCACACCTTCNGGGGCGTTGTCGGTCCAGTCTTCGATGCTCTTGCAGCTGACTTCTACCATATTTTCCACTTTGGCGCTCTTCACATTGCGGCGTGCTATCTTGACTACCTCCGGGTCGATGTCGCCTCCATATATCTTGTAGGCAAACTCGCGTTCGCCGCTGTCGTCGTTGTAGATTTCTTCAAAGAGGTCTTCATCAAAGTCTTCCCAGGTCTCAAAAGCGAATTTCTCGCGGTAGATGCCGGGATTGATATTGGCTGCTATGAGCGCTGCTTCGATGAGGAATGTGCCGGAGCCGCACATAGGGTCGGCAAAATCGCAGTCGCCCTTCCATCCTGTCAGCATTATGATGCCGGCAGCAAGCACTTCGTTGATGGGTGCTTCGGTATTCTCCACTTTGTATCCGCGTTTGGATAGAGGCTCACCGCTTGAATCGAGCGAAATAGTCACCCTATTCTCTGAAATATGCACATTGAGCTGAATGTCGGCACCCTGAAGGCGAATTGAAGGACGCTTTCCGCAGATATCGTTGAAATGGTCGACGACGCCGTCTTTAACTCGGTAGGTGACAAACTTTGAGTGAGTGAAATCAGCGCTTGAGACAGTGGAATCGATGGAGAAAGTAGAGTCGGCACTCATATATTTCTCCCAGTCGATCTCGCGCACTGCATCGTAGAGCTCATCGGGGTCGGATGCCGTGAATTTCACTATCGGTTTCAGTATTCTCAGAGCTGTGCGGAGGCAGATATTGGCTTTGTACATCATGGCGAGGTCTCCTTCAAACTGCACCATGCGCTTGCCGACCTCTACATTTTCGGCTCCCAGGTCAATTAGCTCGTCGCGCAGCACTTCCTCAAGGCCTTGAAAGGTCTTGGCCACCATCTGAAATTTCTCAGGATTCTGTGTGGATTGAGAATTCATTTTGTAATTTAGAAACTTATGACGTTATTGTTTTTGTTTTCTTCGTCGGTTGATTTCGAAGATTTCGGAGTGAAGGCTGAGTTTCTGCTATCCTTCCCGTCCTTAGTCTTGCGAAGCTGGTCGAGATATTTTTGATCGCGGGTGAAGGTTGGAATCCTTTCAAGAAGAGCCACTACCTCATGATTGTCAAACTGCGACGGATCGAGAACTGCATATTTTGCCCTGTTGGTGTCCTGAATCTGCTGCTTTAGTTTTTCCGGACCATACATCTCGGAGATAATCTTGTCTTCTTCCTTCTTCTTTTCAGCTTGTGCCTGAGGGTCGCCATGGTCGGCGAAAAGCACTACTTTTTCAGAATCTACCGATCCCTTGTCGATAGAATCCTCACCTTTCTTTTCTATGAGCGTGAGATCGAAGCCGGAGGCCAAGATCGTGACTTTCAACTTGTCGCCGAGTTCAGGATTATCCGCTATACCCCACTTCACATCGATGTTGTCCGGGAGTTTTGAAGTGAAGGCATAGATTTCGGTCATCTCTTGTGCCGTGATGGGGTGCTCGCTATTGCGGTTGCATGCAAATTTGAGAAGAAGGCGTTGTGAGGTGTTGACATCGTGCTTCTTCATCAGCGGGGAGTGGAGGGCATTGCTGATGGCACTCGTGATGCGATGGTCGCCATCGCCGTAGGCAGTGGCAATGATAGCTGTCTTTGAGTCGCGGAGAGTGGTCTTGACGTCTTCAAAGTCGACATTGATATAGCACTCCTCGCTTATGATTTCTGAAATAGAGCGGGCGGCATTGGCAAGCGTGTCGTCGGCTTTCTCGAATGCGTTGAAGAAGTTGAGGTCGGGATATATGTCGATGAGTTGCTCGTTGTTGATGACNAGNAGNGCATCCACAAACTTCTGCATCTCCTTNGCNCCTTCAATNGCCTTCATGATTTTTTTCTTCCCTTCGAAAAGGAAAGGAATTGTGACGATGCCGATGGTAAGTTTCTTTTCTTCCCTGGCAATTTTTGCCACTACAGGAGCGGCTCCNGTGCCGGTGCCACCNCCCATACCGGCAGTGATGAATACCATTTCGGTATTCTTGTCGAAGAGGGCTCGGATATCTTCNGTAGAAGCCTCGGCACATTGGCGTCCTGTGCCGGGGTCGTTGCCGGCCCCGCGTCCGTGGGTCACTTCCCAGCCGAGNATNAGCTGNTTNGGCACTGGCGANATCTTGAGTGCTTGCTCATCAGTGTTGCAGACCACGAAGTTGACGTTGGGGATGTTTTGCCTGTACATATAGTTGACGGCGTTGTCGCCTCCACCGCCTACACCTATCACCTTGATGATCGCGGATGTTGCATCATCAAGAAATTCAGTTGTGTTTGATATGTCGTTGAGATAATCTTCCATATTGACTTGTTTTGAGGTAGTAGAGAGTTACGAATCAAGTGAGTTCATCGCCTTCGTCGTCTTCCCCTATGGGAGTGAATATTCGTCCAAGTGTATTTGCTAATCCTCCGAAGAATCCAGATCCGCGCGGCTTTTTAGGTTTCTCTTTTTTCTCGGGTTGTTGCGTTGGGGTTTCTGGTTCTGGTTCCGGTTCAGGGGCCGCCGGAATCTCGAGGCAGTCATCGTCGGATTTCTTTGATGCGGCATACATGATAGCCGCCAATTGGAGGCTCTGCATCCCTTGGCCGTTGACGTCGGTCATCCTGATATAGGATGGCAATGATGCCATTCTCACTTTAAGGCCGGTGAATTTTCCTATCAAATCCATCATGCCATTGAGTCTGGCTCCTCCGCCACAGAGCACTATGCCTTCAGGAATATCCTTTTCAGTGAGATTGGCATATCTGATTTGCTCTACTATATTGGCCACCATTTCTTCTGAACGGGCTACGACATAATTGCTGATGTCCGACTGCTTGTGGATGCCAACCTTCACTTGAGATGGCACCGTAGGAGCTATTGCATTGCCGAAATTGATCTTGTATTCTTCTGCCTTGTCTTCAAGCTCGTTGAGAGCCATGAGGTCGAGAGTGATATTGCGTCCTCCGAATGGAAGGGTAGCATAGTAGACGAGCCTGCCACGTTTATAAATAGTGACGGTAGTGGTCTCTGCTCCCATATCTACAAGCATGCATCCCACTTCTTTCTCATGCTCATTAAGGGCGATGTCGCCCACTGCAAGTGCGGTCACCACCACTCCCTTCAAGTCAAGATCAAGTCGATCTTTGACCACTTTTTTGATATAGTTTTGTATGATTGGGCGTGCTACGATAAGATCATAGATTGCCGTGATATTATTGCAGAGTCTCCCTTTCGGGCGAGGAGTCTCTTCCTTCCCTACGATGAAAATCCTTGGAATAGCATCTATTATCTCGAGAGAGCTGTCGATGTCAGCGTCCATGGCACTCCTCTTCAAGCGCTCCAGGATGGCATCTGTGATCTCGGTGTCGTCGGGAAGAGCGAGCGACACCTCCTTGCGTATATTTCTGAGTGAGCGCCCGGAGATGCCTACGTAGACTCCTGAAATCTCTCTTGGAGCTATGTTTTGGCGGCGTTCCAGGCGTTCAAGCACGTAGGAGATGAGGTTGTAGGTCTCTTCAATATTCTGAATCTGCCCATACCTCACAGAGTCGGAACTCTTCTCCTGTTCGATGGCGAGGATTTCCAATTGGCCGCTTTTGCCGGCAGCGCCGACTGCACCAATCACTTTCGAACTGCTTATTTCGAGTGCTGCTATGTATCTGTCTGTAGCCATTATATTCTTAACCGTTGTCTTGTGCGGGATTCTGGGGGTTAATATTTGCCACATCAGGGAGAGTGGCTTCTTCAAGGTCGATTCCGTCATCATCAAGTGCTCCATGGTTGGAGATAGCCTTATTGCGGCGTGTGGCTACAATCTGGCTTTTGAATTTGACGGATATGGTGTCGTAGGTATTCCAGCCTTTGGCCGGCAATACATTGCGGTAGGCTGCCATTATGGCAGCTTTCTTTTCATCCAGACGTGTGGAATCTCCGAAGTTGATCACGTGTCCCTGGAGTCTTGGGATGATTATAATGTCGCTGGGTCCATCTATCTTGTAAGCCGCTATCAGTGGACTCAGTTCTGAATCTGCTCCTGCATATCTGATCACTGACAGGGCCGAAGGGATGCAACTTTCATATTTTTCAGGAGCGATGAGCACAGGGACATCAATGAAAAACTCTGCATCAGCCTTGATTCTTTTGCCGTAGCGATTTATGTAGAAACTGCGTCCTTTATCAGAAAAGACGCGCACTTCTGCCTTGATAGGGGTGATAGTGATGCGGAGGCGGCTGTCGGGATTAAAGGAGCACTCTACCGATTCAAAATTGGAGAAGGCACTCAGATAGTCTTCGAGTCCCTTCAAGTCGATTTTTTCAAGAGGCTCTCCCTTAAGCTTCTTCCCGTATTTGGCAAGCTGAGAATTTACTCCCTGCCGGAGGACACTTTCGGGAAGCGTATTGCCTACTATGCGGAGGTCGATGCCGGGGCATACACGCTTTGCGTTCTCTTCATGCACGAACGCAAAGGCAAATGCCACGTAGCCCAGCAGCATCAGACACAAGACGATTTTAAACACTGTCTTCCACATATTTCTTAATCCACTATCCCTTTCTTTTAGTGACTATATATAACAAACTTCATATCAGTCACTTGCGGTGACGATACGGCAGATTTCGGGCAGCAAGACATTCAAATCTGCTGCTCCAAGAGTCATAAGCACTTCAAAATTACTATTTTTTATCAAATTAAGCAAATTT
>WFLX010304319.1_pt1 | contig 21481 bp, 9 predicted proteins | sample 4967041 | NCBI WGS metagenome assembly WFLX01 (sample SAMN12857096, study PRJNA449069) | gut metagenome | isolation source: stool from male and female vole | host: Microtus ochrogaster | place: USA:Florida | collected 2017
TTGTCAGGCGAAACCCTTCAGGGGCATACTTCATCTCGCAGATATTCACCATATTATCAGCCCGATCTATTATCAAATCTATTTGTACTCCGGGATGTTCGTTATTCTTCTTAACGAACCAGGAATATAAGTCAGCTTTTATTCCGGAAATACCGATAGCTGCTTTTATCTGTCGAGAATGCAACAGGCACACCCTTTCAAATGCCAGCCCACACCATATAGAGTAGGCAGGAGTCTGCATAGTCCTTACCCAATACTCTTCATCTATCCCATGGGCCATTCTTATGAATTGATAATAGAACAGGGTATAGCAATCTACAAGCTGATAAAGTGCATCTTTCAGTCGCTTGCCCGTATGGCAGTATTTTCTTATGAATCCACATTCAATCAAGTCTTCCAACATGCGACTCACATGCCCGTTGTTATCAATCTTTGCTTTGGAGATGATGTCATCGCGCGTCATACCTGATTTTTTACCTGATAAGGCTTCCACAATTTTTATATATTTCTCTGGGGTATTGAACATAGAGGAGTATATATAATTAAATTCATCGTGCAATTCGCCATCATCTCTGAGGAAAAGGGTATCAATGTTTTTACCAAGACTCTTGGTATTGTCAAGTTTTGTCCAATAGAAAGGCACTCCTCCCATCACCATATATCCTTCCATCAACATATTGCGATTATAAGGCAGTTTTAAATATTCGGCCAATTCTTCGCATTCATATAATGAGAATTGCTGAAGTTTCAATTTATAAGTAGCCCGGTTGTAAAGTCCTCCTTTATTCCGGAATATCTTGTTGATGATCCACGATGTGGCGCTGCCGCATATAATAAGCAGTATATCCTTGCGTGCCGATGCCCAACCATTCCAGAAGTGTTCAAATGCCGGGATAAAGTGAGAATTGCGTGCATCCATCCAAGGAAGCTCGTCAAGAAAAATCACTTTTCGTGTGTCCTCGGATTTAAGTATGAGATGCCGAAGCAGAAAGAAAGCTTCAAACCAGTCCTTGGGTTGTTTCTCATTTGGATCAAGTCCTTGCTCAATGAGATTCTTATAGAACACTTCCAACTGCTTTTGATTGCTAATTTTAAATACACCGCTATATTGGAATGTGAACTTGTAGTCGAAAGTCTCCCTAATGAGAAATGTTTTACCAATACGACGCCGACCATATACTACCACAAATTCCGACTTATCGGAATTATAGGCTCTTTTGAGTTTTTCTTTTTCATCTTTACGTCCAATGACCATAGTTCAATATTTTTTCCACAAAGATACAAAAAAAAATCGAATTATGGCTAAAAGTGGGATAAAATTACCACTTTTAGCCACAATTCGATAAAAAATAAAGGCGCAGTCTCGCTAACTTAAAATTACTTTGGACGCTCTTAGGCGTTACTACATAATTTTGCCAGAAACCGCAGACAGGACCACTTTAGCTTGAGCGGAGCTAATTATGCATTATGCATTATGAATTATGAATTATGCATTATGCATTATGCATTAAAGTTATGCATTAGAGTTAGTGACGCTTGGAGGGGGTGGGAAATTACGGGGAGGATGTTAAAATCAACAATAATTAACCTTTTTTACAACATTTTTGAAATGTTTTTGTTATAATAAATGTGACACTGAATCAGATAATTTTGTGTCATTCAAACAATAATAGCAAAAATCAATAATAAACACGGAATAGCCGATAAAAATCAACAAACATAATAACAAATTTCTAAAGTTTTTACTAAAATTAACAAAAATGAAAAGATTGCTAGCACTTATGGCAGTTATGACGGCAGTGATTGCGTCAGCGTTGGGACAGCGCACGGCAAGCGGCTACGTCTATTCTGTCAGCGATGNCCANCCAGNGATTGGTNNNACCGTCTTGGTNAAGGGNACCACCATTGGTACCTCGACCNACCTCGATGGTAACTTCGTCATCAAAAACATCCCGGCAACCGCCAGCAAACTGGTGATTTCCTACGTGGGCATGCACACCCAGGAAGTATCAATAGGTCAGGATCTCAAAATCGGACTTCTAAGCGACTCCCAACAGCTCGACGACGTGATGGTCGTAGCCTACGGCACAGCTAAGAAATCGGAATATACCGGCGCCGCATCCGTAGTCGACGCAACGACTATCGAAGACCGCCTCGTGACCAACGTGGTCGACGCCCTCACCGGTGCAGTAGCCGGCGTACAGACAATGAGCAGCAACGGCCAGCCGGGTACAGCACCGACAGTGCGTATCCGCGGTGTCGGCTCCATCAATGCGAGCTCCGCGCCTCTTTATGTGCTTGACGGCGTACCATACGACGGCGACATCTCAGCCCTCAACCCAAGCGACGTCGCATCAATGACAGTACTTAAGGACGCAGCCGCTGCCGCCCTTTATGGTGCGCGTGGTGCCAACGGTGTCATCCTTATCACAACTAAGCGTGGTAAGCAAGGCTCAACCAAAGTTACAATCGATGCAAAGTGGGGTGCCAACAGCCGTGAGATCACCAACTACGATGTTATCACCGACCCGGGACAATATTATGAACTAAGCTATCAGGCACAACGAAATGCCGCACTCTACAGCCTTGGATATGACCAGGCAAGAGCTCATCAGTATGCCAACACCCAAATGCTTTCTGCATTGGGATATCAGGTATATACAGTTCCGGAAGGAGAATATCTCATCGGTGAGAACGGCAAGNTANATCCTAACGNCANCCTNGGCTACCGTTATGGGGATTATTACTTTACTCNCGACGACTGGGGAAAAGCAACATTCCGCAACGGACTTCGTCAGGAATACAACCTCGGTATCTCAGGAGCCAACGAAAAGATNAACTNTTATTTCAACGGAGGCTACACTAAGGATGAAGGNNTAATNNAGAATTCAAGCTACGAGCGCATATCAACTCGTCTGAGCGTTGACTACACTGTGANCAANTGGTTTAAAATCGGTACCAACCTCAGCTACGCATACGCCAAGAGCGACTATCCAAGTGATCAGACAACCGCAGGCAGCAACGGCAACGCTTTCTATTCAGCCAACCTAATGGCTCCTATTTATCCGATCTATGTTCGCGACGCCGAAGGCAATATCATGATCGACCAGGCATATAACGACAAGATCTATGACTATGGCGATGCAAGGTCAACTCCATTTGCACGTCCTTTCATCACCAACGGTAACCCCGCAGGTCAGCTTATCTATGACACAACCGAATATCTGACCGACCTATTCAACGGAAAATGGTATCTCCAGCTCAATCCAATCGAAGGACTGACCCTTACCGGCACATTGGGTTATAACCTTGACAATACCCGCTATCATAATATCAGTAATGGTATCTATGGTCAGTTTACTACCGTGGGAGGTGCAGCAGCTCAGGAGTCTACCCGCGTATCAGGCGTGACACTTCAAGGCATCGCTCACTACGAACACTCCTTCGACGACAACAATAACTTCTCAGCAATGCTTGGCTATGAAAGTTATAGTTACAANTCAGAATCAGTATCAGCTACCGGCCAAGGACTCTACAACCCGTTCTCATGGGCTGTGAGNAATACACTCATTAATGATGCACGCAGANGCNCCGGCGGCAGAGGAGAANNCGCNACCCGTGGTATCTTCGGACAGGTCAACTACAACTATGCTACCCGTTATTTCCTGACAGGCATGTATCGTCGCGACGCTTCATCCTACTTCTCACCCAAGCATCGTTGGGGTAACTTCTTCTCAGTTTCAGCAGCCTGGGATATCGCAAAGGAAGCATTTACAGAAAGCTCAAGAGACTGGCTCAATCAGTTGAAATTCCGCGCAAGCTTCGGTCAGCAGGGTAATGACGCCATTGGCAACGCATACGCTTATCTTGACCAATATGGAATTGAAGGCACCACTTCATGGAGCGACGGTAACCTGGTCTATAAGGGCAACCCGGATTTGACATGGGAGACTTCAAACTCCTTCAACGTAGGTTTTGACTACGCCTTCCTCAACGGCATGATCACCGGTACGCTTGAATACTTCAACCGTCAGACCTCCGACATGCTCTACAACCGTCCTGTGGCTCCATCACTCGGATATTCATCAATACCGATGAATGTGGGCTCAATGCGCAATAACGGTATCGAACTCGAGTTTACCTATACTCCGGTAAGAACCAAGGATATCGATTGGTCGATCAACTTCAACGGAACATGGATCAACAACAAAGTGCTGAAACTCGCACCTGAATTGAACGGGGAATGGATCTCCGGCTCAAGAATTTTCAGAGAGGGAGAATCAATGTACCAGCTCTATATCGTAAAGAGTGCCGGCGTCGACCCGGCAACCGGTAAGGCTCTTTACTGGGGTTGGGATTATTATGGAGAAGAAGCAGGAGAAGAATTGAAGGGNAAGAAAATCGAGGGTTCCTACGGCGTGAAATCAAGCTATGACACCAGAAACCNTCAAGGGACAGGCAACATCATGCCAAAGTTCNATGGAGGCTNCGGCACCAATCTNTCGCTATACGGCTTTGATCTCTCTGTAGCATTNAGCTATCAGNTAGGAGGCAAAATGATTGACANCGGTTNTCAGGGACTCATGGGCTCCGGCTACGCTTCACAATACGGCCAAAACTGGCACAAGGANANACTGNAAGCATGGACACCGGAAAATCCTTATACCGACGTGCCGCGTCTTGATGCAACAGACTCATATACTTTCGCTTCATACACTACCGATAGAGCCCTTGTAACAAGCAACTATCTTGCCCTCAACAATATCACATTTGGATATACACTCCCGACCAAGACAACTCAGAAGATCGGTATCAGCATGCTGAGATTCTATGTTGCCGGCGACAACCTCGCCCTCTGGAGCGCACGTAAGGGTCTTGACCCGCGCCAGAGCTTTACTTCAGCATCTACATCTACCTATACAGCAGTACGATGCATATCCGGGGGAGTGAAAATTGAATTCTAATCTCAACAAGCAAAAAAATGAAGACAACATATAAATTTCTTCCGGCAGTAGCAGCTTTGGCTGTCTTGGGATCCTGCAACAATCTCGATACAGAGCCAATGGGGAGCACCATCACTTCTGATCAAAAAGAACAGGTGGTTGCCAACGATCCTTCAATGGCAGAGGCCAGTGTCAACGCAATTGCTACCATGACCAAACAAATTGCAGCAATCTTTGGCACTTTGGACGCACAAATGGATTTCGGCTGGCCCGCTTCAATGCTTGGCATGGATGCCAGGACTGCCGATATGGTCACTGTCCCATCCGGCTACAACTGGTTCAATGATCCTCTGGAATACAGCGACAAGGGTGCCAATTCAACGTTTTCCAGAATGATGTGGGGCACCAACTACAATATGATATATTCATGCAATTCAGTCCTCAAGACCATCGATCCGGAGACTACCGATGAGATACTGATGTATTATATGGCTCAAGCATTGGGCTATCGAGCATGGGCATATTTCAATCTTGCCCAGATGTATCAGTTCACATACGTCGGCAATCAGGACAAGGCTTGCGTGCCACTCATCACTGACGAGAACAGCGACAAGGCTGCGACTGATGGCGCACCGCGAGCAACGGTTCAGGAAGTCTACGACCTGATACTAAAAGACCTTAATAAGGCAATCGAATGTCTGAAGACAACAGGCCATATCAAACCAGCGGATCGTTATTATAAGCAGTTCATTTCAGCTTCAACAGCGACCGGCATCCGTGCGCGTGTCAATCTTGTGATGAACAACTGGAGCGCAGCCGCGGAAGATGCCAAATATGTAATTGACAACAGCGGATGTGTCCCTTACTCAATCGCAGAAGTATCTCGCNCATCNTTTGCCCATGCAGATGTCAGCTCATGGCTCTNTGCTGTCGACATAGAATCGGGCNATGTNNGCAACCTTCACTGCTGGCCCGGTCNCGCCGTGACTTTCTATANAGGTGGATATGCTCAGGTAGGTGTCTACAGAAGCATAAACAAGGCTCTTTACGAATCTATCCCAGGAACCGACGTTCGCAAAGGATGGTGGTGTAATGAAAATGGAGAAAGCCCCAATCTTGACTCCACCCATGCGCAGATTCTCTACAGCTATTTCGAGAGCGCACAGCAAGCAGCCTACGTCAATGTCAAATTTGACACCTCTACAGGTAATGACCAGGGTGTATGCTACCTCAATGATATTCCATTGATGCGTATTGAAGAGATGTATTATACATACGCTGAGGCTACCGCAATGGCAGGGGGTGACGGAGCATCAATACTGAACAACTTCGTTAAGACTTACCGCAATCCTAACTACAACTTCTCAGGTAGCGGAGCAGAAGTGCAGGAAGAGTGCTGGATGCAGCGTCGTCTTGAATTCTGGGGCGAAGGTCTCGCATACTATGACCTTCAGCGTCTGAAGAAGCCGGTAAATCGCTTAGGAGGCGGATATGCACCATCAGTAGTGTTCAATATTCCGGCAGACGACCCATTGCGTATCTACTTGATACCACAGGCTGAAATGGAGGCGAACCCGGCAATCGGAAGCAATAACTTAGAGGGTAATGTGCCAACACCTATTGCAGAATAATAAACTATTGTGTAATTGTTTAATCGTTTGGTTCGATTAAAAGATAAACCGATAATTAAACTAAACGATTAAACGATTAAACAATTAAACTAAAAATAATTGATATGAAAATATTAAAAAATATATCATTAGCTGCATCGATCTTAACGGTGGCCTTCATGAGCTCCTGTTCCGACAAGGGGTATTGGGAGCAGGCACCGATACAGAATGCATATTCGTTCCAGAGTCCGCAATATAATGAAACCTTAGATATGGGTGCACATGAATTGGTGATTCCCATCGACCGCTCCAACAACTCCGGAGAGCAGACTCTTGACATCAAATTCACTCCCGGCAAAAATTGTCCGACTGACATCTCAGTTCCAAGCCAAGTGAAATTTGAAGCTGGCAGTAATGTGGCAAATCTTATCATCAACATTGCGAATGCCACTCCACCTTATACTTACTCCGGCTACCTAACTTTCAATGGAGAAAAAAGCTATGCCGGAAACGACACTCTTAGGATCAATTGCCCAGTGAACTACACTTGGAGCACCATGGGCACAGGAACATTCCTCGATGCTTGGGTAATGGGTGATATTAATCCATATCCCGTACAGATTCTGAAGGCTGATGGTTTTGAACGCTATCGTGTGTTAAGTCCGTACGCAGAATTTTATAAGTCTGAAACAGCAGAAGAAATTTGGGGTGATTGGATTTCGCGTCAAAATGGAGTATTAACCACAGGTCCGGCCTACGTTGAATTTTGGGAGAATTCAAATCAAACACTTTCTTTTACTGGCTATGACACTGGTTTGAATTATGAAGGCGTCGATGGTCAACCTATCGGTGTGTATCCTTGGAATTGGAGTGATTTTGAAACCATCTATGGATTAGAATATGCTGAAGGCTTCGATATCTGGTATGAACCAGGCTTTGCAGTTCTTTCTCCGGTTTATTTCATTCCAAATTTAGGTGGCTTCGGCCAGATACAGTATTCAATTCAGATTGAACTTCCAATTGATTGACAGCAATCTAATTCGTTAATATAATCCTCGGGGAGAGCCGGCCGTGATGGTCACGCTCTCCCTTTTTTTAATTCATAATGCATAATGCATNATTAGCTCCGCCCAAGTTAAAACAAGTCCTNCCTGCGTTTTACTGGCAAAATTAGTAATAGAGCATGCTCCGCATGCGTCCAAGCGNNTGTTAGGTAACTTTAATTTCACGNCATTGCCCAAAGAAGCGGACAAATCCCAGAGNGAAAGGTTANAGAATATGAAGAAAAGNAGGAATAAAAAAAATTTNTATTATCTTTGCATNTGGANTAGTCNCTCCAGCCCCCCGCCCCTCTAAAGGGGGAGAAAATTAGATAATAGATGATTTAAACGACTATAATATGAAGAAATTTACTATTCTTGCCTCATCATGGCTTTTGGGATGCTTGACATTGTCAGCCGCCCCGCTCACTCCGGAGCAGGCTTTGCAGCGTCTGGACAGGGGACCGGCAACAAGGTCTTCAGACATTTCCGATCTTAAATATGCCCATACCATCCAACTAATGAATGGAGAGCCGGGGCTATACGTATTTCAGAACCGCACACAGCAAGGCTATGCCATACTCAGTGCTGATGATGTCGCCGCTCCCCTCTTAGGCTATAGCGACAATGGCAAATTTGACGCTGACAACATGTCGCCGGAATTGAAATGGTGGCTTGAGGAATATGGACGCCAGATAGAATATGCACGTATGATGGGTGCCGCTCCATATCAGCAAATGACAACCAGAGCAGACAAAGAAGCCGTAGCTCCGCTTGTGGAGACCCGCTGGAACCAGAATGCCCCCTACAATCTCATGACCCCGGAAGTAGACGGACGCCATTGTGTGACAGGTTGCGTCGCCACTGCCATGGCACAGGTAATGAAGTTCTGGAATTACCCGACTACTGGCAAAGGAACCGGACAATGTACCGTCAGAGAAAAAAACAATTCNATCNNGGNCAGAGNNCNTNCTTCTCGATGAGCAGAATTTCGACTGGAACAATATGCTCGCCAGATATGACGAAGGAGCTACAGATGAGCAGACAGCCGCAGTGGCATATCTGATGAAAGTATGTGGCTATGCCACCAACATGAAGTATGCGCTTGATCAGTCAGGCACCGGAGTGCTTTACGTGGCTACTTCACTCGTAAATAATTTTGATTATAACAAAAACATTCTGTATGCCCAACGCAGCTATTATACAGCTTCAGAATGGGGAGATCTGATCTATAATGAAGTGGCTGAAGGAAGGCCTGTAGTCTACGGCGGCGACTCTACCCGTGCCGGACACTGCTTCGTATGCGACGGATATGAATCCGACGGGTATTACCACTTCAACTGGGGTTGGGGAGGCATGAGCGACGGCTACTTCCTTCTTGATGCTCTCAATCCCGGCTCACTTGGTATCGGCGCAAACGGAGGTGGATATAACTTCTCACAGTTGGCAGTCATCGGTATCCAGCCGACCACAGGAAAAGAATATGCACCTAACTTTGTTCAGCAAGGGAATCTGGAAGCAAGTGCCTCCGGTGGCAATCTATATTTGACACTTACCGATGACGGTGGATGGTATAATATGGACACCAAGCCCATCACCATTGACTTGGGCATAAAGATAGATCCAATAGCTCCGACCGAAGGAGAAACCATCTATGCAGAAGTGATGAGCAAACAGACACTTCAGGTAAGATACGGATTCAAAGCACTTGATTTCACTCTTCCTTCGTTGACGAACGGCACATACAAGCTTACATTGTGTTTCCGCCTGAGCGGCACACAAGAATGGACACCGGTACGCTGCGAATCAGACTTTTACAATTCCATTGAATTCACAAAGGAAAGACTGAAGATTACTGTCATCCCTAATTCGAAAGCAGAGCCAAAGATAGAGGCTGCCGAGTTCTTGACCCCATTATATTATGGAGACGCAGTGAAGATGTCGGTGACAGTATCCAATCCATCGGGAAAGGAACTTACCAACTATTTCTATCCTGTGCTCTATTCAGGAGGAATCGCACGCATGACAGCTGAAGGCGTGGCAGTCACACTTGAACCGGGAGAGAGCGTAACTAAGGAATTCATCTGCATGTTTGAATTATTAGCTGGTATGAATGCTCCTACAACGGAGACCACTTATCAACTATATTTCTACAATCCGACAGCTGAGAATAATGGTAGAGATCTGACATGCTACCCTGATTTCAGCAAGGATGTCACAATGAAGATAGATGAGTTTGCGCTTGACCTTACAGTAGAGGATTTTGTCATTGACGGATATGAATCTTCTCTTGAGAATGGCCGAGAAGTCTATAATGTGACAGACGCCACATCAATTCCTTTCTCGATGAAAATCATCAATAACGCAGAGTATTTTGCAAAACCAATTGACCTTGTGATTTTCCCGAATACCGTAGGAGAGGTGCAGAGCTTAGCGATGGAAGAGTTCACACCGTTTGCCCTTTTGATACAAGGGGAGAGTGCCGAGCTGAGCGTGAATGTCAATTTTGCGGCAGGAGAAATCGGAGGGTCATACTTTGCTATGCCTTATATAGAAAGTGCTCCTCTTGGCGACTACAGAATTTTCTTCACATTGGGAGAATATAATGGAGTGGAAAGCATCGATGGAGAGACATTGGCAATTTCCTACGACAAGGCAGCATCCACACTGAGAGTTTCCGAAAGAGTGAGCGGTCTATGGGTTTCAGCAATGGACGGGACTACATACGACAAGAGCCGGGAAGCAGCTACAGGGTCAGTAGATTTGAGCGCTCTTCCAGCCGGAATCTATGTAGTGAAAGCAACTGGAGCTGACGGCTCTGTCAAGACGCTCAAGATCATTCGATAGTGAATAGTGAATAGTGAACAGTGAATAGTGAATAGTGAATAGTGAATAGTGAATAGTGAATAATGGGACGCGCGGGCAACGACTCGCGCGTCTCTTTTTATCCATGATTTCCTCTGTTATTCTCCTGTCCTGCTGTTCTCCTGTCAAAAAATCACAGTCTCCCATCTCCCAAGCCGCAGGAAATAGTGTTGAACAGGGGACAGGGGAGTGTTAAACCCCCGTCCTCCTGTCTGTAATCCGAACACGCTATTCCTTGAATAAATCCACTGCCGTCACTTCATTCTGAATATAATTCCATTGGGCATTATGCTTAACCCCATATACCGTCACCATTGTCAAATGCAATGCCTTTCGGGTCTTTGTCATTTCTCGAAAGGCTTCCCTGCGTTCTACAAGTGTCCTCGCATAAGAGGGAGTGATGTCATAATCTTTTGACGAATATTTCATTTCACAAAGATTGATTGTGTCGTCTCTTCGGTCGATTATTAAATCAATTTGCCCTACTTTCTTTCCTTCATCAATTCCTATCCAAGAAGAAGTCTGCGTTCCAATGCCAGAGATACCTAAAGCTTTTTTTATTTGCTTTACATGGTGAAGGCAAACCTGTTCAAATGCATACCCACTCCATGCCCTATGAGATGCCGAATCGATATGCGACATCCAATAATCTCCATCCTCAATGACATTCTCCCGGACTTGTTTTAAATAAAACAATGTAAATAAATCCGTAAGTTGATATAATTTATTTCGTTCTTTTTTCCCAAACGATCGATATTCACGGATGAAATCACAAGTTGTGAGATTTTTTATAACCTCCGAAAATTTCCCTCCATGCTGAAGCTTTAGAGTTCTCATTATTTCTTCTCGGGTCATTCCTACTGATTTCTTTGCCAATAATTCTACCACTCGTTTATATATTGATGAATCTTTGAATAAAGACCTAAATAAGAAGTCGTATTCTGTTCGTAGCTCACCAGTACGTTGGAAGAAAAGTCGGTCAATATTTTGGGCTACACTTTGGGATCGTTCTATTTTTGCCAAATAAAAAGGGGTGCCTCCCATGGCCATATAGCACTCTATTATCTGATACCTATCCCATTCTACTCCCATTGATCTAAGCAATTGTTCGGTTTCATGTAGACTGAATGGCGCTAAATAGATTCTTCGGTTCACTCGATTGTGTAGTCCGCCCTTATCTCCAAGAAGTTTATCTGTCATCCATGTCGTTGCGGATCCGCATACAATAAATTTAAGCTTGTCCTGACTGTCTCCCCAACTATTCCAAAATAACTCTAATGCATTTATAAAGCGTGATCGAGGAGTGTCAAGCCATGGTAGTTCATCTATAAATACTATTATCTTATCTTTCTTAATGGTAGAAAGATATTCTTCAAGTTGAGTAAAGGCTTCCCGCCAAGACTTGGGTTTAGGCCTTTCTTGGCCGGAATATTTTTTTAATTGATTTTGGAATACTTCAAGATTTTCCGATAAGGTGCTTTTATATGATCCAGTCATATAAAAGTCAAATTGATCATTAAAAAATCTTTTAATCAAAAAGGTCTTTCCAATTCGTCGACGTCCATATACTGCGATGAATTCTGGAGAATCCGATTCTACTGATTTTTGTAGTATGGCTAATTCTGCTTCTCTGCCTATAATTTTTTTCATAATCATTATTTTAGGATGCAAATTTATAAATTTTCATTAACTTAGCCAAGTAAAAAATGAGTTATAATTGTGCCCTAACCTATTTTTTTTAGGGGTTAGGGAACAATTATAGCGGAGCGCTTCGCGCCATGGAACGTAGACATTCCTGTCTGCGCTATGCAGCAAGCGATAACTCGAGACACCTCGGGCTATCTCGAGTTCCCTCGCTCGCACTACACAAAACGTACAACGCATGACGAAAAACGAAAATCCATGTTTTTTATGTTAATTTTTATTAAATTTTTGAAATGTCGAAAATATTTTGTAATTTTGCAGTTACTCTTTACGGATTGTAGTAGAGCAAAATGGAAAAAGCATCATATATGAAGCAAAGTGCTTTATACATGATAAATATTAAAAAAAATTATAACAAATTGTAAAAAAGAACATTACTTCATTGCCAATATCGGCTGACCCCTGATTTTTGAATTTAATTACCTAACATACGAATTGATGCAAACTATTGAAAAGACTATGAAACGCCTCGGGGCATATAAAGCAAGATGCTTGATGCTGTTGGCGTTTGTGCTGAGCGGCCTCGGGATGCAGGCAGCGATCGTAAAAGGCACAGTGACCGACGAGGCCGGAGAGCCTCTAATCGGCGCCACCGTCATGGTAGCCGGTGCAAATAGCGGCACAGCCACCGACTTTGACGGTAAATTCTCTATTGACGTGGAGCAGGGAAAAACCCTTAAGATTTCTTATGTAGGCTATCTTTCACAGGATGTGAAGGTGACCGGGTCAGACCTTAAGATAGTCCTTAAGGAAGACAACGCACTTCTTGATGAAGTGGTAGTGATCGGTTACGGCACGATGAAAAAGAAAGACCTTACCGGTTCAATCACAACCGTCAACTCAAAAGATCTGAACGTAGGTTCTTACACTGACCCGGGCCAGTTGCTTCAGGGTAAAGTACCGGGGCTTGTGGTAGTTCAAAATTCCGACCCTAATGGGGGTGTGAATTCATTGACACTTCGCGGAGCATCTACGCTTAACGGTTCGACATCTCCTCTGTATGTTGTAGACGGAATACCCGGTGTCAATCTTAACCTTATTCCTCCAAGTGAAATTGAGAGTATCGACGTGCTCCGCGACGCATCCGCAACCGCAATTTATGGATCAAAGGCAGCCAATGGCGTCATCATCGTGACCACGAAGCGCGGAGCTGATGGACCTGCACGCGTTACATATTCAGGATATGTATCTTGGGAACGGATTGCAAAGGATCACGACATGATGTCGGCAGATGAACTCCGAGCATACGCTGAGCAGAACAATATCAGCATTCCAAACGACAAGGGGTATGATACAAACTGGGCTAAAGAAGTGCAGCGTACTGGTTTTGCCACCAATCACGACATATCTATTTCCGGTGGCGGAAAGAATACCACATATAGCGTATCACTTAACTACATCAAACGCGACGGCATCATCCAAGGTGTCGGTAACAACCTTTTCACAGGACGCTCATATGTAGAGACCAAGACACTTAAGGAACGTCTGACCCTTGGTATCGGCATTAACGGCAATATCCGTAAAGAATGGGGTGTACCACGTGGCCTCCAGGGTGGGTCAGTATATGAGGGAATGTATTACTATTCTCCTCTTGTGCCTGTCAGGAATGAAGATGGTACATGGTATTGCGACAAGACCATATCCCAAAACTATAATCCGCTTTCACTTGTATATGAGAACCGTTCTACAGCAACTTATAAGCGCTTACAATTCACTGGGAAAGCATCGTTGCTGATTATCGATGGACTCTTCTTGAATGCCAACTTCTCATACGATACACAAAACTATCATTATAAAGACTATACCTCTACCGAATCTCAGAATAATACCCGCCATGGAGAATCTTCACGCAATGTGACCGACGACTGGGGCAAGTTGATGGAAATCTATGGCAACTATGACAAAGACTTTGGAGAAGACCATCATCTCGCCCTTATGGCAGGATATTCTTGGGAAGAACACAAGAATGGTGAAGGATTCGGAGCCAGAGGATATAATTATTACGACGACTCAATCGGTTGGAACAACATTGGAGTAGCCAATAGCTGGGATACAGATCCTGTATGGGGCAATGTAATGAACCATACTAAGATGATTTCGTTCTATGGGCGTGCCAATTATTCACTTAAATCACGCTATCTTTTCCAGGCAGCAATCCGTCGCGACGGTGCCTCAACATTCGGTTCCAACAATCGCTGGGCTACATTCCCGTCGGCATCAGCTGCATGGCGCATTTCAGACGAAAATTTCATGAGCAATGCAAGAGATTGGCTTAACGACCTTAAACTGCGTGTTGGTTGGGGACAGAGTGGCAATGCAGGTGGCTTCGACATCTACACATCACGCTTCTTCTACAATACCGCCGCTCGCTTCGACTATGTAGACGCAAATGGAAATGTAAGTTCCTACAAGGGCTTGTCGGCAGCCCGCAATGTCAATCCAGACCTTAAATGGGAGACAACCACCATGCTCAACCTTGGTATTGATTTCTCATTCTTCAACGGACGCCTTGCCGGTACACTTGAGTACTACAATAAGTCAACTAAAGACATGATTTGGGATTATCCGGTATCCACGCTTATCTATCCTGTCAATTGGATCACAGCCAATGTCGGAAAGATGCAGAACCGTGGCGTAGAACTCATGATTCAAGGCTATCCTGTCTCCACAAAAGAATTCACATGGATGACATCACTCAACTTCTCGCACAATGACAACAAGGTGGTCAGTGTGTCCAACAGTGAATTCAACGCCGGAGTAATCAACCGCTATGACCCTAACCTACCTGGTCTCTCACAGGGTTGCAATACCCAGCGTATAGTAGAGGGCAAGCCAATCGGCTCATTCTACCTATGGGATTGGGCAGGATATAACGAGGATGGTCTTTCATGTTTCTACCGCTATGACGGAGAAGGCAACAAGATCCTTGATGCCAACGGGAACCCTGAGACAACAATCCAGCCCGGGGAAGACGACCGAGTGTATATGGGAAGTGCACAGCCTAAATTGACTATGGGTTGGGACAATAAATTCACATGGAAGAATTGGGATCTCAACGTCTTCTTCACAGGAGTGTTCGGACAGAAGATCTTCAACGAACCTCACGCATACTTCTCTTACGTAGGCTCTATCGCACAGGGAAAGAACGTAATGTCTTCAGTATGGGAGGATCAGATTGCGACCGATGGCCTTGCCCACTATCCTTCGCAGCGTTATCTCGAAGATGGCAGCTACTTCAAATTGGCAACTGCNACTATCGGCTATACCTTCCGCAACTGTTTCCACGGCTGGCTCAATGATATCCGCNTNTANGTNNCNGNCAACAACNTCTTNACNATNACNAANTATNCNGGACGCGANCCNGAGATCAANCTCGGNGGGTTGGATCCAGGCCATGACACTCGCTCAGACCATTATCCACGCACTCGTCAGATCCTCATCGGCGCACAAATCAACTTTTAATTAATGCATAATTCATAATGCATGATTCATAATGCATGATTAATAGTTATTTGTCACTGACATTTAATCGAAATGCAATTATGATGGTATGCTGATAATTAGATTATTTACTTAGTATGAAATCATATATTAAAATATTGTCGATAGGGGCAGTGATGGCAACCCTGGCTTCCTGCACGGACCTTGAGACAACCATACCGGGCAGTTATACAGAGCTACCAGACAACCCTATAGCGGTAGAAGGAGAGTTTAATGCCTGCTATAAATATCTCCACGGCTGGTTTGGCCGCGACTTCAACGAGGGAGTAGTAAATCAGGGCGACGAGATTATGGGCTGCTGCTACGGCGCCGGCAACTACTTCGACGATGGTCGCTACTTGGACGCTTCGATCCACTCATTGCATCTTGACAACTACCGTACAAATATAATCGAAGGATGTCTTTCAGGAATCACCTACACCAATACCCGCATCTTGGCATACGGAGGACCTGAGATGAGGGATCCTGTAGTGGCCCCACTACGCGCAATCCGGGCATTCTACGCTTTCTGGATGATGGAGCTCTACGGAGACAGCCCTATCCTTACCCGCAACTNTGAAGAAGGAGAGGNTCCNGACCGCNCGCCTCGTGCAGAAGTGGNAAAATGGATNGAGAGCGAACNTCTGGAAATCCTCGGTCAGGAGAATGCTTTGAGCAAAGCCAATGATGCTTCCACCTACGGCAAGCCTAATTACTGGATGGCAGCTGCCCTTCTTGCAAAACTATACCTCAATTGGGGTGTATATACTCATGATATCACAACTGTCACCAACGACACTCCTAATGAGAAGCTCAACGATTGCGTGAAATGGTGTGACGAGATCATCAATTCCGGTCTTTTTGAAGTAGGACAAGGTTATCGCAAAAAATTCTTCCCTGACAATGGAGTCCATATCAAAGACTTTATCTATGCCTTTGATGTAGACCCGGCAACTAAGGGAGATGGCACAACTACATGGTATCGCTGGTTTGCCTTCAAGAAAGAGGGTCTTTGCCGCCCTTACGTATTAGGATGGGAATGTCCGCTATCACTTGCCGGCCAGACAGTCATGACAAAAGAAGCCTTGGCAAGATTCAGTCTGGAGGGTGATGAACGCAACGAAATGATTCAAAACGGACCACAGTTTGTGTATGATGCAAACTTCAACAAGACTGATGAACCAGTTATCCTTTATAAGGACCCCGACAAACCCAATACCTCTTGCGGTCAGCTCACATACGTCGGAGACTTCGACTTTGATGATGGCAAGATCTATTCTCTTGGCGATGAGTCAAAACCGGCAGTCAGCAAAGCCACAATCGCCGATGGCACAGCTCTTCNGAATATCAGAAAANNANCACGACTCTTCANGTATCCTCCACGCGAAGAAGATTACACTAAATGGAATCGTCAGCAGGCTAACGACACACCAATATTCCGTTTTGCAGATATACTTATGATGAAGGCTGAGTGTATCATGCGCGGAGCCACACCAACACTTGGAGCTACAGTTAATGATCTCGTTAACGTAATCCGTCAATGTTCACACGCACCCCTCGTGAGCGGAACTTTCACTATCCAAGACCTCATGGATGAGCGTTCACGTGAATTCATTCTCGAGCCTTGGCGTCGCAACGACCTTATACGTTGCGGAATGTTTGAGAATGATTGGGGCGAGAAGAATCAATACAAGGAGTGGGATAACGAAGAGCATACACAGTTCCACTGGGTAGAACGCGAAGGAGTGAAAGATCCTAACCGCCGCCTAATGCCGCTTTGCCGCAAGGTGCTTGAAACAAACCTCAACTGGAAACAGAATCCGGGATATGCCGGACTTTAATTAACACTTGACTATAAAATTCAGCGGGCAATCTACCCGTTGCCCGCTGAAAATTATAAGTAAATTCCTTAATTATTTTATTATCCTAAATTATGGTAAAAGATTACATGAAACGCGGCAGTATGCTTCTTGGAGCAGCCGTAATCGCTATGAGTGCCTTTGCTGGAGGCCACTACGTAGACGTAACTCACAAGTATCTAAAAGATGCTGCTTATCTACCCGCTTGGCAGGGTGTAGTATCAGCCACCAACGAGGGTGTAGCTGAAATCTGGAATGGTGCATTCCGCACATATCAGGTGCTTCCAGATATGCCAGCCGGAGAGTACACTCTAACTGTAAATGCATTCTATCGTTGTGGATACAATGATTATGCACGTGAAAACATGAAGGGAGCTGATGTAACTCCAGATCTTTACACAGCATCAATTTTCATCAACAACACCAAGAAGGCGGTAGCCGGCTTGTTTGATGGCGGTGTAGAAGTTGCTCCCAACAGCATGGCAGAAGCAAATACCGCTTTTGAAGCAGGTCTGTACTTGAATACAGTGACAGCTAATCACCCTGGTGGCGACCTCGTGATCGGTATCATGAACACTGGCAGCTATAATGATGAATGGTGCTGCTTCGACAACTTCAAACTCGTAGGACCTAATGGCGAAGTAACAGTTCCCAATGGAGATTTCTCAGAAACACTTGACTCAAAGCGCGCATGGAACAATGTCAACACTGAGAATAAGGAGAAAACTCCTGATATGCAGAAAGATGGTTCAGGCGGTGGCGACTACCGTAAGTGTGGCGGTTCTCCCTACAAATATGGTCAGCAGGTAGAACTCCCGGCAGGTAAGTATCGTTTTGGTATGCTCTGCTTCCACCGTTATGGTTCAGAATCAGATGCAGCAGGTAACTACTATAACCACAAATGGCCATGCGACATTCGTCCCGAAGGCGCTTACGGCTCTGTAAATCGCACACCGGAAGATTGGTTTAAGGCTAATGACTACGACACCAACTCTGATTATGACCACGCATTCATCTTCATGTCAAAGAATGAAGATTGTCCTAAGGATATGAATTTTTCAGAAGATTTCGGTGATTTGACTGAGGGTGCTGACGTTCGTACCCGCGTGAAAGACGTTTGGGAAATCCACAATGGAGACCTTGCTGCTATGCCACACAACAATCCTGTTCGTGTAGAAGGCAATAATGAAGAGGAATGGGCAGATGTCATTCCTTACGAGACTCGCAATAAGGTCATCTATCGTAACGACTCAGGTTGTGAGCGTGAGGCTGCCGCTGCATTCGTAAACGATCCGGAAAAGTATTATCAGTATGTAGAATTCGAACTCACTGAACCTACTAAAGTATGGTTAGGTATGGGAAAGAACTCTCAGACCGGCGACGGTTACTGGCATGCTTGGGCCGACCAGACTCTCCAAATGTATGTTGACGAAGGCGGTGAAGTGCCACAGGATGGCGAACCTTACTACTTCTATTCATTTGAAGATGGTCTCAATGGAGCTACTATTGTCGGCGGTGGTGAAATCGTAGATGAAGGTGGTCAGTTCGGCAAGGTATTCCAGAATGCCAAGGGCGGTATGCGTCAGAACTATCTCCAACTTCCTGAAGATGTATTCGTTAAGACTGGTGACACTAATGAGTTCTCTATCTCTCTTTGGGTAAATGCTAAGAACGCAGGTGAATCAGGTGAATATATGTGGTGTCCTATGTTTACAGCTTACGACAGCAACGTGGCAGGTACTGGTTGCCCGGAATTTGCATGTCAATACAGAGGTGGCGTTCAGGTTAACTGCAACGGCAACGATAACCAAGGTGACGCATGGTGCGATTATGGAGATGATCTCTGCGACCAGGGTAGAGTGACAATCCTCCACAACGAAACAGACTGGCTCGCTGATAAGGAATGGCATCACTATACAGCTACATTCACCAAGAATACTGCAGCAGTATACTTCGATGGAAAACTTGTTAATTCATGGACTCTCGACGGTGTAAGCCGCGGTCAAAGATGCGAATTCTTCGGTGACGCTCGCTTCAACCTCTTCTGCTTAGGCGGTATGCAGGCTTGGAACTGGCAGGATCCAGACCCGGCATTCATGTTTGACGATGTAGCTCTCTACAACAAGGCTCTCAACGCAGACCAAATCAAGAGCATCATCGATGCAAAGGGTGTTGAAAATGCAGTTGAGAAAGTTGAGTTTGATGCTAATGCTCCTGTATTCTACTACGATATGCAGGGTGTACGCGTAGCTAATCCTACCAACGGCATCTATATCGTTCGCCAGGGCAATAAGGTGGCTAAGAAGGTTATCCGCTAAATCTTGTTTAATCGGTTAAGTGTAGGGACGCACGGGTTCGTGCGTCCCTTTTTTGTTTCAAAACAATATGAGGGTAAATTTTGTTATAAAAGTGAGAAGATACACCTAAATCTAAATCTACATGCGGCATAAACTCCTCATATTGTTGGCGATTACATCTGGAGCCGGTGCGGGAGCACAGGATCCCGAGTTTGAGTTCGTTATGCCGACCCTTCCATCCATCCAAATTTGCGCTGTTGAAGAGATAACACAAGCCCCTGTCCCGTTTGCATCAATAGCAGTGGAATATGCCGACACTATCATATCTTCTACTACAGACGAAAAAGGAATCCTTGATTTCACACCACTATCCTACCCCCTTACCCTTACAGCCAACGGCGAAGGGATGAAGGAGACTATATATGGCATATTTGAGCAGCCAGACGAGCCGCTAATCATCCTTATGGCACGCGAGCCGGCAAAGGAGGAGAATCAATTAACGATGAACTATTAACGATCAGTGATTAACGATTAACGATTAACGATCAACGATTAACGATCAACGATAGTGTCATTAAAATAAGCTCCTTCATCATGGAAAGGCCCGGAGGGCTTATAATTTTGTTAACCCTGGGCGTCAGCCCAGTGGGTAAAGCCAATCTCCCATCCTCCTACCCCGGAGGGGTAGCACAGAATAGCATAATTTAGTGACATTTCGATTAATGGAAATGCTGCTTATTAATTTATCGATTATAAATTATCATTCTTTAAGTTTTTTTTCGTAAATTTGCAGTCGAATTGAATTTTTCCTTTATCATTCATTATTAATCATTCGACTACATGAGCAGATTAGTCTCAAAGAAATATCTCCTTCCGTTCATACTCATTACGAGCCTGTTCTTTATGTGGGGCTTTGCACGTGCCATTCTTGATGTGCTTAACAAGCATTTCCAGGAGATGCTCCATATCTCAATCGGGCAGTCTGCTTTGATCCAGGCCACAACTTATCTCGGATATTTTCTGATGGCGTTGCCTGCGGGTATTCTCATCACACGGGTCGGATATCGCAAAGGAGTCGTCACAGGGTTATTGCTCTTTGCTTTGGGTGCATTGCTATTTATTCCCGGAGAGAGCATTATGTCGTTCGGCATGTTTCTTTTGGCCCTCTTCATCATAGGGTGTGGACTTGTAATCCTTGAGACTGCTGCAAATCCATACGCCACAGAACTTGGAGAGAAAGAGACAGCCGCCAGCCGACTCAATCTGGCGCAGTCGTTTAATGGACTCGGCTGTATACTTGCTCCGGTGATTGTCGGAGGTTTCCTGTTCTCAACCCCTGGAAGCAGCGTATCTGTTCCTTACGGCATAATGGGAGTCGCAGTCTTGCTGGTAGCCCTGATTTTTACTCGCGTAAAACTCCCTGAGATCAGTAATAATGAAGATAATGCAGCCGCGCCAAGCAAGAAAGAGAGTCTGGGAGACACTATCAAAGCTCTATGGAGCTCATCGACATTCCGTTTAGGAGTGATAGCCCTTTTCTTCTATGAGATAGCTGAAATTTCAATCAACAGCCTCTTCATCAACTATGCTACAGCCGACGGTTGGATGGATAAAACCACTGCTTCAGTAGTGCTTTCATTCGGGGCACTCGGACTATTCATGCTCGCACGAATTGTCGGCAGT
>WFLX010240612.1_pt1 | contig 21468 bp, 17 predicted proteins | sample 4967041 | NCBI WGS metagenome assembly WFLX01 (sample SAMN12857096, study PRJNA449069) | gut metagenome | isolation source: stool from male and female vole | host: Microtus ochrogaster | place: USA:Florida | collected 2017
TATACGCAGACTATTAAGATACTACAAAAGCACAATGACGAATCTGAATATAAAGTACAATGGGGAAGTGAGCTGCAGACAGAGCAGGAAAGATATCCTACGGAAGTAGAGTTTAAGAGGCCTGTATTTCTAACAGATTACCCCAAAGAAATTAAGGCATTTTATATGAAATTGAATGATGATCAAAAAACAGTGGCAGCTATGGACTGCCTGGTGCCGGGAATTGGAGAGATTATTGGCGGCAGTCAGAGGGAGGACAAGCTGGAACTTTTAGAGCAGCGGATGGAGGAGCTTCATTTAAATAAGGAAGATTATGATTTTTATCTGGATCTAAGGCGTTATGGTTCTGCCCGCCATGCGGGATTTGGCTTGGGATTTGAAAGATGCGTAATGTATTTGACCGGTATGGGGAATATCAGAGACGTAATACCTTTCCCGAGGACTGTGAAGAACTGTGAATTATAAAGGAAAACTAAAATAATGGCAATAAAAGGAGTTAAGCAGCCTGCGGTAATTCAAATTGATAATACGTTGCGGCTTCGGAAATTTGACGGGGTGATAGATTTTGCTTTTGCATGGTATCAAGATAAAGAAATGGTCTACCTAGTTGACGGAGTAAAAAACGCCTACACTATGGACAGGTTGTCAAAAATGTACCAATATCTTGACAACATTGGTGAACTATATTTTATTGAAGTGCTGGAAAGTAGTCAGTACAAGCCTATTGGGGATGTAGCTTTTTGGCAGGATGACATGCCGATCGTAATTGGCGATCCCAATTATCGGGGCAAAGGAATTGGCCGGAAGGTTATATCTGCATTGGCGCTCCGGGGCAGAGAATTAGGCTTCGACCATGTGTCTGTAGGAGAAATCTATGACTGGAACGAAGCCTCTCGGCGTTGTTTTGAAAGTGTAGGATTTCAGGCCTGCGAAAAAACTGAAAAAGGTAATCGGTACAAAATGGTTTTTTAATCTACTAGAAGAAGAGTGTGGCCGCAAAAGTGCAGCCACACTTTTAAAACTATTATTTCTGATAAAAGGCTTCCAGTGCCTGCCCGATGTATTCGGTAGTGCCTTTCCCATAGATACTGTCTTGTACCTTCTGTAGTTCTGGATTTGTGCGATAGGCGGCAGCTAGTTCAAGCACCATTGTTGCAGCGTCCGATAGTTGAAACATTTGTTTTGTCACAAAGTCATATTCGCCAACCAATTCTTTTATTTCAAAAGAATTGACATCTTGACCTTTCTTTTGTGAAAGCTTTTCAATAATCTTTGTGAGCCGCTTCTGATAAGCGGGATAGAGCTCGGAATTACCCGGATTTTTGGATGATTCCAGAGCTTTTTCTTTGCTCCCGTACCATTCTACCACCTTCTGGTAATTTTTTTGGGCAGCCTCTGAGGAAGCGTCTTTGAGAAATTTCTCTTTCCATGCCTCCATACTGCCATATTGTTCGATAAAAATGGCTTTCTGCTCTTTGCTCATATTTGCCGCCATCGAATGATACATATCCTCTAATTCGGTTTTGTTGAATACTTCAAAATCCATTGCATTGTCTCCTTTCAAAATTTTGTCAATGCTGGCAATCAGGCGTTCCATGTGCTCTTTCTTTGCCATTAACATTTCTCTTTGTATCTGTAGAATCTGATTATTATCAAGAGTCGGATTTTCAATAATGGCTTTGATTTCTTTCAAAGGAATATCAAACTCGCGGAAAAACAAAATATGCTGTAATGTTTCCAGTGCCTTATCGTCATAAAGCCGGTACCCCGCATCACTTTTACCAGTCGGTTTTAGCAATCCGATTTCGTCATAATAGTGAAGCGCACGTACGCTGATACCTGTTAAATCTGATATTTNCTTTACNGTCTTNATAGCAACTGACCTNCTGTCCCTGATAGAATNATNTTACTCTATGACGTTCCGTGAGGGTCAATAGACAATTTGAAATTTTTCAATTTTAAAGAAACCAAATTGCAATAAACTTATGTTAAATAACTAGTCAACTTACTGAATTAAAGCGTAAAAAAATGCATATTTTGCAAATCTTGTCCATATACTAGTTATATATTGTTAAAATTTAAATTGCGCCAAAGGACGCGGAAATGAGGTAGGATATGGCAAGAGGACAGAGAAAGGCAGTGGAAGAAAAGATTGCCGAAAAAGAAGAANTGATCAGCGCTCTTAAGACAAGAATAAAGTCAGAGCAGACGGANCTNGANGCATTATACCGTGAGAAGANNGAGAANGATCTGGAGGGATTAAATCAGATCATAGCGGAATCNGGNNTNGATTTAAATGATGCGGCAGAGATNCTNAGAGAATATATTCAAAATCATGAGGATCANCAAAGTGCNTAANNTTAGTTATTGTGCTGGATAAAGAAATGGTGTACACTGAATATNTANAAAATATTTACATATGGAGGAAGATATGCTTGTNACATTAATACCTTTATNTGATAAAGAAANGAGNGTGCGGGCGTATTCATTATTTACTCAAAAGAACTTACTGCAAAATCCCAGCCTGCAGGGAACAGGCAGCTTTGATGGAGCGGCCGAGATACAGGGGCTTGACGTTATTGAGAGCATGGGAATCGAGACGCTCTCTTCGGACAAAGAAGTGTTTGTTGAAATCAATAACATTTCTATTTTTACGGATATCAGCGGTCAGTGCAATGCTCCCCATGAAAGGATAGTTCTTTTGCTGGATCACAGAATAACGCCGGAAAAGATGTATGTAGACCGATTAAAAGAACTTAGGGCTGACGGATTTAAACTTGCAATACGAAAGCTGGCTGTACAGCAGTTTGAAGTGTATAAGGAAATCCTTCTTTTGATGGATTATGTGCTCCTCGATCACAAGAAGATTGACATCACGATAGCGAAAGTCTATTTTTCCAAGGTTTATCCCAACGTGAAGCTTTGTGCCGGAAATATTCAGACCCAGGAAATTTACGATGGACTGGTGGCAGAGGGCGGCTATGAGCTGTACGAAGGAGAGTTTTACCGTGTGCCGGTCAACAAAGGGGAAACAGAAGTGACGCCCCTTAAAGTGAATTACATTGAGCTTCTTAATACGGTTAATGCGGTAGATTTTGAACTGACGAAGGCAGCAGATATTATCGGACATGATACGGCGCTTGTTATTTCCCTGCTAAAGATGGTAAACCGAATGGCGGTTAATTCAGAAATTACTTCCATCAGGCATGCGGCAGCTATGCTGGGGCAGAGGGAGCTCAAAAAGTGGATTAATACGGCAGTTACCAATCAATTATATGCGGATAAACCCAACGAGATTACCAGATTGTCACTGCTCCGTGCTAAATTTGCGGAAAATCTCGCCGGAGTGTTTGAGATGGCGGGACAAAGCTCAGAGCTGTTTTTGATGGGCCTGTTTTCTGTGCTTGATTTGATCTTGAATAAGCCCATGGAAGAAGCGCTTAAGATGGTCAAGGTATCAAAAGAAATTGAAGAAGCATTGGTTGAAGGGAAAGGAAAGCTTGCACCGGTATTAGAGTTTGTAACTCAGTATGAGGCAGCAAGCTGGCAGGAGGTCTCTCGGCTTATGATGCTGGGGGATATTAAGACAAGCGATGTGTACGAAGCATATGTACAATCCTTAAAGTGGTATCGTGATTTGTTTACAGTGTAAAAGTTTACATATTTAAGAAAGGAAAGGCCGACCGAGGAGTCGGTCTTTTCTTTCTCATAGCTATAAAAATGTTAAAATGGTGTAAAAGTATGCAACTTTGATGTGAAAAGCTGATATATTATTTCTACACCCCAAATAGGAGAATACCTATGAACGGAGAATACAAAAGGATACTAAACAGTGGTATTAAGATTTTAGCATTATCGGCTCTGTTTGTGCTTGTAATGAGTGGATGCAGTAAGAAAAGTGAAGAGAGCAGTGAGACAGTGGAGATTGTTAGTACTCAGGCGGATGAAAAGGTCAGTATACCAGAACCTTCGGAAATTCCCCGCCAGGCAGTGATGGAAACTTTATCTCCACAGCCGTCAGTCGCCGCAACACCGGAAGTGAAAGTAAGTGAGGATTCTGATCCTGAAGAAGTTACCACGCCGGAACCGTCACCTACTCCAATGTCAGTGNATGAGATGAAAAGCTATNTTGGAGAAGTTCAAATAAGTGATCCTGAGACAAAAGCTGAATATATAGATGTGTATAGAAAATTGGCAGATGATGAGATGCATTTTATAAAACCAGGGGGGAAACAATACAGAATAAGTATTTACGAGAATATAAAAGCCAGCGAAAAGCAGAGGTATGAGCCTCATTGGTGGGTGTATTATCTGTTTGATATGGATAAAGACGGCATACCGGAGTTTGGAATGTGGAATAAAAGCCGATCTTTTTACGTTTTTAAATGTGGAGATGAGGCGGATACTGTTGAACTTTGTCAGGAAATGCAGAGAAGTTTTTTTGAGGAACAGTGGGAAACTCTGATTCTCTATACGGAGGAAGCCGGCTATAGTTATGATGAACTGTTTGAAGCTGAAGTGCCCTGTGAAAATTGCTACTGGATCTCACAGAGATTCTTTAAAGACAGAGTAGCGATAGAGACTGAAGAGATAAGGCTTACCTGGGAGGATCTGAATTATTTGACGAGTGTTTGCAGGGTTATGCCATGTTTTGAAAATCAGGATGCATTAAATGAAAACTATTATTTGGGATTGATCAATTTGTCGGTAAGCGGGCCTTNGTACTGNGCAGCAAATGAAATAGTCGAGGTTGAAGAAAAGGAACACGGCACTTCAACGTGTGCCAAAATCAGCAGAGNGGANATGGAAAATNANGTAAGAAATCTGCTTGGAACANAGCTGCCAATATATGGACCATCTAAGCAGGAAATGCTGGAAACCGAAATAAACTTTTTTTATGAAGACGGGTATTACTATATTGGACTTTTTGACTGGCTGGATATTAGATATGAGTATTTGGGATATGAAGTGAAGGAGAACGGTAATGTTATTGTAGAATTTGCTATGTATGAGGCAGTCGATGACCTTTCCGCCGTTTTGGAATTGGCTCCGGCAGAAAACGAAAACGGATATATAATTGTAAGCTATAGATGGCTGGATACACAGCGCTAGGATTAAAATCCCGAAAAAGCCTGAAATGTAACGGACTTTTTCGGGATTTAATGTTAGGATAATCCGGCTGACCGCATCACGAAGAGAAAAGTTGTTCTTTTCTGTTATGATTGATCCGAGCGGATCGTGATCCCATTTACCTCCACATGATCATTGATCTCAATGACCAGACAACGCTTTCCTTCGATCAAAAGGGTATCCACCAGATCGGCACGCTCCGGGTTTACCCGGATCACCACATCAGGGGTCTTAACTTCAAAGGTCCGGGTATTGGCTACATTATTTACCATAAGGGAAGTGTGCTCCCCTGCAGCAGCATCATAAAGCTTATCAAAGTCGGTAAGTTTTTCTTCTTCCACACCGCTTTTTTCAAACAGATTCCGAACCTGATGCTTGTCAAGCATTAAGGGCTCCGGAATTTCTTTATGTTCTTCAATCATTTCGGTCAGATTCTCATGGATATTTTTGACAACTTCATATTCAACCTGTTCTCCCAAGGTTTCTTCGATCAGTGCCTGGAAGGTTTCTTTCTGGGTTCCGGCAGAGAGAGGGAGAGCGGTGCCTAATACGTTGTCTGCAAATTCTGTGTGAGGTTCTTCCGGATTTTTGGCATAATACAAAACGCTGTGGATGTCGCTGGAGCGGTCATTGAAGGCAGGGAACAGAAAACCTGCTTCCGGCATTTCTACAATCCAGTCGCGGACACGGTTATGAAATTCATTTGCCTGGGCATCATAGCTGAGTCCAGGTTTAGAAAGGTTTACCGGGCAGATACAGCACAGGATATATTCAAATACGGTATCAGAGGCATCCTCCATGGTAAGACCGTCCAAAGTCTTGCCGGGTACATCATAGGCATCATGGATCAACAAAATCAGATAGTTGCCTACATATTCATAAGAACCAATAATCTTATCATAAAATTCTTCCAGCAGGGCATCNTCTTTNAATTTGCTGTCACGCAGNCGTAAGAGAAATTCCTGTGTGCCTCCGGCNTCTTCNCTGGAGAGTGGAAATTCCAGATCCAGAAGATTCTTGCCGATGGTGCCGGAAAGCGTTTTGCGAAGCAGCTCAAAATATTTGAAAATTTCNTCTTCAGGAAGAGAGAGAAATGCTTCTTTAAACTCGGTNTTTTTATTTTTTTCACCATCCACNTAGCAGCNGCAGATCCTTGTNNTGGAGCAGTTGCTGGGGGTATATAATCTTTTAATTTCATTTACTTCCTGCTTGATCATGGTGATAAACTCCTTCTATACAAATGTGGCTGTGCAATCCTTAAGCGGTCTGTGAATGATCCATATAAGATTCTTTTTTCAAGTTCTTCTGCGCGGTAGAGAGCATCAGCTTAATGCGGTTTAGCTGATTCACTTCGCTGGCACCGGGATCGTAGTCAATGGCAACGATATTGCTGAGCGGATATTCCGCCCGGAGTGCCTTGATGACACCTTTACCCACTACATGATTGGGCAGGCAGCCAAAGGGCTGGGTGCACACGATATTGTTGACACCGCTGTGAATCAGTTCCACCATTTCTCCGGTGAGAAACCATCCTTCACCGGTCTGGTTACCAATAGAAACAATAGGCTTGGCATATTCCACAAGCTTATAAATACTGGTAGGAGGTGTAAAGTTTTTGCTTTTTTCAAGAGCCTTTGCTGCACTTCCCCTAAGAAATTCCAGAGCGTCAATTCCCAATCTGGAGATCAGAGCTGCTTTTTTACTCATGCCTAATTTATCTGCTTTATAAATCTGATTGTAGAAGCAGTAGAGCATGAAATCTAAAAGATCAGGGACAACAGCTTCCGCTCCTTCGGATTCCAGAAGTTCTACCAGATGATTGTTGGCGGCAGGAGCAAATTTTACAAGAATTTCACCCACAATGCCGACTTTGGGCTTTACTTGTTCGGTGACGGGGATGGCATCAAAGTCTTCCACCATCTGACGGCACATTTTGCGGAAAGTAAAAAAGTTCATATGCTTTGCGGAAACAAAGGCCTGGCATTTTTTCAGCCATTTCTGATGAACAGCTTCCACACTTCCCGGTNNCTTNTCATAGGGGCGCNTACGATAANCGCATCGCATGAAAATATCGCCGAATACGGCGCCGTAGGCGGCACGCATCAGGAGATTTAAGTTTAGATGAAAGCCCGGGTTGGTTTCAATTCCNGCCATATTTAAGGAAATAACGGGAATCTGCGCCATACCTGCCTTTTCCAGAGCACGGCGGATAAAGCCTACATAGTTTGTGGCACGGCATCCGCCGCCGGTCTGGGTCATGATAACGGCAACCTTGTTCAGGTCATATTTGCCGGATAACAGGGCATCCATGATCTGTCCCACAACCATAAGGGAAGGGTAGCAGGCGTCATTGTTTACATATTTAAGGCCCACATCCACAGCGCGGCGGTTGTCATTGGAAAGAACTTCAAAATGATAGCCGCAGGCGTTGAAAGCGGGTTGTAAAATGTCAAAATGGATGGGTGACATCTGAGGGCAGAGAATGGTATATTCCCTTCTCATTTCCTCTGTAAAGGGAACCTTGTGGATAGCGCTTGAACGGATGGTACGTTCTTTTCCCTGCTTTTCCCGGACACGGATAGCGCTAAGCAGAGAGCGGATCCGTATTCTGGCAGCACCCAGGTTATTTACCTCGTCAATCTTTAAACAGGTATAGATTTTGTCGGAGCCGGAGAGGATGTCATTTACCTGATCCGTGGTAACGGCGTCCAGACCGCAGCCGAAGGAGTTTAACTGGATCAGATCCAGATTCTCTACGGTTTTTACATAGCTGGCAGCAGCATAAAGCCGGGAATGGTACATCCATTGATCTGATACGATCAGCGGACGTTCCGGACAGCCGAGATGAGAAACGGAATCCTCAGTCAGCACAGCAATGTCATAAGAGGTAATAAGCTCCGGAATACCATGATTGATCTCCGGATCAATGTGGTAGGGACGTCCCGCAAGAACAATGCCCCGCTTTCCGGTCTGCTGCAGATAGGCAAGGACTTCTTCCCCTTTTTGCTGCATGTCTTTTCTTGCTTTATCANGTTCCTCCCAGCCAAGGCGGGCTGCTTCCATAACTTCTGTAGTGGACAGTTCTGTANATTCTTCGGCAAGCGCTTCGGAGATTGTTTTCAAATCCCGGAAAGACATAAAAGGATTGCGAAGGATTACATCTCCACGGCTGATTTCTTCTACGTTATTTTTGATATTTTCAGAGTAGGAGNTGACAATANGACANTTGTANTNATTNTTGGCATCCTNAAACTNATTCCTTTCATAAANAAGTGCAGGATAAAAAATGAAATCTACTTNCTGGTTNATCAGCCAGCTTACANGACCATGGGCCAGTTTGGCAGGATAACATTCCGATTCGCTGGGAATGGATTCAATGCCAAGCTCATAGATCTTACGGTTGGAGACAGGGGACAATACCACCCGGTATCCTAGTTTGGTAAAAAAGGTAAACCAGAAGGGGTAGTTTTCGTACATGTTTAAAACCCGGGGAATCCCTACGGTTCCCCGCTTTGCCTCATCAGCAGTGAGAGGTTCATAGTTGAAGATTCGTTTTAGCTTATAGTCAAATAAGTTCGGAACCCCGTTCTCATTTTTTTGTTTACCCAGACCCCGCTCACAGCGGTTCCCAGAAATGTACTGGCGCCCGCCGGTGAACTTATTGATGGTAAGCCGGCAGTTGTTGGTACAACCCTTGCATTTGGCCATACTGGTCTCAAACTGCAGCTTATCGATTTTTTCAAAGGAAAGCATGGTTGTTTCATAGCCTTCTGTAAATCGTTCTCTGGCAATCAGAGCAGCACCGAAAGCTCCCATGATTCCGGCAATATCGGGGCGGATGGCTTTACAGTCTGCAATTTTTTCAAAGCTTCTAAGAACCGCATCATTGTAAAAGGTGCCGCCCTGAACCACAATGTTTTTGCCGAGAGCGGAAGCATCGGATACCTTAATAACCTTAAAAAGAGCGTTTTTGATGACAGAATAAGCAAGTCCGGCAGAAATATCAGGAACGGAAGCACCTTCCTTTTGCGCCTGCTTTACTTTGGAGTTCATAAATACGGTACAGCGGGTACCCAGATCAATGGGATGNTCCGCAAAAAGAGCAGCCTGTGCAAAATCTTCCACACTATANTTTAAAGATTTGGCAAAGGTTTCAATAAAAGAACCGCAGCCGGAAGAGCAGGCTTCATTGAGCTGNACACTGTCTACCGTCTGGTTNTTAATNTTAATGCATTTCATATCTTGTCCGCCGATGTCTAAAATGCAGTCNACGTTGGGATTAAAGAAAGCAGCGGCATAGTAATGGGCAACGGTTTCCACTTCTCCGTCATCAAGAAGAAAAGCAGCTTTNAGCAGNGCCTCACCATAGCCGGTGGANCAGGAGCGGACAATTTTCACATCTTCCGGGAGNTTNGNATAAATCTCCCGTATGGAACGGATTGCTGTTTTTANGGGNCTTCCNTCNTTGTTACTGTAGAAGGAATAAAGCAGAGAGCCGTCTTCTCCCACCAGAGCNACTTTGGTCGTGGTGCTNCCGGCGTCAATACCAAGAAAACAATTGCCCCGGTAATCAGACAAATCGGCGGTTCCTACATGATTTTTGCCATGTCTTGCCTTAAAGCTTTCATATTCTTCCTCTGAGCGAAAAAGGGGCTCCATACGTTCCACTTCAAANTCCATTTTGATGTCGGAGGAGAGCTTTTCCACCATCTCTTCCATAGAATACGAAACNTCTTCTTTTGCGTTTAAAGCGGATCCGATGGCAGCAAACAGATGGGAATGATCCGTTTCGATCACATGCTCCGAATCCAGCTTNANGGTGCGGATAAAAGCGGTTTTTAATTCAGAGAGAAAGTGGAGAGGACCGCCCAGAAAGGCAACATGTCCGCGGATAGGTTTCCCNCAGGCAAGNCCNCTGATNGTCTGGTTGACAACAGCCTGAAAAATAGAGGCGGAAAGATCCTCTTTGGTAGCGCCTTCGTTGATNAGAGGCTGTATATCCGATTTGGCAAATACGCCGCANCGTGCNGCTATNGTATAGAGAGAATGATAATTTTTNGCATATTCATTCAGACCNCTGGCNTCTGTCTGAAGGAGAGAAGCCATCTGGTCAATAAAAGANCCNGTACCNCCGGCACAGATACCGTTCATACGCTGTTCTACATTGCCNCCCTCNAAGTAAATNATCTTNGCNTCTTCGCCGCCAAGTTCAATGGCAACATCNGTTTTGGGAGCAAGTTCCTTTAAGGCAGTTGCCACGGANATTACCTCNTGAACAAAGGGAACCTTNAAGTGGTTGGCAAGTGTAAGACCGCCGGAACCGGTGATCATGGGATGCAAGGTNATGTTACCCAGTTTTTTATAGGAATCGCCAAGNAGATCGGAAAGGGTNTCCCNGATNTTGGCNAAATGTCTTTTGTAATCAGAAAACAGAATATTATGCTCATCGTCTAAAATGGCAATTTTGACCGTAGTGGAACCGATATCAATGCCAAGAGTATAATGCTTGTTATCCATAAGTTACCGCCTTTCTAAAGTTGGTTATTTGCAATCAGCCAGTCCGCAGCGCGTGACAGTGTTTGTTCCTATTAAAAAGGAAGCTTGCTGCTTTTTTTGACATGCCTTGTAATTATACGACACCAATCTGCAAAATGCAACGCAGGAAAATAAACAATTTGTAAAGAATAAATGGGAAAATTCTAAAAAAACGGAACCTTGGTTTACATTTCCAGCCGGTAATGATAGAATATATGAAGTCCAAAAGCTGGCAATGAATGAAAATTTTAGAAGAACTGGTAATGAATGAAATATATGGAGGCAATTTATGAAATCCAGGGGAAGCTTTGAAAGAAAATTTGGGAAATACGCTATCAAAAATCTGTCGCTTATGTTGATTATCTGCTATGGATTTGGTTATTTGTTTCAAATGATTTATCCGGATTTCCTTCAGTATCTATATCTGAATCCATATCAGATCGTTTTCAGAGGGCAGGTTTGGAGGCTGTTCACCTGGCTGATCGTTCCGCCTTCAAGTTTTGACTTCTTTACCCTGTTGATGTTGTACTTTTACTATTCCATTGGAACAACGCTTGAGCGGACATGGGGAACCTACCGCTATAATGTATATATTTTTTCCGGTGCGCTGTTTACCATATTGGGTGCGTTTCTGCTCTTTGGGTATACGCTGATATTCCAGAGGGATGTAGTAGCAGCTCTTGGAACCGGTTATTATAATGCAGTGGGAGCCATGTTCAGCACTTACTACGTGAATATGTCCATTTTTCTTGCGTTTGCAGCAACCTTCCCTAATATGCAGATTCTGCTGTTCTTTTTCATCCCTATTAAGATTAAGATTATGGGAATTATTTATGGTGCGCTGCTTATTTACCAGTTTATTGTGGGATACGGAGACAGTTTTGGTGCTTTAAGCCCGGCAGTCAATACAGCTAACCGCTTTGTAATCGGGGCATCGCTGATGAATTTTATTGTATTTTTTATAACCAGCAGAGGGAAGGTTCATATGACACCTAGACAGGTAAAGAGAAGGTCGGAGTTTAGGCGTGAAGTAAAGAAGTCTTCAAAGATCACCAGACACAAATGTGTGGTCTGTGGGAGAACGGAGGAGACCAATCCGGAACTGGAGTTCCGTTTCTGCTCGAAATGCGATGGAAATTACGAGTATTGTGAAGAACATATCTTTACTCATACCCATGTGAAGAACAAATAGAAAGGTATGTCATGTCAGAACAAAAAGAACTGCTATTTGCCCGGACGCTGGAACAGGTTAAGCAAAGGGCAAAGGAACAAAATAATTGCATATCGAAAGAACAGGTGAAGGAAGCCTTTGAAGAACTTGATTTTTCGGAAGAGCAGTTTCAGATGGTATTTGACTATCTAAAGAAGCATAAAATCGGAATTGACGAACCGGTGGATCTGGATGAGTATCTAACAGAAAGCGAGATAGATTATCTGGAAGAGTACCAGAAGGAGCTTACACTTCTTGAAAAGGTGGGCGACGGGGAAAAGGAGGCCATAATTCTTTCCGCTATGGCAGGGGAGGCACAGGCACAAAAACGGTTGATTCAGATTTTTCTTCCTAAAGTTACGGAGACGGCAAAATTATATACCGGTCAGGGCGTTTATCTGGAGGATTTGATTGGAGAGGGGAACGTGGCACTTACCGTGGGCGTTACCAGTCTGGGGGCATTTGAACATGCTGAGGAGGCGGAAGGAGCTCTGATGCGTATGATTATGGATGCCATGGAGGACTGCATTGTGGAAAATATGCAGGAATCAGACAAGGATAAGAAGGTTGCAGAAAAGGTAAATAAGGTGGCCCAGAAGGCAAAGGAGCTTGCTGCTGAGCTTCATCGGAAGGTTACAGCTGAGGAACTGGCGGAGGAGTCAGGTATGTCCTTAAAGTCCATTAAGGACGCCATGCGTATGAGCGGTTTTGCCATTGAAGATTTGGAGAAGGAACCATGAAGATAACAGGAAAGGTATCCAGCTATGAGGACTTTAAATATATAATGCAGGATACGGGGAGTCTCTATCTTGGCGCCAAGTACACTTACGAGGAGCTTCTTTCGGCGGAGATGGCACCGTTTAAGCTGAAAGCAATTATTAATCATTATGTTTTAAAGGAGGCTTCTTTAGACACCACATTGGAAAGTCAGTTTTATTATCTGGATGGGGGTTCTTTTTTGTATGAAGTTTTCAGTCAGCTGAAAGTAAAGGTGAAAGTGCAGATCCAAACGAAAAAGAAAAGCTTGTTCGGGAAAGAAAAACTCCGGTATCAGGAACAGATTTTGACATTACCGGAATTGACAGAAATAAATTTAGCAAAGAAAAAAGCATCAGGGGTTATCATCAGGGAAATAATAATATCAAAGCTGGGAATGATGACATTCAGCGTTTAACAGATGAGAGGAGAAAAACGATGAAACAACAAGTAGAAGACCTTAAGGCATATGAAGTAACAGAGCGCAGAATGATAGCGGATCTGAATTCAGAAGGGTATATTTTAAAACATAAAAAAACAGGAGCCAAGGTGGTTCTTTTGCTCAATGACGATGAAAATAAGGTGTTTTATATTGGTTTTCGTACACCTCCTACAGACAGTACCGGTGTGGCGCATATCTTAGAGCACTCCGTGCTCTGCGGTTCTAAGAATTTTCCGGTGAAGGATCCTTTTATTGAACTGGCAAAGGGATCGTTAAACACTTTTTTAAATGCCATGACCTATCCGGACAAGACGGTTTACCCGGTGGCCAGCTGCAATGACAAGGATTTTAAGAATCTGGTGCATGTTTATTTGGACGCAGTTCTTTATCCCAATATTTACCGGGAAGAAAAAATCTTCCGTCAGGAGGGCTGGCATTATGAGATGGAAGATGCAGCGGATGAGCTTAAGATAAACGGAGTTGTTTATAATGAAATGAAGGGAGCTTTTTCCTCTCCGGACGATGTGGTGGAGAGGGAGATCATGAATTCCCTTTATCCCCATATTACGTATGGTCTTGAATCCGGAGGTGATCCGGAGGTGATTCCGGAGCTTACCTATGAGGAATTTCTGGATTTTCACAAAAAATACTATCATCCGTCAAACAGCTATGTATATTTGTACGGGAATCTGGATGCGGCTGAGTATCTGACCTTTATTGACGAGAACTATTTTTCTTCGTTTGAAGAATTGAAGGTAGATTCTACGATTGAAAGGGAAAATGCATTTGAAACCCCGCAGGAGATAGTCAAAGAATATCCCATTATGGAGGACGAGCCTGTTTCAAAGAATACGTACCTAACCTACAATGTGTCCATAGGAAGCTGCCTGGATCAGGAACTTTATGTGGCACTTCAAGTGCTTGACTATGTGCTCTGTTCCGCACCGGGAGCACCTGTAAAGCAGGCGCTTTTGGATCATGGGATCGGTTTGGATGTGTACAGTACCTTGGAAAATGGTATCTTTCAGCCATATTTTTCCGTAATAGCCAAGAATGNGGAGAATNACCAGAANNAAGAATNTATACAGGTAATCGAGNAGNTGCTTTCCGATCTGNTCAGAAACGGACTGAGCCGGAGATCATTGGAAGCGGCTATTAATTATTTTGAATTCCGCTATCGGGAGGCAGACTTTGGTTCTTATCCCAGAGGGCTGATGCTGGGGCTGCAGGCTCTTGACAGCTGGCTTTATGATGAGAGAGCTCCTTTTATGCATATTGAGGCAAATAAGACCTTTGAGCAGCTGCGCAGGGCAATGGATTCGGATTATTTCGAAAAGCTGATCGATGAGTATATTTTGAAGAATAACCATAAGACAATTCTTATTGTTAAACCAGTTCCGGGACTTACAACGAGGAAGGATCAGGAGCTTTCCGACCGGCTTAAGAGTTTTAGGGATTCTCTTTCCGAAAAGGAGCGCATGGAAATTGTGGATCAGACCAAAGCGCTTCGTGCATATCAGGAAGAAGAGAGCAGTGAGGAGGATTTAAAGACCATTCCGCTTCTTGCCAGATCGGACATGAAGAAGGAAGCCGCCGGTTATATTAATGAAGTATATAAGGTGGAGGATACTACGGTCTTGTTTCATGATATTTTCACCAACAAGATTGCTTATCTGAACCTGATTTTTGATCTTGGACAGGTGCCGGCACGTTTGTTCCCTTATGTGGGGATTTTAAAGGCAGCGCTTCTTATGGTGGATACGGAACATTTCGGGTATGGAGAGTTGTTTGACGAGGTCAATATACACACCGGTGGAATAAAGGCTGCCGTGAATACCTACACCAATGCAGAAAATATGAGTGAGTATAAGGTGACTTTGGAGATTCAGTCAAAAGCCCTTTATGGAAAGCGGGATAAAGCGTTGGAATTGATGAAGGAGATCATCTTAACTTCTAAATTTGACGATACCAAGAGATTATATGAGATCTTGTCTGAGGCGAAGTCCCGAATGCAGACGGCGATGACAGGAGCGGGACATTCCACGGCGCTTATCCGGACTTTATCTTATTTTTCACCCACGGCTGCCGTGTCGGAGCAGATCAGCGGTATTCCCCAGTGCCGTCTTTTGGAGGAACTTACCGGTGATTATGAAAATAAAAAGGAAAAACTGNCAGCAGACTTAAAGGAACTTACCCGCTATATTTTCCGGNCGGAAAANNTNANGGNGGATCTGACCGCCGACAAAGAGGGCTTTGCCGGAATTGAGGAAAAGACTGCGGAACTGAAAAAAGAACTGTTTACAGATCCGGTCAGCGGAGAGGGCTTTACACCTTCTTTCGAGAAAAAGAACGAAGGTTTTCTGACTGCAGGTCAGGTGCAGTTTGTGTGCCGGGCAGGGAATTTTATAAATCGCGGACTTCCATATACCGGTTCTCTGAAAGTGCTTAAGGTGATGATGGGTTATGATTACCTCTGGAATCAAGTCCGGGTAAAGGGCGGAGCTTACGGATGTATNTGCGGGTTTTATCGGAACGGTGACGGATATTTTGTTTCCTATCGGGATCCTAATCTGGATAAGACGGTTCAAGTTTATGAACAGGCTGCTGATTATATTCGGAATGCAAAGCTGGATGAACGGACGGTGACACAGTTTATCATCGGAGCAGTCAGCGAGCTGGATACGCCTATGACGCCTGCAGCCAGAGGCAGCTATTCCAAAGGCGGATACCTTACTGGATTATCCATGGAGAGAGTGCAGAAGGAGAGAGATGAGCTGTTGGCATCCACAGCGGAGCAGATTCGGGAACTTTACCGATATGTACAGGCATTTATGGAAGATGACTGTCTCTGTGTAGTAGGAAATGGAGAGAAAATCAAAGAAAATAAGGATCTTTTCGGAAAAATTGATCAGCTGTTTCATGCCTGATGCGTTATTGGGAGGGAGGTTTCGGGCAGAAGTATTTTTGTTTTCATATTCGGATTTATTTCGGATAAATACCCATAAATCTGTGCGGTTAAAACGTAACTACTATGACGGCACCGGCCGGAAATGCCTCCGGCCGGTAAATACATAGTAAATCAGGGAGGAACGTAATGAGAAAGTGGAAGGTATTATCTATAGCGGCAGTATTGGGACTGGTTCTTACAGGATGCGGAGGCAGCGCTAAGACGACAGAAGACACGGCAGTGGCAGCAGATGCGTATGACAGCGGTGGAACCGGATATGCCACAGATGACATTTATAGTTATGCTCAGGAAAATGGCTATGCAGCGGCGGAAGCAGAGGAACCGGTGGAGGCTCCGGAAGAGGAGATAGATGGAAGTGAATCACCAGAGGTAGCGGATACCAGCAGAAAGCTGATCAAAAATGTGAATCTGGAAGTGGAGACAGAGGAGTTTGATACTCTTTTATCTACCGTTGAACAGAAGACAGAGACGCTTGGCGGTTACATAGAAGAGAGCTATACTTACAACGGCAGTGAGTATCGAGGAAGGGGAACCAGAAATGCGAATTTGATGATCCGGATTCCGGCAAAGAAGCTGGGGGATTTCCTTTCGGAGATTGCAGAGGTTTCCAATGTGATCAGCCGGAATGAGAGAGTTACCGATGTGACGCTTCAATATGTGGATATGGAGAGCCATAAGAAAGCGCTTGTGGCAGAGCAGGATCGGTTGTTAGAGCTTTTGGAACAGGCGGAAAATATCGAAGATATTATTACAATTGAAAGCCGGCTGTCGGATGTGCGTTATCAGATTGAGAGTATGGAATCCCAGCTCCGTACGATGGATAATCAGGTTTCCTACAGCACCATTAATCTGTCTATTGAAGAAGTAAAGCAGCTGACGCCAGTGAAAGAACAGAGTGTTGGAGAGAAGATTGTTACGGGATTTACAAAGAGCCTTACCAATGTAGGTGTGGGCATTATGAATTTTGGCATCGGACTGATCATTAATCTTCCTTATCTTTTGCTATTGGGCGTGATCATTGCAGTTATAGTTTTGGGAATCCGATTCGCATTGAAAAAGGGTGAAGCCAGAAAGCGCTCCAAAATGCCAGCTGAAAGATGGCAGAGACCGCAAGGACCGCAAGGTCTTCAGAGATCTCAGGGACCTCAAGGATTTCAAAGACCCCAGGGACCGCAAGGACCTCAAAGACCCCAAGGACCACAAGGACCACAAGGCTCTCAGAGACCTCAGGGATCTCAGGGATCACAAGACTCTCAGAGCCCGCAAAGCCCACAAAGCTCTCAAAGCCCCATAAGGGAAAATCCGCCGGTAGAAAAGGAAAAGCAAAAGGATGAATGACCAGTATAAATCAGGGTTTGCCGTATTGATCGGCAGACCCAATGTAGGAAAATCCACACTGATGAACCGGCTGATCGGGCAGAAGATTGCCATAACCTCCAGCAAGCCGCAGACTACCAGAAACCGGATACAGACAGTTTACACATCAGAGGAAGGACAGATCGTGTTTATAGACACACCGGGGATTCATAAGGCAAAAAACCGCCTGGGCGATTATATGGTAAAGATTGCCCACCGAAGTCTCACGGAGGTGGATGTGATCCTGTGGCTGGTGGAGCCTTCTAATTTTATTGGTGCGGGCGAACGGCATATTCTGGATCAGCTCAGAAAAGTGAATGTGCCGGTGATTCTTGTGATTAATAAGATTGATACAGTCAAAAAAGAAGAACTTTTCGGCTTTATTGATACCTACCAGAAAGAAATGGATTTTGCGGAGATTGTTCCGGTCTCCGCACTGAAAAATGACAACACGGCGGAACTGATCAAATGCATCATGAAATATCTTCCTTACGGGCCGGCTTTTTATGATGAGGATACCATAACGGATCAGCCCATGCGTCAGATCGTGGCAGAACTGATCCGGGAAAAGGCACTTCGATGTCTGGAGGAAGAGATTCCTCACGGGATTGCCGTAACGATTGAGAAGATGAAGAGCAGAGGTCAGATTATGGATATTGATGCCACTATTATCTGCGAGCGGGATTCTCACAAGGGAATTATTATCGGCAGGCAGGGAAGCATGCTGAAAAAAATTGGTTCGAATGCCAGAACAGATATTGAAAAAATGCTGGAATGCAAGGTAAATCTGCAGCTTTGGGTGAAGGTGAAAAAGGATTGGCGGGACAGCGATTTTCTACTCAAAAATTTTGGCTATAATCCTTCGGAGGACGAATAGAAAAACGAAAAAGGCATACCCTAATATCATGGTTTTGTATCATACCTTTTGATATATAGGGGGCACAGGATGAGAGCAGCAAATTACTGGGAGCAGTTTTTAAGTACGGGAAAGATTGATGATTATCTGGCCTACCGCATGTACGGAGAAGAAGCTTTAGGGAAATTTGATTCCTTAGACAGGGCAGATAGGGATGAGGGAGTTTCGAAGGGTGCAGGAACAGGTCAGTGTTACAGGGATGATTTTAAAAGCGGAACCGATCGGGGAATATGACCGGCGTGTCGTGATACTTACAAGGGAGAGGGGGAAGATCGCAGCCTTTGCCAGAGGCGCGAGAAAGCAGGGCAGCAGGCTGCTTGCTTCCACCAATCCCTTTTGTTTTGGGCGGTTTGTCCTCTATGAAGGGAGATCTTCCTACAGCATAGCAGAAACGGTTATCAGCAGCTATTTTGAAGAGCTTCGGACAGATTATGAATTGGCATGCTTCGGGATGTATTTTCTTGAGGTAATGGATTATTATACGAGGGAGAATAGTGATGAGAAAGAGATGCTGAAGCTTTTGTATCAGTCTCTTCGAGCGCTTTTGCACAAAGGACTGGCAAATGAACTGGTACAGTACATATTTGAAATTAAAGCGCTTTCTTTAAACGGCGAATATCCTGGCCCGCCGGGGCAGGAGGTATTTCTGGATTCTACGTTATATGCGCTTTCTTATATTGTAAATACCGGGGTGGAAAAGCTATATACCTTCACGGTGACAGAAAATGTCCTTATGGAGCTTTCACACATAGCAGAAATGTATCGAAAACGGTTTATGGACAAAAAATTTAAGAGTCTGGAGATTTTGCGGGAAATGAAATAGCAGACAAAGGATTTTGTGACAAAGGCTTTTGTGACAAAAGATTTTTGACGAAATCTTTGTGTTGAAAAACACAGGTAAGTCATATATAATTGATTGGGTAAATTGAGCAAAGGGTTTGGGTAAAATGATGACCGGATTTCGACTTAGTTTCAAAATGAAAACAGGTTTGCTTTTAAGCGCGGTAATGCTTCTTGTATCTGCATGTGGAAATGATGGAGGCGGGGAGACTACCTCAATTACCGTTCAAAAAGACGGAACGATACTTTCTTATATTGTAGAAAACTTTGAGCAGGACTATTATGACGGTGAGGAATTGCAGCAGGCAATTTTGATGGAAGCGGCGGACTATAATAAGACGGCGGGAAGCGGAAGAATCAATGTAGAAAAGGTTAATGTAGACAGCGGTGTGGCAACGGTGCGTATGACTTATCAGGAAGCAGGAGACTATGCCGGCTTTAATCACATGATTTTCTTTGTGGGAAGCGCGGAAAATGCCGAGAAGGACTATGAGCTGAATGTGGTCTTAAGCGGAATAAAGGATACCAATGACACAGTGGGCAAAGCAGATATTCTTGCGATGAAGGATTATAAACTGCTGATCACTGATGTGCAGGAGCCTGTTTTTCTGGATGGACGTGCAGAATATATCAGCGATAATGTTACAGTCTCAAGTGATCGGAAAAATGTACAACTTTCCGGTGACGGTCTGGGATATGTTTTATATAAATAAGTGTTTTACGGAAGAGCGAAAATGGAGGATTAAGTATGGAAAAGACAATGGAAAAAATCGTAGCATTGGCAAAGTCAAGAGGATTCGTATATCCCGGCTCCGAAATATATGGGGGACTTGCCAATACATGGGACTTTGGTAATNTTGGCGTGGANCTGNAAAATAATATCNAAAAGGCATGGTGGCAGAAATTTGNAATGGAAAGTCCTTATAATGTGGGCGTTGACTGTGCTATTTTGATGAATCCCCAGACATGGGTTGCCTCCGGGCATCTGGGAAGCTTTTCCGATCCTTTAATGGACTGTAGAGAGTGTCATGAAAGATTTCGTGCGGACAAGATCATTGAAGATTATGTAGCAGAAAAGGGGATCACGCTGGATTCATCCGTGGACGGCTGGAGCCAGGAACAAATGAAGAATTTCATTGATGAAAACCAGATTCCCTGTCCTACCTGCGGCAAACATAATTTTACGGATATCCGCCAGTTCAATCTGATGTTCAAGACCTTCCAGGGCGTTACGGAGGATGCCAAGAACACGGTGTACTTAAGACCCGAAACCGCACAGGGTATTTTCGTTAACTTTAAGAATGTACAGAGAACTTCCCGTAAGAAGATTCCGTTCGGCATCTGTCAGGTGGGCAAGTCTTTTAGAAATGAGATCACGCCAGGCAATTTCATTTTCCGTGTNAGGGAATTTGAACAGATGGAAATGGAATTTTTCTGCGAGCCTGATACGGATCTGGAATGGTTTGCATACTGGAAACAGTATTGTATCGACTTTTTAAAGAGTCTTGGCATGAAAGCGGAAGAGATGCGTGTTCGTGACCATGATCCGGAGGAGTTATCTTTCTATTCCAAGGCAACAACCGATATTGAATTTTTATTCCCCTTTGGCTGGGGCGAGCTTTGGGGGATTGCGGACAGAACCAACTATGACCTGACCCAGCATCAGAATGTGTCCGGACAGGATATGAGTTATTTTGATGACGAGAAGCGTGAAAAATACATTCCGTATGTCATTGAGCCTTCTCTGGGTGTGGAGAGATTGTTCCTTGCGGTTCTCTGCGGTGCATACGATGAGGAGGAGATTGGTGAGGGAGATGTGCGGACCGTGCTTCACTTCCATCCGGCACTGGCACCGGTCAAGATTGGTGTGCTGCCTCTTTCCAAGAAGCTGAATGAGGGCGCTGAAAAGATCTTTACCCAGCTTTCTAAGAAATATAACTGTGAGTTTGATGACAGAGGCAATATTGGTAAGAGATACCGTCGTCAGGATGAGATTGGGACCCCTTTCTGTGTGACCTATGATTTTGATTCTGAGACGGACAACTGCGTAACGGTAAGATTCCGTGATTCCATGGAGCAGGAGCGTATTGCAATTGCGGATTTGGATGCTTATTTTGCAGAGAAGCTGGCTTTTTAAGCGGCAAAGTGCTGATTAGGAAGAATGAGGCTAGGATAGTGTGAAATATAAACTTTTCACATTCAAATTTGTGCTTGCGCCCAAATTTGCGGGCTGCCGGCAAGAATGGAGATTAAGATGAGACAATTCACTTCAGATGAACTGAGAAAAACCTGGAAGCAATTTTATATAGACCGTG
>WFLX010220224.1_pt1 | contig 21461 bp, 22 predicted proteins | sample 4967041 | NCBI WGS metagenome assembly WFLX01 (sample SAMN12857096, study PRJNA449069) | gut metagenome | isolation source: stool from male and female vole | host: Microtus ochrogaster | place: USA:Florida | collected 2017
CCTTTTTTAATTCTTCAAACAACAGACCAAAGCTTTCCCTAAAAGCCTCGAAAAAATTATAACGCTGCATGGGAAGGGATAGATCCAGATTTCCTTTGGCAATCTCTGCCGAAAATGTTTCCAGCTTTTGAAAAGGGCGGATATACGCACAATATAAGAAAAGCAATAATAAATCCCCTACGATCAAAATAAACCCAGACAACAAGACTGCTTTTCCTAAAGTCTGTCTTTTCCACTCCAGGTACATTCTGTTCTCCCGATTCCATATGACTTTTCCCACAATCTGCCCATCGTTCTCATAATCAAGGATTACTTCTCCTTCCGTGATGGCATCATTTACTTTTCCCCTCCAATCGGTATCCGTTAAAAAAAGGAGGCTGCAGTCAAAATGCGCCTCCACGTCCTCTCTTTTCATACCGGATTTGATTGCTTCATCAATCTGTTTTAATTCTCTGTTATAATAAACCATATCAACTCCCGGCTCTTCTCCTGTGTTTATCTGCCGGATAAAAAGAAAAATTACAAGCAGCATCAGCAGGGTAAATCCCGCTGTCAGATATTTGATCTTCATCTAGACCTCCAACATATAACCGGTTCCCCAAACAGTCTTAATAAGCGTTGGTTCACCCGGATCATCTTCCAGCTTTTCCCGGAGTCTCCGGATATGCACATTCAGCGTTCCGTCACCATAAAAGCCATCTCCCCAAACCTCTTCAAAAAGCTGCTCTTTGGTCACAATTTTGTTTTGGTTATCGTACAGGCACTTTAAAAGTTGGAACTCTTTCGCTTTAAGCTCCTTCTTTTGTCCATGGATAACCACACTCATAGTTGCCTCGTCAAGATACAACTCTTTATTACCTGCCTCTTTAAAATTTTCCGGACACCTTGAGCCGGAACTATCCATTTCCTCATTTGATCCTTCATTCCCCGCCTGCTGATACCAGGAAATTCTCTTTAGAATCACCTTTACCTTTGCCAGAAGAACACTTAATGTGTAAGGCTTTTTGATGTAATCATCTCCGCCAATCTGAAGCGCCGCAAGCACATCCTCATCACTTTGCCTGGCGCTGATAAACAGGATTGGTATCTTTGAAGTTTCTCTGATTTTTTTACAGAGTACAAATCCACTTTCTCCCTCCAGATTAATGTCAAGAAGCAGCAGATCCACCTGATTTTCCAAAAGGAATTCTNCCGTGGNTGANATGCTTCCCACCNNTGCACAGGATACATNAAAAAGTTGAAAGTACTCGCAGGTCATTTTCGCANGATCTTCTTCGTCATCTACGATCAAACAATTATAATGCATAGCTTTTCCCTGTAATTCCTTATTTCAGACGATAAAAAATGATACAGTTGGGCTGGTCTACCCGAAGTTCCCTGCCATTCATAACCATTGTTCCCTTCTCCATATTAACGCCAAAAAAGGTCATGGTATCTGATTCATGGTTTAGGGAAACCAGATGCTTATTATCCGGGAACAATGCCACATCCTTAGGATAATCTCCGCTCACCGGCAGACAAAAGCATTTACTCAGCATACCGCTCTCCTGCTCAATGGAATAGACAACTGCACTGTTATCACCGGCATTGGAACTACAGATATACTGAAAATCCTCTGAAAAATTCAGTGCACATGCAGCAGATCCGGATGCATGATAGGTATTCAGTGTGGGAACATTTTGTATCTTCTCAAAAACAGGATTTCCATGGCTGTCCTGTTCATAGGTATATACATCAATATAATTTTTCAGTTCATGAACAATGTACAGATACTTTCCATCTTTGGAAAATTTCAAATGATGAGGGGCAGATTCCTGTTCGCTTCTGATAATGTCTACCTGGCGTAATTTCCCTGTAGCATGGTTCAACTCATATACTACCACGTGATCCATCCCCGGATCAGCTGCACACAAGAATTTATTATCTCTGGTCATCTTCACACAACTGATGTGAGGACGGAAATTTCTCTCCGCAATGCTTCCAAGCCCCTTATGAAAAATCTCCTCTGTAATCTCTCCGATGGAGCCATCCTCATTTACCTGAAGTGCTGTCAGCTTGGCATCATGATACCCTGCCACAAACAAAAAACGATCCTCATAGTCCGTAGAGAGATGACGTCCCCTCATTCCGTTAATATGGGCATGATTTAAAATCTCAAGGCTTCCGTCTTTCAGAATCNTGTNAGACTCCACGNCAAANTCAGTAATCGAATATANATATTTCTGATTATGNGATATGGTCACATAAGAAGAATTGGTAATCTGCACCTGATCCTTCTCTNAAAATCTTCCGTTTTCCANATCCACATCATAAATTCGGATTCCATGGCCGCTCTTATTTCCGTATGTGTACGTGGATACATATGCAACATATTTTTCTTTTCCCATAATGAGCCTTCCTTTCCTTTGGGCTTTTATCCCTGCTTCTTCCTACTGCAGGATCTTTGACTTGTCTGTGCCCTTACGGAAATTATACCACCCTTTCTTACAAAATGGAACGCTAAAAAACATTCTCAACTTTTTAGGTAAAAGATATTGACAAAGCACATATGTTTTGTATAATGAATATCAGCGTTTAGTTTTACTAAACTCAAAGTTTATTATAATTTAAACTTTCATTATTCGGACTTAAAAAGAGGAATTTTTATGAACAATAGTATCCATATCGGAAGTAAAATCAAAGATCTGCGGACGCAGAAAGGTCTTACGCAGGAAGAACTGGGCGACCGGTGTGAACTTTCAAAGGGCTTTATCTCACAGCTTGAACGAGATCTTACCTCTCCCTCCATTGCCACCCTGGTAGATATTCTTCAATGCCTTGGTACGGATCTTAAGGAATTTTTTCAGGACTTTGAAGATACACAAATTGCTTTCCGCGAGAATGATTATTTTGAAAAAATAGATGAAGAGCTTCAAAACAAAATTGAATGGATCATTCCCAATGCCCAAAAAAATATGATGGAACCAATCCGTCTTACCCTTGCCCCGGGAGGCTCCACTTACCCGGACAATCCCCATGAGGGTGAGGAATTCGGATATGTACTCTCAGGAAGCGTTACTTTAATCCTTGGTAAAAAGTCCATCCGGGTAAAAAAAGGAGAATCCTTTTACTTCACGGCAAAAACAACCCACTATTTAAAAGCGGACAACAAAACCGGTGCCATAGTGATCTGGGTAAGCAGTCCGCCAAGTTTTTAATATCCCTTAAGGAGACCGCCTTATGAAAAAAGTTTTAATTGATTTGAAAAATATCAGCAAATCCTTTGATGGCCAGATGGTTTTGGATGACCTGAATCTTTATATCCGTGAAAATGAATTTTTAACGCTTTTAGGTCCCAGTGGCTGCGGAAAAACCACCACGCTGCGCATTCTGGGCGGTTTTGAGTCCCCCGATAAAGGAAGTGTGATCTTTGACGGAAAAGATATCACCAAACTTCCTCCCAACAAGCGGCAGTTAAATACCGTTTTTCAGCGCTACGCTCTTTTTACCCATATGACCATTGCCGAAAATATCGCCTTTNGCCTGAAANNCAAGAAAAAGAGCAAGGCATANATTGACGATAAAATTAAATATGCCCTGAAGCTGGTGAATCTGGACNGCTTTGAAAACCGCATGNCGGATTCNCNAANCGGTGGTCAGCAGCAGCGTATCGCCATTGCCAGAGCTATTGTCAATGAACCGAAAGTACTTCTTCTTGACGAGCCCTTAGGCGCACTTGACTTAAAACTCCGACAGGATATGCAGTACGAACTGATCCGCCTGAAAAATGAGCTGGGAATCACCTTTATTTATGTGACCCATGATCAGGAAGAAGCCCTTACCATGTCCGACACCATCGTTGTCATGAATCAGGGATATATTCAGCAGATCNGCTCTNCCGTAAAAAATCTANAATGAANCAGANAATGCTTTTGTTGCTGATTTTATTGGTGACAGCAATATCATAAATGCAACAATGATCGAAGATAAACTGGTAGAAATCTTCGACACCCGTTTTCCCTGCGTAGATACCGGATTCGGTAAAAACAAGCCGGTGGACGTAGTAATCCGCCCTGAAGACGTAATCCTGTCCTCTCCCGCGGCCGGAAAAATTAAGGGCACCGTAACCCATCTGATTTTTAAAGGCGTCCACTATGAGATGGAGGTCACTGCATGCGGCTATGAATGGCTGGTTCACTCTACCGGAATGTATCCCGTAGGCACCGAAGTTGGCATTGATGTGGATCCCTTTAATATCCAGATCATGAACAAACCCGCTTCTGAGGATGAGGAGGCTGCCGGAATCAATGAATAAAAAAGGATCAATTAAAAAAACATTATTGGGAACACCTTATTTTCTCTGGTCGGCTATTTTTATCCTCGTACCTCTTGGTATGGTATTTTATTATGGACTGACTGACCGAAGCGGAGCTTTTACCCTTGAAAATGTGCTGGCCATCTCCACACCGGAACATGCAAAAGCCTTGTGGATTGCGCTGCTTCTTTCCCTGATTGCAACTGTGATATGCCTTTTACTCGCATATCCCCTTGCCATGATCTTATCCCGCCAGAAAAACGGGCGCCAGAGCTTTATTGTGCTGATTTTCATTTTGCCTATGTGGATGAATTTTTTATTGCGTACACTGGCATGGCAGACCCTTTTGGAAAAGACCGGAGTAATCAACAGTATATTGGGATTTTTCCATTTACCTGCCCTTAATATCATCAATACGCCCTATGCCATTATACTGGGCATGGTTTACAACTTTTTACCTTTTATGGTTTTACCGATTTACAATGCCCTATCCAAAATAGACGGCAATGTAATCAATGCTGCCAGAGATTTGGGAGCTAACGGGCTGCAGGTCTTTTTGAAAGTCACCCTGCCCTTAAGCATACCCGGCATCATCAGCGGAATTACGATGGTATTTGTTCCTGCACTGACCACTTTCGTTATCAGTAAGCTTCTTGGCGGAAGTAAAATCCTGTTGATCGGCAATGTAATCGAAGAAGAATTTACACAGGCAGGCAACTGGCATTTGGGAAGCGGGCTTTCTATTGTACTGATGCTGTTCATCATTGTAAATATGCTCCTGACCACAGTGTTTGACAAAGATGGGGAGGGCTCCTTTCTATGAAAAAGACTGTCTTACAAAAATTATATATTGTCCTGATTTTTATTTTTCTGTATGCTCCCATCGTTACCCTGATCGTACTTTCTTTCAACGGAAGCCGGACACGGGCAAAGTGGGGAGGCTTTACTTTTAAATGGTATGGAGCGTTGTTCCAAAACAGAGATATTCTGCAGGCTCTCTTTAATACCCTGCTGATCGCGCTGATTGCCGCTTTGGTATCTACCGTAATCGGCACTATTGCCTGCATTGCCATTATGAGCCTGAGCAGGAAATCTCGTGCCATTGTTATGGGTATCACCAACATTCCCATGCTGAACGCAGAGATTGTTACCGGAATTTCTCTGATGCTATTGTTTATCAGCCTTGGTTTCCGCTTTGGACTCGGCACGATTTTATTGTCCCATATCACCTTCTGTATCCCTTATGTGATATTGAGTGTTATGCCAAGAATGCGGCAAATGAATCCTTATACTTATGAAGCCGCCCTGGACCTGGGAGCCGGACCCGTATACGGTTTCTTCAAGGTCGTGTTTCCGGATATCATGCCTGGAGTGCTCTCTGGTTTTTTGATGGCGTTCACCATGTCATTGGATGATTTTATCATCACCCACTTTACCAAGGGTGCCGGTGTAGATACTCTCTCCACTAAGATTTATACTGAAGTTAAAAAAGGGATTAAACCTGAAATGTATGCTCTATCCACGATTATTTTTCTGACTGTGCTCATTCTGCTTTTGCTTGTAAATCGAGTTCCAGCAGAAAAGCAGGAAAAGAAAGGAGTTTTATCATGAAAAAATTTTTATGCCTTACACTTTCACTTTTCTTCGGGCTCTCGCTCCTTACCGGCTGTGGCAGCAGTACTGGTAAAAACGGTGAGGTCATTGTTTTCAACTGGGGAGAATATATTGACCCGGAAACCCTTTCTATGTTTGAGCAGGAAACTGGTATTAAAGTGGTTTACGAAGAATTTGATACCAATGAAACGATGTATCCGAAGGTGGAAGCCGGTGCTTCCGCATACGATGTTATCTGCCCTTCCGATTACATGATCCAGAAAATGATCGACAATGACCTTCTGGCGGAGATTAATTTTGACAACATCCCTAATATTAAAAATATCGGAGAGCAATACTTTGAACAGTCCAGAGAATTCGATCCTGAAAACAAATATTCCATTCCCTACTGCNTTGGTACNGTNGGCATTCTTTATAANNAAACTATGGTATCCGNCCCTGTNNANAGCTGGTCNNTCCTCTGNGATGAANAGTATGCAGACAATATTCTGATGCAGNACTCTGTAAGANACGCTTTCATGGTTGCGCTGAAGTTGAANGGCTTNTCCATGAATACCCTGGATGAATCACAGCTGCAGACTGCCAAAGATTCTCTTATTGAACAAAAACCCCTTGTTCAAGCGTATGTGATTGATCAGGTTCGTGACAAAATGATCGGTGACGAAGCTGCATTAGGTGTCATATATTCCGGTGAGGCAATCTATACCCAGCGTGAAAATGAAAATCTGGAATATGTAGTTCCTAAAGAAGGAACCAACGTATGGATTGATTCATGGGTCATTCCGAAAAATGCCCCTAACAAAGAAAACGCAGAAAAATTTATTGATTTCATGTGCCGTGAAGATATTGCACTAATGAATTTTGAATACATTACCTACTCTACCCCTAATGTAGCCGCACAGGCGTTAATTGAGGATGAAGATATTAAGAATTCAAAAATTGCTTTCCCTGATCTTTCCCAATATGAAAATCTGGAAACCTTCCACTACTTAGGAAGTGAAGGGGATGAACTGTACAACAACCTTTGGAAAGAGGTAAAATCAGAATAAATTTACGTTTTGCTGGTTTACATGTAATATCTAAATAATCACTCGGCTAAGAAAGAAATTTCTACGCGCCATATCGGCGCTAAGCACTGCTCCATAAAGCGTTCGCGAATCGGTTGCTTTAGAATTTTCTTTCTTAGCCGAGTTACTTTTTGGCTGACGTAAAACCAGCTAATGACTCCACTATAGTCGTCTAATTCACAATCTGGCTATTTGCCAAAGAGTGGACCATTTCGCGCACGCTTTATCGAGCGTGGCGACGTAGGATTTATTTTATTCTGCGCGGTCGTTTCACATACACATACCCAAGCTATCCCGGAACTGTCAGGCGCTTCAGTTCTTCCCTCGAACCATAAAACACATTCCTATCAATATATTTCTCACTTCCCTGATATCCTTCCAAAACAGCCCTGTCCGTATACTGCCAAAAGGTCCATTCGATAGAAACCGGCGGATAATAAACATTCCTGATCCATAACGGATATTCCTCAAATTCCCCTTTGATAAAATCATGATATGCTTTATAAGTAGTGTAAATAATTGGTTTCACATGATAATGCTCTTCCAAAAGATCAAGCATCACTGCAAGCTGTGCCTGCACCACCTCTTTATTCGGCGGATTCTTCTCTTTATCTCCATAATATTCCACATCAATGACCGGCGCCAGCTTTCCCTGTAAATTTCCCACTGTATCCATAAAATGCTCCGCTTGTGTCTTTCCCTCACTGTCAAAGCTGAAAAAATGATACACTCCCAGCATGATTGAAGTCTGTCCAGCCTCATTCCAATTCCTTTCAAAGCACTGGTCTACATAGCTGCTTCCTTCTGTTGCTTTGATAAATGCAAAATCTATCCCCTGCTCCTTAATNTTTTTCCAGTCGACANCTCCCTGATAATGGNATACNTCAATCCCGTTAAGCTCATACTTTGCAGCAAAAGAAGGTGTTATNATAATATATTTCTTCAAGATCAATATGCCTGTNAATACAANTGCCCACAGCAAAACCATAAAAATGATAATCATTANCCTCTTTTTNGACAATCTTTTTTCTCCCTGATAGCTTATGAATAAAAAAATTCNTTTTCATCCNAATTTTCCATATGGGTCATTATAACAAAACATCTTTTCCTTTACAATCCNCTGATCTTANNNNGNNAAGCAAAGTATTCNCCATTCCCNATAAGTGTTTCAAAATTTCCCATTTCTACCACTCTGCCATTCTTCATCACAATGATCTCATTAAAGCGTCTTAACACCTTTTCATCCAGCTTATGGGTTACTACCAACCTGGTAATCCCCTGAATATCCAAAATTGAATTAGTGACACTATCTGAAGTTTCCGCATCCAACGCCGAGGTAGCCTCATCTACCAAAAGAACAGACACTTCCCTAAGCAGACTTCTAGCTATCGCAATCCTCTGTTTTTCACCTCCGGACAAATGTGCACCATTTTCACCACATGCATATTCTTCGCCCTTTTCATTGATTACCAAAGACAAACCGGCTCTTTCTATGGCCGAATCAAGTCGTTGTTTATCAAATTTTTTAAACATACATATATTCCGCCTGATCGTATCATCAAAAATAAATACGTTCTGCTGAATCACCGACATGACGTCAAAAATACTGTCAGGATCAATGTTGCTCAGTTCTTTTCCACCCAAAGTAATGCTCCCTCTATATTNCGGATAACTTCCCANCACCAGATTCAGTAAAGTAGATTTTCCTGAACCAGAGCCTCCTACAATAGCATAGCTTTTCCCCACTTCAAAATTCAGATTGATATCTTTCAACACCTCTTTGTCCNCTTCATAAGAGNAGCCGACGTGCTGAAGCACGATTCCTTCTCCGCCCTCTTTAAATCCGTCAAAAGGAGTAAATTGTTTCTGTCTGTTTTCTTTCTTCCCATAGGAGGCCATCTTTTCAATCAATCCCATGGCTGCCTTCCGGTTTGCCAAAAGCCATGGCAAGGTATTGACCGGGGTTAAAATGTAATTCATCATTTGCACGAAAGCAACCACCACGCTTGCCGTAATCTGTCCTCTGATACATAAGAAAGCGCCGTAAGCAAATATCCCCACCTGCATCATGAAACCCGCTGTAGAAGTAATAATACCCATCACTTCCCCCAGCTGTCTTCTGCTGCATTTAATCTGTTCTAACTGAATATTTTTTTCCTTGTAAAGCGCCACTGTTTCCTGCTGTGCCTGAAAACTTTTTATCACCCCAAACCCATGAAACAAATCCTGAACCATAGCCAGAAATGATGCATTCTTTCACTGATTAATTTTTCCTGCTTTTCCGCTTTACCGCTAAACGCCATAGTGGCAAGAATCTGTAATGCACAAAGAAGCAATACCACCAAAGTCATAGACCAACTGTAAAAAAACATAATTGCAAACGCCGCAGGTACCATCAGCAGCCCGCTTAAAATTTCAAAATTCCCAAGTAAATAATTATTTTCAATGGATGTGACATCGTTGGTCAATGCTGAGATGTAATTGCTGGTGCTTTCCTTCCCAAATGCACTAATCCCTTTTTGGGTTATGTCTTCATATGCCTTATTACGGTAGGATTCTACAGCCCGCTTCATAAATCGGAATTTAAATTCTCTTTTTCCGAGTCGGACAATAATCCTTATTCCAACAAAGGTCAGTGCAGTTATCATCAATTCCAGCAACCCTTCTATAGTGCCGCCTATAGACACATCCATCAGTTTCTTTATCAACACTGCCAGATATACATCCATCAATGTTTCAATAGCTGTGGCAAGCATTGCAAGACCGAACATAATCTTATTATTTTTATAAAAAATTCTCCTATATTCCTTAGCTTCCATATAACACGCTCCTATTCTTTTCATTTTATGAGGAAAAAAGGGTACAAAAAGGGAGCCTCGCCCAAAACAAGGCTCCGCGCAGCCAATCTATTTTGTATTTTTAAAATTAAACATGATGAATCATCATATGGCCAAAGGATACATCGCCTTTCACATACAGCACATTTTCACCATTGGGGTCACCATATCCTGATTCTTCTACCCCGCCAAAAGAATTGTCTATGTTTATGATCACCTTCCAGCCGGATGGTACATAAAGCTCCATGTTTCCAAAGGAACAATCTACAGCTATATCCGCCCTGTTATCCTTAAGTACTGCATCGTTAAAATACACTTCCAGATTGCCAAAAGAGCATTCCAGAAAGACCCGGCTTATCCCCTGACCGGAAATATACTTTATGGCACCTCCAAAACTGACCTCATAGTGAATATCCTCCCCGCTCAGAATCTCTCCGTTATCCTCTTCGACGTGACAGCCAATTGCTTCGCTATCCTTTCCACCATGCCACACCTTATTCCAATGAGAGCCCCTGTGTATTTTCCACTTTTTCCGTTTGGGAAATATAATATTAAGTCCAATCGTACCCAGCAAAGCAACACCCAGCACTGTCCATGGCGTAATTGCCTCCAAATGCAGTAATTCATCATTGACAATGATCAATCCTGCCAGTGAAAATAATATTTCTCCAAAAGATACTGTCAAGATACCCTCTATCAAAATCCCCAATAAGACAATAGAGAAGAACACCGACCAAAACCCCAGTCCTCCCAAATAGCCCAACTGTCCCAATAATAAAGCCAATGCCCCCAGCAGGAATAAAATCCCCCAGAAAACCTTTTTTAACTTCCTTCTTCCCATATCTTTTTTTTCTCCTTCCACTTTCCTTTATTCCAGCTTTTTAATATTCTGTTACTTCCCACCAGCCTGCACCATCTGCCTGGAGCCGCCAAGCTTTCGCTCATGGAGCCGTTCCACAAGAGCCTTGTAATATGCTCTGCTCACCAGCACCCGCTTATTACTTCCAGTAAACTCTACCACGCTGGAAGCTGTCAGATTTCTGGTGATAGAATAAATATATTCCATATTCACAATGGAAGATTTAGAAATTCTCATAAAGCTGCCCGGCAATAGTTCTTCCAGTTCATAAAGCTTATATGCGCAGACAAAAATCCTATCTGCCGTGTGCGCCCGGATTTCGCGCCCCTCCGTTTCAAAAAAATAAATTTCTTCCATGGGAATATAGTAATCCGTTCCTCCGTCACTAAGCGCCAGACACCGTTTCCCGTTATTTTGTTTCGATATATAATTTTGCAGGCTGACGATTTCATCATCCAGATGGCCGCACCGGATAATGACTTCGTCCTCTACCAGCCCTTCCTCAATTTCTATCTTTACCTTCATACCGTTCCTCCAGTTGTCTCTTGCTGTCTTACGCTAAGTATAGCAAAAACCCAAAAGCTGTAAATAGCTTTTGGGCAAGAGGTAAGAATATATGTCCAACAGGTAAAGAAATCCACGTTTTCATTTTCGTATTTGTCCGTTTCCCGTTATGGCATACTTGTATGATGTAAGTTCCTTAAGTCCCATAGGGCCTCTGGCATGGAGCTTCTGGGTACTGATGCCGATTTCCGCCCCGAAACCAAACTCAAATCCATCCGTAAATCTGGTAGAAGCGTTTACATACACACATGCCGCATCCACTTCACTTAAGAATTTCTCTGCATTTTCCGCATTCTCTGTTATAATTGCCTCAGAATGTTTCGTATTATATCTGTTAATATGCATAATCGCTTCATCCACAGAAGAAACCGTCTTCATGGAGATGATATAATCCAGGTATTCTGTTCCATAATCCTCTTCTGAAGCAGGTACACAGTCAATGAAATTTTGTACCTTTTCATCTCCGCGTATCTCCACACTATGAGCTTTCAGTTCTTCGGCAAGCCTTGGCAGGAGCCTGTCGCTGACCGCCTCATGTATCACCAGCGATTCACAGGCATTGCATACTCCGATACGCTGTGTTTTCGCATTGATAATGATAGGAATTGCTTTATCTAAATCCGCATATTCATCAATATAAATATGGCAGTTTCCTGTTCCCGTTTCGATAACCGGTATGGTGCTTCCATCCACTACGCTCCTGATCAACCCTGCACCGCCTCTTGGTATCAGCAGATCCACATACTCCCGCATTTTCATAAATTCCTGCACAACGCTTCTGTCCGTGGATTCAATCAGCTGTATGACATCTTCGCAGATCCCCTCTTTCTCAAGGGATTCCCTGATCACGGATGTAATGGCAATATTCGAAAAAATTGCATCGCTTCCGCCTTTTAAAATCACCGCATTCCCGCTTTTAAAGCATAAGCCAAAAGCATCTGCTGTCACATTGGGTCTGGATTCATAAATCATTCCAATCACTCCGATGGGAACACGTCTTTTCTCGATCTGAAGTCCTACAGGTCGTTCTATGGTCTCCAGCACCTCTCCAACAGGATCTGGAAGTTCTGCCACCTGTTTAAGCCCTTCCGCCATTCCTTGAATTCTGTTCTCATCAAGCCGCAAGCGGTCAAGGAGCCCGGGATGCATCCCTTTCTCCTCTCCATGTTTTAAATCTATGGCATTTTGCTCTATAATTCGATGGCTATTTTCCATCAATGCATCTGCAATCGCCAATAATGCACTGTTTTTAGCTTCTGTACCTATTTTTTGAAGCTCATACTTTGCTATAACAGCCTTTTTGCCTAATTCCTTCAAATCAAACATAATCCCTATCCTTACCTTTTCTATATTTGCAGGAAAATCCTATCGAATCACTCCGCTTTCTGTCACAATAATTCCGGGCCGAATATCATGATCCTCCATCGGCAGATTTTTGGCAATCTGACATTCNAAGGCCAGTGCTGCGCCGGAAAGCTCTATGTAGTCTGCGAGAAAACGATCATAAAATCCTTTTCCATACCCCATTCTTCCACGCTGTCTGTCAAATACGGCACCCGGTATCAAAATCAAACTCTTTAACCCCTTCGCAATTTCATGGCTGTACAATTTTTCTTCCTCTTGCACAGGTTCACGTATGCCCTGATAGCCCGGTTCCAACTCTTCCAATGTCTGAATCTCATAAAATCTGATATTCATTCCCAAAACTCTGGGTGCAAACACTCTCTTTGCAGGGTCTGCAAGAAGTTCTTCCACCAATCCGGTGGTTATAACCTCACTCCGATAATCCATATAGACAAGCACTGCCTCTGCGTTTTGATACACCGGCTCTTGTTTTAACCGTTCCCATATCTTCCGGCTTTTTGTAAGACGCTCACCGTAAGAAAGACTATTCCGCATGCTTAAATATCGATTTCTGATACTCTGCTTACTGATATGACCTCTCTCTTCCATAGACAGTCCTCCTTATCCTTCGCTTGTCACAATCTGTGTCGCGACTGCTTCGGCAACCCGAATGCCATCCATTGCCGCTGACATAATTCCTCCTGCATAACCGGCTCCCTCACCGCAGGGATATAATCCCTTCACGGACGATTGCANATGATCATCTCTCACTATCCGAACCGGCGACGAGGTTCTGCTTTCGATTCCTTCCACAAGGGCATTTCCATCCTGAAATCCTTTTNTNACCTTTCCGAACTGCTCCATTCCCTCCNCAAACGCCTGGGCAATCTCTTGGGGAAGAATTTCATGAACCGGAACATATTCCCACGCGCCTTTTACAGAAGGGGCAAAATCCTTCGAAATTTCCGGTATTCCTGCCGCCTCCTTCTGATCAAACACCTCTCCTGTTTCGGACTCTTTTGTCAGAACTGCTCTTTTGTAATCCCCATATCTCTCCACAGGAATTTTTCCTTCTGCAAGCTCGTATGCTTTTTCTTCCAGACGTCTTTGAAATTCAATTCCCGCAAGGGGATGATTACTCCCGTAATCCTCCGGTGACACAGACACGATAATCGCACTGTTAGCATTTTGTCCGTCTCTTCCGCTATAGCTCATACCGTTAACTGCCAGACGCCCCTTTTCTGAGGAAGCATTGACAACATACCCTCCCGGACACATACAAAAAGAGTATACTCCCCTTCCGCAGGAAGTTTTTGCTGTCACCTTGTAAGGAGCACTTCCCAAAATGGAATTACTTTTACTTCCGTACTGAGACAGATTAATGAGCTCCTGGGGATGCTCCACACGCATTCCCACTGCAAAAGGTTTGGCTTCCAATACCAGATGCCGCTCATACAACATTTTCATGGTATCTCTTGCACTATGCCCCGGTGCAAGGATCACATAAGAGGCATTCAGCTCCTCCTCTTCATTGATAATCACTCTGCTTATTTTTCCATTATCAATCTGAAAATCCGTCACTTTTGCCTGAAATCGAATGATGCCGCCTGCTCTTTGAATCTCATGCCGCAGGTTTGCAACCACGCTCTGTAAAGTATCTGTCCCAATATGAGGCTTATGATCAAATAGAATTTCTTTGGGAGCTCCGGCCTCCACAAATAATTCAAGAACCGCTCTGCCCCGCCCATATTTATCTTTGACCAGCGTATTCAGTTTCCCATCCGAAAAGGTTCCTGCTCCACCCTCTCCAAACTGTACATTAGACTCCTGATCCAATATTCCGGTATCCCAGAACTTATTTACATCTTTAACGCGTTCCTCTACCTTTTTTCCTCGTTCCAAAAGAATGGGCTTAAATCCCGCTCGTGCCAGCATCAGAGTACAAAACAAACCCGCCGGCCCCGCTCCAATGATTACCGGCTGTTCTGTCCCCAAATAATTCTCTACCGGAAATTTATATCTCGCCTCCTGACACATCATGACTTGCCGCTTATCACACCTGCGGTATACAGCCTGTTGATTTCTCACAGTAATATCCAAAATATAATTAAAATACAACTCCGGTTTTTTTCTTGCATCTACGGAACGTCTCACGATCCTGATCTCAGATATCTGATCACAGCCAAGCACTTTTTTCACTTTTCGAATCAGATCCTCTTCCGAATGTCCCACCGGAAGCCGCAATTGATTAATCCTGAGCATTGTCTATGCCTCATTTCTTTCTATTGCTGGATTCTCATCCGCTTCCTTTAAGCTGTCTGATGCATTCATTCCTGCCGTATATCCGCTTGACCATGCCCACTGAAGATTATATCCCCCGCATTTACCATCTACATCTGCCATTTCACCCGCAAAATAAAGTCCCGGCACCAACATGGATTCCATCTTCTCGTCAATTTCTCCAAAATCCACACCCCCTGCGCAGACCTGAGCATTTTCCATGGTATTCACGTCACATATATGTATCGGAAACTTACGGCTCATCTGCATAAGCCGTAAAACCTTTTCAAAACCGGCTTCCTCCACCGTCATTCCAGGTTTCAGTCCGCTTTGTTTGATCAACACCATATTGATCTTTTTATTTAAGGTTCCTATCATAAACTCTTCCAGCGTTCTCTCTTTCCTCGTCTCATAACGAAGCTGCGTAAAAAATACAAATGCCTGCTCTGGCTGCTCTCTAAAAAAATCTACAACTACATTTACTTCTTTATGATCCTGCAATGCATACGCCGCCTGCCTGCTGAACTGAAAAACCGGTATTCCTGAAACTCCGTATTCTGTAAACTGGACCTCTCCACTCTCCTCTGCTTCTGCCGTCCCGTCAATCATCAAGGTAAGCTTTGCATTACATCTTACCCCTCCAAGAGCTTTACAGAATTTTTCATCAGACTTAAGCTGTACAAGCCCCGGTACCAACGGGGTTACTCTATGCCCTAATTTTTGAGCAATGGAATATCCGCTTTGTCCTGCTGATTTTTGACCGGCTCCACTGCCTGATGCAAGGATCAATCTGTCAACAATATAATTCTTTCCGGTCTTGTCCTTTATCTCAAATACCGTTTTATTCTCCTGCCTGATCACTTTCTCAATCTCTGCATCTACAATAACCTGTACTTTGTTGTGTGTCAGTTCCATACGCAATGTATCAAGCACCGCAGATGCCTGTTCCGAATAGGGATACAGACCTTTATTTTTCTCCTTGACCATCAGACCCATGCTCTCAAAAAAGGAGATCGTATCCCACGGCGAAAACCGGTCAAATATCTTTTGCAGCTTCTCTTTATCACTGCAATAATATTGATCCATGGAAAACTCCATATTACTCAAATTACATTTGCCGTTTCCTGTGGCAAGAAGCTTTTTACCGACTCTGTCATTTTTTTCAAAAAGAATGACTTCTGCTCCCTGTCTTGCGGCAGTAATTGCTGCTGTCATCCCGGAAGCGCCCCCGCCGATAACTGCGATTTTCATTTTATTTTTCATTGATAGCCTCCATTTGACCACAACAGAGTGAAAGATTTATCTTTCACTCTTCCCACCTGTTTTCTCTTAACTGGAATAGGACTCAAGAAAATTATATAATTCCCCTTCATCCTCCACAAATTTCATATTTATGATCTCTTCCTGTAATTCCTGTGGAAGATCTTCCACCAAAATATCCGTGTTCATGTATACATCCGATAAGCTCTTATTGTATACAACTACATAATGATTTTCATTTAAAAGAAAAAATCCTTTTGTTTCTTCCACCGGCTCGTAGCTTTTCCTTACTACAATTCTTTTCCCGGAAAAAGAAACCAATTCCATATATATAAATCCCTTTTCCAAATCCGTCAGGGAAGGGTTCTGATTATAGCTCTCAATCTCTTCCGCAAGCATTTCTCTATTAAGACCAATATATTTATCCGGTGCATTTGTCTCTGTCTCGTTTATCTGCATGTTAAGCGCATCATATTCCTGAAGAATATACTGCGTATTCGCTGTGACCACCGGTTCCTCACTCACCGACACTTCTATTTGAGGCTGCTCTTTTTCTTCTACATCAGATTTTATTTCTGTCTGAACACTTTCCTTTTGTCCGCCCGGATAAAAATACTCCATAATTGCCATATTGGATGCAAATCCCAAGCTGAACATGCTCAGTGGATAGATAAAAAACAGACTGATACGTTTTACAAATTTCATAGTATATACACCTTTACTATTTTCCTATAAACAGTATCAGCCAAAAATCCAAAATCTATACTTCTAACTTCTACATGATATGAAGCAGCTCAGCTGCCTTTCGCAATAAAAACCCTCCTGCAATTTCATCCAATTCTTCATCCCGAAAAGCCCGGGTAATCGTTAATAGAATCAAATAAACGAACACCGACGCCGCAAGACAAATTAACATGGAGATCAGAGATCCCAAAAACGGTTCAAAAACTTTATTGAGGAGCATTGCAATCACACCTGCAATTGCCGCTGCTACAATCGTCACTGCAAAAGTCCGAATCCACTCCTGCCGGTATTGCAGTCTTTGCATAACAATCCAAAACCCTGCGAGCGCCGAAACAAGATAAAATACCGCGCTTCCGATAATCAACGCCGTAATTCCCATTCCGGAATTTACAAGCAGAAGCATAACTCCCGCATGCAGAACAAAAGCAGAAGCTCCGATACCTGCCACATAAGATATTCTTTTACTTTTCAATAGAATTTCCATAAAAATCGCAGCAAAGACAAATAAGACAACGACAACGCTTCCGGCCTGTGTCCAAACCGCTGCCTGATGATTATCCCCGCCAAAAATAGCATTCAGCAGATTTTCTGACAAAACTGCCAGCAGAATAGCTGTAGGGATAACAATCACTGCACACTGATGAATCAAAATTCCCAGCCTTTCTCTTGCTGACCGATATTCTTCACGCTCCCATAAAGACACGATCCTTCGCACCGGCAAAAGACAGACCATACAGGCCGCCTCACCTGCAATCCCTGTAAGAGCCAGTGTTTTTGTATAATAAGCTCCCCATTGTCCAACAAGTTCTCCGGTTTCCTTACCAGCACGGAATAAAATAATTCCACCCGCCAATGTCAATCCATGGAATAAGAACCAATATAATGCATAAATTCCCCCTGTTCCCAAAATCATATGCAGAATATAAAGCCTGCTGTCTTGATTTTTCTGTGCCTCACGGCTTAACTGATTTCTAATATTTCTCCTGAAGATAAAATACAAAATCAAAACATGAAGAAAACACAATATCGAAGCAGATAAAATTCCAATGCTGGCACCTTTGGCTCCGTAAGCACTGGTAAAATCCTCATTTTGAAGAAGTGCAGATACTTTAATGCCATAATCTCTATATAGAACCGCTCCTGCCAGTCCTCCGATAAATGTAAAAAGTACCTGTAAAATCTGAGAGTGCATGGCTGGAACACGGGAACCATTTCCCTGAAAATATCCACGAAACACTCCGGTTAATATAAAAAAAATGATAGATGGAGCCATCATAGCAAAGGACAGACCAGCAGCCGGAACCTTCAGAATATTTTCAGCAATGCCCTGAGCAAATGCCAAAATCCCTAATGCTGAAAGTGCCCCCAGAATACCGGCAGTCAAAACAGCTCCTTTAAATACCTTCTGTGCACTTTTATACTGCTCCCGCCTGATCCGGTATCTTACCAGAGACGAAACAGCTTCTGACAGCCCAAAGGAAATGGTACCGGCAAGTACCAGATAAATCTCATTGGCAATTCCAAAATACGCCATCCCTTTATCACCGATCTGTTTTTCCATCACCAGCCTGAAAATCATCATTCCAATGAAACTAATTCCTGCTGTTATGATAAAACTGTCTTTTCTTGTCGTTCTTTTCATCGAAGAATATTTTCTTTCACTTAATTTCTTCATAAAATCTCCTGAAGTAACTCAATTTAACTCTCTCTTGTTATCCCTAATGCGGTGAGTACTTGTTCTTGCTTTGACTCCATTACACTTGCCTGTTTCTCTTCCATATGGTCATACCCGCACAAATGAAGCATACTGTGAGCCACAAGGAATGCAAATTCCCGTTTCACGGAATGACCATATTTTTCTGCCTGTTCCATCACCCGGGAAGCAGAAATTATTATATCTCCCAGAAGCAGTTCTCCGCTTTCCGGATCAAAGCAGTCTGCCTCATTTTGCTCTGCCTCTTTAAAATCTCCTTCTTTCTCAAATGTAATCATTGGAAAAGAAAGCACATCCGTAGGTGCATCAATCTGCCGATACTCTCTGTTAAACTGGCAGATTCCCTCTTCATCCGTGATCAGCAGATTAACCTGCGCCTCATAAGGGCAGTCTTCCATCAAAAGAACCTGTCCCATGACAGCATCCAGAATCTCTTTTGTATCAAAATCAAATTCCACAGATGTCTCGTTTTCAACGTAAGAAGTCATAGTATAATTTTTCCTCCACCAGAATTTTCTTCATCTCCTGTAATTCTCCAAAAGTCAAATCACTTCTGTCTATTACGCCGCTCTCTACTCTTCTCTTAAAAATTCCTCCGATTACCTTCGGGTAATCCAGCTGAATCTGCGGATCCTTGGAAAACAAATAGCTAATGGAAGAAATGATCGTATCCGAAAAGAGAAGTACAATGGTCTCCTTGGATATCATCGGTTCCGTACTGTCAGCATATTCCTTTAAGACTTCCCTGACTCTCTGAGGGAAACGATTCTCCTCCATAATAAGCTGTATATTTTCCCAGGTATTTTCTCCCTTTAGAATTCCAATCCTGTGGTAGTATCCGCATGCCTTTACTACTGCAGCATCCAGATTTAACCGTTTCGCTATCCGGTCACACATATAAGCCGTATGTACCGCATGATAATACTCCTCTTTTGAAGCATTTTTCAATTCAACCAAAAGGGGACATTCCGGATCATTAATATCCATGTACAAATCCTGATTCTTGTATACAATTGAAAAACTGAAATATTTTAATATGACCAGCAAAAGAATCAGACATACCAGAAGATTGACTGCCGGAATCAAAAACATCTGCATCTTAAGCTGCTCATTCACATAAAGCACTTCCTGAACAGACAGGCAGACCATCTGCACCATCAAAGATATTACCAGTGGAAGCCCGATTTTAAAGCTGGTGTTCACATAAGAAAATACAATAATCCCTACCAGCCCTCCTACAAAATAAACAAAAAAGCTGATGTAACATTCGGAACCTCCATGGAGCATTCCGCTTATCATAAGAAGCACCGTTCCTGCAAAAATACCAATCGTTTGATTGGAAAAAAGCATCAATCCAATAAATACCGCCAAAAACGGCCAGCCGCCTTCCGGCAGCATGGGAAATGCCAGACTTCCAACCAGTGCAATCAGATAAAGAACCGTAAACCGCCACAAATGATATCGATTATCAAAAAGAAAAGTATCATTCTCCACACTTTGTTCCATGGAAAAAATCACTCCGCAGATTCCCGGCAGCACAAGAATCACTATCCCCGAAATCTCTACAACCGATCTATTATACAGCCAGGAAGCCAATCCCGTTCCCGCTCCTGTCAGTACAAATATAATAAATTCCTGAACCACTCTGCTGATATGATCTCTTTTCGCTATACGGCTGTCTGCTTCGTTATTTTTTTCCATAACCTGTATTCCTGCCTCTATGCTTTGTATTGTTGTTCTCTTTGACTTCGTAGTTTTCATATGCCTTGACGATCTTTTGTACCAGTGGATGTCTTACCACGTCTTTGCTGGACATTTTACAAAAAGCAATTCCCTCAATCCCCCGCAGTACCCGGACTGCCACATCAAGACCTGACACAGCCCCCGGTGCAAGATCCTTCTGAGACCCGTCACCGGTAACGATTACCTTGGAACCAAATCCTATTCTGGTCAAAAACATTTTCATCTGAGCCGGAGTGGTATTTTGTGCCTCGTCTAAAATAATGTATGCATTGTCAAGCGTCCGCCCTCTCATATAAGCAAGCGGTGCCACCTCTATAAGTCCCTTCTCCATATTTCTGGTAAAGGATTCCGCACCCATAATCTGATAAAGAGCGTCATACAAAGGCCTTAAGTAAGGATCTACCTTACTCTGCAGATCCCCGGGCAGAAAACCAAGCTTCTCTCCTGCCTCAATTGCCGGTCTGGTAAGAATGATTCTCTCTACCTCCTGATTCTTAAATGCTGTAATTGCCATTGCCATTGCAAGATAGGTTTTGCCCGTTCCAGCGGGCCCAAGCCCAAATACAATCATATTATCACGAATTGCTTCCACATACTGCTTCTGCCCCAATGTTTTCGGTTTTACCGGTTTGCCGGTAATTGTATGGCAAATCAGCTCTTTATCGATTTCAAGCAAAACTTCTTCATTTTCTTCCATACTCATTGTAATTGCGTAATCCACATTTTGTTCCTGGATCACATTTCCTCTCTTTGATAATTCCGTCAATTCCTTCAGCACTGCCTTTGCTTTACGAACGCATGCCTCCCTGCCGCTAATCCTTATTTCTCCATTACGATCTACGATAGACACATGAAGCTGCCTCTCCAGCTTTTTGATATGGCTGTCAAATTGTCCGAACACATTCTGCTGATCTTCTGCCGGTACCTTAACCGCTTCCGAAACCTCTTCCATTTACTGCTCCTGATTTCTATTCATTCTGTTTCTTCTTCCGGAACTTCTTCTTCCAAAGAAATATCCTCAATCTGAATTATCCGGGTTTTTTGACTTATTCCTGTCTTTTCAACCGCCAAAAAATCCGCTTCCATTTTCCAAGTGCCGAAAGCCCTCTTTATTGTAACATTTTTTTCTATAATTTGTACC
>WFLX010376112.1_pt1 | contig 21445 bp, 20 predicted proteins | sample 4967041 | NCBI WGS metagenome assembly WFLX01 (sample SAMN12857096, study PRJNA449069) | gut metagenome | isolation source: stool from male and female vole | host: Microtus ochrogaster | place: USA:Florida | collected 2017
ATATTGGAGGGCAGAGGGCTTCGTGCGATGTGTGGGGTGTAATAGAATAGGAGGATTGAAACTAAATGAAAAAGGGATAAAGGACATTTACTAAGTGTAAAAAGATTATTATAGTGAAAGATTAGAGGATAAAACTATGGGATTTGCAGAATTTGAAGAAAAAGAATTTGAGAAACCGCTATATAATCAATTGGAGAATGGTAGATGTGATGTATGGACACCAGGACAATGTTTTGAAGGATATATTGGTTTTGATTATTCCGCTAATATTAACACATATGAGTTCTGGAATAGATTTGGTGGTTTCATACCAGGAGGTGTAGTTTTAAATGATTATAATATGGGATATATATGGAGAAAAATGAAAAAGAAGAGAATGCTTCCTGATTTTAGCGTAAATTTATTTATACAAGCTAAAAGACCATATATACATAGCGGAACATTCGGGGGTGCGATATACGATGACAAGCACTATTCTTTTGAGATAAATCAAAGGCAGCAAAAAATATTGGAACGATTAGATCATAAACTTCACCATAGGGCTTTATTAGTTTACGCTGCTCCGGTATTTGGGACATATGAGGAATTATACAGATATACAAGAGAAGGAAAGATAATTGATAATACTTCTTTTCCCAAAATAGATACATTGTCTGGACATTCTCATTGGTATTATTGTGATGCTAAAAATGGAATAGCCCACAGTGAGCCTGAGGAAGAAGAATCATTTAGTATATTTGAACTAATTGAGGAAATAAAGCAAGAGCATTATAATGCTGAAAACATAGAATTCAATGAAAATATAATAGATTTATCGGATGCTGTTATAAATGATTTAGATGAGTATATAGAAGATATACAAGTAAAATATTGTTTGTCACAAATAAAGGATATGCGAATGATTTATGAGTATCGTCAAAATCGGATAGATAATATTGATTATAAAACAGTTGTTTCGTTTTTAACAGTTACTATATTTTGTGAAGTGTTCAATTTGGATTGGTTTGTTTTGTGATTAAGAAGTTGAGATAATAGATATTGAGAGAAGGGGGATTATATTATGGAATTGACACCCGAAATGATTGCATTAGGAACTGAACTGGCAACAATAGCAGGAAGAAAAAGTGTAGAGGCAATTATTGATAAGATAAGAACAGTAAAGAATAAGGGAGATAAAGATGAAATTATAAATAATTTGGAAGAAATTATAAATGAACTTATATCAGATAAAAATAGACTTATTCAGATTTCGCAAGCATATGAAGAGAATATAATAACGCAGAAAATAACACAAGATGAGATAGATTACATAACAAATAGTATTATTCCATTATTGGAAGATGTTTTAAAACAAAGTACTAATGATGATTCAGGAAAAATCCAAGATGGTATAAACGCTATTAAACCCATCTTATCGAAAGAGATATACAATATAATGCAGATTTGGGGATTCAATTTTAAAGAGGCAATTGGAGAGCCATTAACAGAACTATTAGCTGCTTTTATAAGATCAAAGATTAATACATCAGAAAAATCTTTGGAACTTCAAATGCTTGTAGGGCAACGAGAAGTAGAATATTTAAAGATATGCCAAGATGAAGAAGCATACAATAGACTTATGAGCATTTATCAGAAAAATAAATAAACTCTGATTTTTATGGATGGGGAAGCATGAGTAAGATTATATTAGTGAGAGTTTATGCTGGAATATATACTAGTAACGCTAAAGTAGGTGAAGCACAAAAAATAACAAGTATATTGCATATGAAAATTAAATGTGATTGCTTCATGAATATATAAATTCTCATAGGATGATTAGAAAAAGTTTGCTGTTGATCTATAATTTATAGTGAAAAGAATTTTGTGAGAAGGAGAGGGGAATTAGTATGGACTTTGATTGTACTAAACCATTAGGAGATCAATTAGACTTGTATTTGAAAAATGATATAGACATGATATGCTATGAATTATGCATAAATGGGATAGTTTATGAATCCCAATTTAAGAGTCTATGGTCAATGGTATGTAAAAAAAATTCGTATGAAATGACAAAATTATTTTCAAGAGAAAGTGGAATAGATATTTCTTATGCATATGATAATGTGACGTGTAATTTTGTGTATTATGATACTCATAGATTTTCAATGAGAGAAGCAATGGAAAAGTCTGTATTATATCAGAAGTCTTTTTTTAACTAAAGAATATATTTTTATGAAATTAGCATTTAAGTATAATAGATAGACTTAAGACATTAAAGCAAGCAGGTAAGCATCATATCCTTTGCCTTTCGTAAGCGCTAAGTAAAATGGAGACTTTAACCATTCCGTCGAGAACTTTATAATGGTTGCTGGGAAACGCTGGCATTTTACGCTGCTATCCATGCTGGAGGCAAGCGTTTTATCCCACTATCAAAGGAGTGATCATTATGAGCGCAAAACGGATTAACAAGGATGATTAGGTCAGGCTCATCATGGAATGTCGTTACAGCGGTCTTTCCAATTATTGATGGGGCGAGGCAAATGGTGTACTAAATGGTGTACTGTATGGAACTTTTTACAACTGGATCGACCATCTAAGGGAAGCGGGTTTTGTCATTTCTGCACCTATTGTATATTTCACTTGGGCAAGATCATCTGCATGGTAAAATAGATCTACCGTCACTAAATGGAACACCCGGTTGCGAAAACCGGGTGCACTATTTTATTTTGCGGAGTTATTGAGGTTGGCAAGCAGACTGCGGAGGTGTTCGATTTCCGCTTCTTTTTTGGCAATGTCTGTATGGTTTTTAGCGATTTCGTCATCTTTCTTAGCAATATCAGCCTCCTTCTTGGCGATGTCGGCATGGTTTTTAGCGATTTCATCATCCTTCTTTACGATTTCCGCCTCCTTTTGGGCAAGCGCTTCCTTCAGCTCATCCCGCTCCTTGGTGGTTTGTTTGAGGCGTTTTTCTCTGCCTGCCGTGCGGCGGTAATAATCCTCGCGCGCTTCGCACTGCTGTCTGATCTTTTCCTCCTGCGTAAGCTGGCAGACGGTGGCAACTGCATCTTCAATGTACTGATTATTTTCTGCGAGCATCTTTAATTCCTCCCATGTGGTGGCTTTAAACACGGCGGCCCAGCGGTCGATCTGATAATCTCGGTCTTCCTTGGTTGCAAGGTCTATCTGTGTTAAGTCTAACACAGACAGACGGAATTTGTCACTATATATCAGGTGACTTTTTTCATTCATAAGATAGTAGTTGGCGAAAAATTCGGGACTGTCCGCAAAGAGGGTGAAGTCCAGAAGCCCAATCTGTATGGCAGGGCGGACATCTTCATAATCCTCCCCGCGGTTTAAGCTGTCAAAGACGCGGCACAGATAGCACAGGGAGCGTTCCGGCCAATTTCCTTCATTGATGACCTGCATCTCAAGATTCAGAATCGTGCGTCCGTTTAATTCCACTTTGATGTCAAGGATATAATTTTTTTCATCAATGGTCTTGCCCAGCTCGATCGGATTAAGGATCGTAACGGAGGTAACGTCATCAGGATCCAGATGGAGCAGGGCGCAGATCAGGGACTTTAAGACATTGGTGTTGGTCTGCATTAATGCCCGGAAAAGGTAATCATTGGACATACGGACGGGGATGGCTCCATGGAGGTCATCCAGATTGATATTGTTTTGGGCTGTGTATGTAGTGGATATATTACTTTTTTTAATGTTTTTTTTCATACAATATGTTCCTTTCATTGGTGGTATAAATTAGAAATCAAAGTTATAAATAAGTGTTCCATGTCATAAAGCGGTCTTTGATACCGCAAACCAATATTTCATGTTTTCAACAGGGAATCCATGCTGCAAAAAAGAATCCGCAACTTTGACAAAAAATCATAGATTGCAACTTTGACGAAAAATAATAGAGCAAACGAATAATAACTTTTAAAAATCGGATTTAAAAGATAACATAGATACAAATAAGAAATCGCCGGTGCTCTGCCAATCAAAATCCATGTATTAGATTAACATACACTGGAATGAGAATATCGCATATTGGATCAAAAGTCAAGCATCTGCGCAAATTCTAAAATAAAGGTGGACAAGCTGTATTTTTCATGCTAGTATAAAGATACAAGAAAGATACTCACGAGTGGGGTATCATTATAGTTATTCAAGTAAGGGAACTACGAGTGAGTTCCCTTTACTTTTGCCTATACATAATATTTTGATCAAAACATATAATATTATTACAATTTTTCTTTGGACGGGTGCCGAAGAAATTATTGTAACCAAGTAAAGGGAGTCACGGGTGGGCTCCCTATTACGATGTCTTTCTTTGATAAAATATAAGCATTAACAATGTGGAGGGGATAAGGGAGGAAAGAAAAAGTGACAGAGAAATGACACTTGCAAAGTTTGGAATATGTTTGACGTCATTAATGATCATACTCTTGGCAGGATTAGTTACTACATATAAAATGCAAAGATTATAGGTAAGAACGACTCGCATTCAACATAATATTTGTAATATGACTATGAAATCATAGATACAATCGGCATTAGTCATCCCCACATTTGGCTTTACGCGCTAACAAAGACTCAAGCATTTCTCCAAGAGTATTCAGATCAGCCGAAAGTATTTCCAATTCTTCCTCATTAAGACATTCTGCAAGCTGACAAGCTATAGTTGATAAAATATAGAGACTTTGACAGTTGTTTTTCATAATTCTTCCTAGGGGGATATTTATATATTATATGTAGGAAAATGTAGAAATGTGAAGATGGAGAATAATTTATCTTTATGAGCAGCGAAGCCGGCAATATGTGTCAATGCTTATAAACTCAGAGAATTAGAAAGCAAAAAAATAATTGATATGCAGCGACATTTATATTACGATACTCTTTAGAAGGAGATAGATGTGATAAAAAATCAATCACAATATATTTAAGGGGAGTATCTATCATGGAAAATTTAAATAAGCTGAGTGTGTTCATTAGTCTGGTTTTGAGACACAAGCCGGATGCGGCGCACATTACATTGGATGAGCATGGATGGGCTGATGTGGAAGAACTATTGGCTGGTATTAATGATACAGGAAGAACAATAGATATGGGAATTTTGGAAGAGATTGTCAGGACAGATAATAAGCAGAGATATTCTTTTAACGAAGATAAGACGCTGATCCGCGCTAATCAGGGTCATTCCATTTCGGTTGATGTTGAATTGGAAGAAAAGCAGCCTCCTCATCTTTTGTATCATGGGACTGCGGAGCGTTTCCTGGAGTCTATTATGGCAGAGGGGATAAAACCAATGAACCGGTTATATGTGCATTTATCAAAAGATGAAGAAACGGCGGTGAAGGTTGGAAAAAGACATGGTAATCCGGTTGTACTGAAAATCAGCGCTGAAGAGATGTATCATGACGGAAAGAAATTTTACCTGTCTCAGAACGGAGTATGGCTCACAAAATATATAGAAACGAAATATATCGAGTTGAAATCATAGCAGTCAGCAGAAAATCAGGACAGTCCTTATGGCGCGTGGAGTCCGGAGTTTATCCGGTTTCCGAAATCTCCGGCTCTTGAAAGATAGCAGCATCCGGGGGATTGTAAGTAAAAAAGAAAAAGCATATTAAAAGAACACTCACTAACATACCTAGTATAGATGTGTAAGATTCCAGCCGGCGGGACAGCGTGAGTTTATAAGAGAACCCAAAGGCGATCATAATACTCAAAATGAAGATACTGATATCCATAATAAAAACATTGTTACCAAGGATATAGGTATAAGCATAGTAAAAAAGCGGGATTAGAAACGCGCCCATTAAAATTCCGAAACATAAAGCAGAAGTAATACAGGAGTATTCTCTGCGGAATTTTAAAATCATTATAAGCGAGTAAATCAACATTGGGAAGAATAACAGCTTCATATGTTCCCAGATGGATTCATTAATTGGCGTAAAATACCCAACAATACGATTATTTCCGCTCCAATCATATAAAAAATGTGCCAGTGTTCCCGTGATCAATACAAAAATGATTCCGATAATTGTATATTGTTTTAAGTGTTTCATAGAAATTCCCATGCCTTTTCATTTCCTGCGTATTCTAGACAACAAAAAGCGTAAGCTTTTGTTGTATGCTTCCACAGGCACAAAAGTCGTAAAACGAATAAATTCGTATATGAATAGTATGTGAGGCTGAGAAACTATTATGTGTTCTGGTTAATTATTTCAGAAAGAAAAATAAATATTACGAAAGGCTTAAAAATCTTATTTCATTTGTGGCGAATCAAATACAGAGATATATTTGATTCACCATAATACTTCAGTTCAGCCTGTAGATCATAAAATTCAGATATGCAGCAAACAAACACCAAAGCAGATATGGAATCTGCAGATAGGAAGACAACCGATTGATCTGATAAAACTTATAAATCATCAGGGCTATTAAAGCAATCATTACCAGCAGCCAAAGGAAAGCAAATAAGTACAAAGAAAATCTAAAAAAGATGATACTCCACCAAAAGTTAAAAAATAATTGAAGGGCATAAGTTTTTAAGGCATATTCTTTCTGTAGACTATTGGACTCATAAATTATGTAAGATGAAATTCCCATTAAAAAATAAAGAATGAACCAAACGATAGGAAAGATGTAACCAGGAGGACTAAGCGGCGGTTTGTTTATTTGGGAATATAACGATGTTCTTCCGCTGAAAAGAGCTGATAATGATCCAACGGCAATAGGAATAAGGATAGAGATAATCAAGGCGCTTGTATTCTTTATTTTCATTATATTTCACTCTTTAAATACAGTTTGGTTTATGATATGTGTNGTTCCGNNNAAATATGAGTTTAGTAAAACAACTCTTTGATTNNNATTNNTTTTNCCGCTGNCTGAAAAGTTATATTTGCAATTNCGCNCATTNCATGCTACCATACATGCAAAGCATATTTTTCTATAAAGCAAATTTATCGTCTATTTATCTATATTAATTTTCAGAAAATCCATGCTTTTAATCACTTTACTATTTCAATAAGCAGGAGACTCTGAAAAAAGTGGCAATTGTCATAGTGCAGTTTGAAGAAAGAAAATACAGCAGAAACATAGGAGGAAGGAATCTGTGAGGGAAGGATTATACGCCCTGCTGGTGAACAGGCAGGTCGGGATAGCGCAGCGCTATCACAGGGTGCACGACGGCAGGACGGGCATAGGAAGGCTGGTTTCTTATGCCTATCTGTTGTGGCTGAATGTGGCATATTATCTATTGTTTTGCCGGTGGCTGGGCGCGCCGCTTACGATTCCCGTTTATGAGGAAAAAAGGCTTCCTCTGAAAACACCGGAAAATGTGCTGGTCAGACATCCTTCGCCGGATCAGCTGGCAGAGAAGCTGAAGGCATATGATATTGTTTCCTTTGATATATTTGATACGCTGGTTTTCAGACCGTTCTCCGAACCGACAGACCTGTTTTATATCGTGGGGCAGAAGCTGGGATATATGGATTTTAAACGTATCAGGATGGAAGCGGAATACCTTGCGAGAGGCAAAAAGTTTGACCGCTGCGGCAGCTTTGAAGTCAATCTTTCGGAGATATGGGAGCGGCTTGAAGAGATGACGGGGCTGGACAGTAAGCTCGGGATGCAGGCTGAGATGGAGACGGAATTGTCCCTTTGCTATGCCAATCCCTATATGCAGCAGGTATATCGGAAGCTGCGGGAATGTGGTCAGCGCATCGTGCTTACCTCGGATATGTATCTTACGGAAGAAGGGCTGGAGCAGCTGCTGAAACGCTGTGGGTATGATGGGTACGAAAAGATCTTTGTATCCTGCGAGGTGCAGAAGGCCAAGGGAAACGGCAGGCTTTTTGATTATGTAAGGAAGTACTGTCTGCAAAAACCGCAGGATATGCAGGAGACGGACGGCTTAGGACAACAGGCGCGTAAAAAGCAAAGCGGGCTGACCTTCGCCCATGTGGGGGATAACAGGCGCAGCGATTTTGAAATGGCGAAAAAGCATGGATTTACGCCGTTTCTGTATCCGAATGTCAACCGGAATACGCTGTTGTACCGCTGCTATGATATGTCGCCTATGATCGGCGGAGCATACAGGGGGCTTGTCAATAACCGCATTTACGGCGGATTATGCAGATACAGCAGGAACGGTGAGTACGGCTATATCTATGGCGGGCTTTTTGTGACGGGTTACTGTGCTTTTATCCACAGCTATTGCAGGGAGCACGGCATAGAGAAGATTCTGTTTCTTTCCAGAGACGGCGAGATATTGAAACAGGCATATGATATCCTGTATCCGGGTGAGGAGACGGCGTATGTATATTGGTCCAGGCTGGCGGCAGCCAAGCTTTCTGCGGAGTATATGAAATATGATTACCTGCGGAAAATGATCGATCATAAGGTGGGACAGAATATCGCGCTGGCGGATATTTTAAAAGATATGGAGCTGGAGGAATTGACGGGCAGCCTTGCGGATCATGTGCCGGAATATCTGAGGGAGGGATATTATCAGCCGTTTGCGGTAGAGATTGATGAGGAGGATGCTGAAAAAAAAGAAAGGCTTGAGAGAAGACGTCAGGAATACAGGCAGAGCTTGATTGCGGGCCGGAGGAAGAATTGGAAGGCGATGAAGCCGGAGGATAAGCTGACGTATGCCAATGCGGGGGAATTTACGGATTTTATCTGCAGCAACTGGGAAACTGTGCTGAAGCTGTATCAAAAACAACGGGAAGCTGCGGGAGTATGGTATCGGGATGCCGTCGGACAGGCCAGAAGCGTGGCGGCGGTTGATATCGGCTGGGCGGGAAGCGGCGCGGCGGCGCTTAAGGTCCTTTTTGAGAAGGAATGGAACATTCCCTGCCGGGTGACGGGAATCGTGGCGGGCACCAATACGGTACATAATGCGGAGCCTTATATGAGCGAGACGATGCTGCAGGACGGTTCGCTGGTATCTTATCTTTATTCGTCTTCAGACAACAGGGAGCTATGGAAAAAGCACAATCCCGCACAGATGTATAACGTATATTTTGAACTGCTGACGTCATCGGAGCAGCCTTCGTTTCAAGGATTTTATCCGGATCGACAGGGGAAGGTGCAGCTGGGATTTCAGAAGCCGGAGAAGAATCCGGAGGGGATCAGGGAGATACAGGAAGGAATCCTTGCGTTTGTCAGGGATTACAAACAGCATTTTGAGGCATATCCGTACATGTATCATATCAGCGGCAGGGACGCGTATGCGCCCATGCTGCTTGCGGCAGGATATGGGGCGCGGTATCTGAAAAAGGTAAATGAGGACTTTGAGCTGACCATAGGAGTTACGCAGAGACAGGAAAATGCCTGAGGGATACGTTCTGCTTTTTAAACGCTTTATAAAGCTTTATATACAACTTTAAAATAACTTGAATATTCTTAGGAAACGTCATATAATAAAGTTGCTCAATATTGTGGAATTAAATGTTTTTGAAACCATATGTTGTTGTTTTCGGGAGCGTACACGGGAGGAAGACCATCCGGTTTTTATAGGCGGTTGTTTTGGATATGTCCCAAGGAAGCTTCAGTAAGGTTGCGACAGAATAAAGGGGGATTCCCTGTTTGAAAAAGAATAACAGCATCCAGAAAAAATTATTATTTATCGGTCTGCTGCCGATATTGATATTGTCCATACTGATCGTTTCCTTTGGGATGATACTGCTGTATCGTTCTTACACCGTCAGCATTCAGGAGGAGCTGGAATCTACGACCAATGTTTTGCTTGATTGCCTTGAACTTACGGTTCCGGGAGATTATCATTATGAAGATGATATATTATATAAGGGCGATATGAATATCACGACATCCGCGATGATGAGCCGCGTCAAGGAGCGTTCAGGGATCGATACGACGATATTCTGGCATGATACGCGTGTAATGACGACCGTGGTCAATGAAGACGGTAAATTAGTGATAGGCACCAAGGCAAGCCCGGAGGTCGTCAGGGAAGTTTTTCTGGGAGGAAGGAACTATTATTCCAGTAATGTGGATGTAAACGGCATGAAGTATATCGGTTATTATATGCCGCTGCTGAACAGCAATCAGGAAGTCATCGGCATGGTATTTGCAGGACAGAACAGGCAGCAGGTTGATGACAAGGTGTTTTCTGTTCTGGCTTGGTTTGTTGTATTTTCGATGCTTGCCGTGTTGTGCGCTGCGTTGTTGATCCGGCTGTTCTCCAAACGGATGACTGCGGATATCAATGGCATCAATGAATTCCTGGCAATCATCGCCAAGGGGGATCTGACGGCGTCTCTGGATGATGAGATCGCGCAGCGGGGGGACGAGCTTGGAACGATCGGGCTGTATGCGTCAAAAATGCGGGGCGATCTGAAAAATCTGATTGAAAACGATCCGCTGACCACGCTTTTTAACAGAAGAAGCTGCAATAATAAGCTGAAAGCCATGGAGAATGATAAGATTGACTATTCGGTGGTGATGTGCGATGTCGATTGGTTTAAAAGGATCAATGACAATTATGGACACGACGCGGGGGATCATGTATTGATCAAGATTTCGCAGCTGATCATGGACAATATCAAGGACTGCGGATTTGCCAGCCGGTGGGGCGGCGAGGAATTCCTGCTGATCTATCAGCTGGATCATGACGGGACAAAGACGCGTGTAGAACAGCTGCAGAAAGCAATCAGGGAATATGATTTTACATATGGAGATAATGAGATCAGGATCACTATGACCTTCGGTGTTGAGGCAGGGCATAAAGAGGAGTCCTACGAAGAAAGGATCAAAAGGGCTGATAATAAATTATATATTGGTAAAAATAACGGAAGAGATCAGATTGTTTATTAATTACTTTTATGGAGGGTATGAATTATGGATTCCAAAGCAATGTATCAACTTACGTATGGATTATTTATTTTGACGGCAAAGGAGGACGGCAGGGACAACGGCTGTATCGTCAATACGGTGACGCAGGTGACGACGAAGCCGAACCGCATCACGGTGGCAGTTAATAAGAGCAATCTGACACATGACATGATCGTTAATACCGGATTGTTCAATGTTTCCATCCTGTCGGAAAAATCAAAATTTGAGACCTACAAGCACTGGGGATTTCAGAGCGGCAGGGATGCGGATAAGTTAGAGAGCATTTCTTACGGGAGATCGGAGAATGGCTTGATTTTTATTGCAGAGCAGACCAATGCCATGCTCTCGGCAAAGGTGGTGTCCATGACGGATCTGGGGACACATACGCTGTTTCTGGCAGACGTTACGGATGCGAAGCTGTTCAATGAAGATCCTTCGGTAACATATGCTTACTATCAGAAGAATATCAAGCAGGCGCCGGCGGACCTGAATAAGAAAAAGGGCTTTATCTGCACGGTATGCGGCTATGTCTATGAGGGCGATACCCTGCCGGAGGATTATATCTGCCCGATCTGTAAGCATCCCGCTTCGGATTTCAGACCGTTATAAGATACACAAATCAGAGTAGAGGAGGAGAACGCTATGCCTGTGAGGAAGGAGCAGGAGGGGGGACAGGGAGCGTCCGGTCCGCGCAGGATTCCGGAGAATATGGGGAAAAACGAGGCGATGGCGATCAACCAGAATAAGCTTTCGATCGAACGAACGGAATTGTCGAAGGTCAGGACGGATCTTTCCTTTTACAACAGCCGTCTTGCCGTTGACCAGACGCATCTTTCCTATCTTCGGACGATTGTCAGCCTGGTGGGAACCGCGGCGACGGTGTATAAAGCATTGCCCGCCCTTGGGATCTCGGAAGGATTTTCTACGACGCTGGCAGGCTTTTTGATGCTGTTTTCCGTGTACTTTATCTATAAAGATCTGACCACATATCCGAAGATGAAAAAATATCTGAATGAACTGGAGATGAAGACGGATGAGCTGACGGTCAGGACAGAACGGGAGGTATATGAGATCGAAGACTGACAGGAAGCGCGGGAGCTGTGCTTCGAAGCAGTGTGAACCCATATCTAATCGGTGTTTCCTTAGTACGTGATGCCGCGTCCGGTATGGGGCGCAGGCACTGCAATGATACAGTCGATGGTAAAGAGAAGAAGCAGAAGGAGCAGCAGCGTCTTTTGTTTTTTTATGGGGAGCTTATTCCACAATGCTAAGGCATAGCGGCTGAAATAACCGACCCAGAAGACGCCTGCCAGACCGAAGCCGATGGAGGACAGCAGACAGATCAATCCAAGATAATTAAAAGTAAAACCGGAATAATCCCAGTAATTCAGATGATATACCTGCCGGATCAGAAGTCCGATAACGAGCTCCAGCGCCGTTCCGATGGCTGCGGAAAGAAAGAAGCAGAGGACATAATGCTTTTTCAGGCGGTGAAGCAGAAGATAAAAAAGAACTCCGCCCACGCCGTAAACGGGAAGCCATGGTCCATAGAAAAATCCGCGCTTGCAGACCACATTGTCCCGAAGCAGGGTAAGCGTCCCTTCCCATAGAAATCCCGCAAAGGCGCTCAGAAAGAAAAAATAAACGTATTGCATTAGCTTTTGCAGATAACCCTCGTGTTCCATAGAGATAGTATATGGAATAGAGGGGAATTTACTCTTTTAGGAAATCGCTGATGAACGCGTTTTCTTAGCTGACTGTAATTAGGATTCGAGGGTCAAAGGGAACCTTATAAATTTTGAGGTGGCAAGCTGTACAAATAATATTCTGTGCCTATGCCGCTGTACGGAAATAAGAAATTCTAAACATTCCTAATTTATGTTGTGGAAGACGGACGCAAACGGGGCAATTCGCCATCCATGGCTCAGTTGCCCCTTTTCGGAACATCGTGTTCCGAAATTGCTGGGTATTGGAAGGAATGTTAAGAATTTCTAATTTCCTCCCAATGCATATGCACAGAATTATTATTTTTGCATCTTGCCATATAATTTCTTTAAGGGTTCCTTTTGACACCCGAATCTTAGTTAACTGTAACTACAGCAAGGGGTTATGTCCAGCCGCCGTCCAGTGTGATGACCTGTCCGGTCAGGTATTCCGGCGCATGGATCAGGTGCAGTACAAAAGCGGCGACTTCTTCAGGTTTCCCGATGCGGTCTGCTGGAATTTCGGAGATGATTTCCTGTAGTTCCCCGGAAGATAAATGGCTGTTCATGTCCGTATCGATCAGGCCGCAGGCGATGGCGTTGACTCTGATATGGCTGGGCGCAAGCTCTTTTCCCAGCGCCCTGGTCAATGCATTGACAGCTCCCTTGGAAGCGGAATAGGCTGCTTCCATGGAGGCTCCGGTATTGCCCCAGACGGAAGAGATATTGATGATGCAGCCGCCGCCCCGCGCCAGCATCAGAGGGATCGCTTTCCGGCAGGTATAAAAGACGGAATCTACATTGGTACGCATGACATGATGCCACTCGTCGTCGGTCATATCCTGCAGCAGACCGATGTGCGCGATACCGGCACAGTTGATGAGTACATCCAGAGAAGTGATCTGCTGAAAGATCTCATCTACATAAGAAGATTTGCAGAGATCGCCGCTAAAGCAGACACAGCGTATCCCATATTCCGAGGAAAACGTATCTGCATCTGACTGTAACGATGCAGTATTTTTTTCGCAGGTCAGATAAAGGTCGTATCCCTGCGCGGCCAGCTCTTTTGCGATCGCCTTTCCGATTCCTCGGCTTGCGCCGGTAATTAAAGCGTATTTTTTGTTTTTTGTGCTCATACTGCGAGTCTCCTTTTCCACTGCAAATCTGTGCGCATCCACCGAAGGTTCTAGGGGAGCATGGATTTAATCAGTGCTTCCTCAGATACTCCTGCACCCCGTAAACTGCATTGGCGCCGTCTGCAACGGCTGTCACGATCTGGCGCAGTGGTTTGGCGCGCACGTCTCCGGCGGCAAAGATGCCTTCCCTGCTGGTTTTCGTGTCTTCTCCGGCGATGATATATCCGGCTTCATTCAGATCCACCAGCCCGTCGAATATTTGGGAGACCGGTCGGATGCCCACGGCGATAAAGATGCCGTCAACGGGATATTCGGTGGTTTCTTTGGTCAGGCAATTCTCCACAGCAATGCCCTCCACTTCTTCTTCCCCTTGGATAGAAGTCACGACGCTGTCCCACAGGACTTCTACATTGGGCAGTGACAGAAGTGTCTCCTGAAGGGATCTGGCTCCCCGGAGTTCATGCCTGCGGTGGATCAGATAGACTTTTTTACACAGCCTTGCCAGGAAGATAGCATCTTCCAGAGCAACGTCGCCTCCGCCGACAACTGCCGTCACGCCATCCCGGTAAAATGCCCCGTCGCAGGTGGCGCAATAGGAGACGCCCATTCCCGATAACCGCTCCTCGTCTTCCAGACCAAGCTTTGCATGGACTGCGCCTGAAGCAATGATCAGCGTTTTTGTCTCATATTCCGACTTATCTGTTTTTACGCGTCTGCTTCCTTCTTCCCAGACGACTTCCCGGACCTCCTCCGATACGATCTGCGCGCCAAGATGAATGGCGTGTTCCTTCATTTTCATACCAAGATCATAACCGTTGATGCCCGGCAGCGCGGGATAGTTATCAACCTCATAGGTGGTCAGGACCTGTCCGCCGGGACCTGACTGCTCCAAGACCAGTGTATCTAATCTGGCGCGCATCGCGTAGATTGCCGCGGACAATCCCGCAGGACCCGCGCCGATGATAATGACGTCATACATGGTGTTTTCCCTGCCTTCCATAGTTTTGAACCGTGGTTTGGTCTTATTTATAATGTATCATAATATATTTTTCTACAGGCTTCAAGAGTTTATGCCATGGATGGAACAAANAATAGAACAAANNGNNTTTTNATTGTNAANGCTTTCCAGTNNGCAGAATCTTGACTATTTTAGNAGAAAATGATANTATTGCNNTATATAATNATGGAGGAAATTATGCTTCGGGAAGACTTGGGANTGCTTNTNTTGGANAATACCATGCAGATNGTGCTGGTATTTGANGATAAGGGCGNGATTACATATGACAATGCCGCCGCNCGNGAAAAACTCGGATATGAGGATGGAATGTGCGGNTTATCNGTGGNCAGTATNNTTCCGNNTATTTNNNCGAANGGGGATGGACAGCAGGCNNTCNTTCCCGTNGTTGATGAACTCCNNCNTATGACNGCATACCGNAAAAACCAGACCTGTTTTCCTGTGGATATNAAGATCGTGCAGGANCAGANGTCAGGCGNTTTTCTNTGCATAGCNAANGATNTTCTGGAAAANGAATATTTNAGCCGGAATCTGGANCNGGCAAAGCNGGAANCNGAGGCNGCNCTGCNGGTNAAATCAGAATNTGTTGCCAACGTCACCCATGAACTGCGGACGCCGGTCAATGGCATCCTGGGACATATCAGGGAGCTGCTGCCGGAGGAGACTGAAAAGGAAAAGCTTGGAAAGCTTCACCTGATTGAGCGCTGCTGCGAAGAGATGAACAAGATCATTAACAATATCCTGGATTTCTCCAAGCTGGAGGCGGGGAAATTTGTATTGGAGCCGCGCCGGTTTCAGTTTCGCAGCATGATAGATTATGTGACGGCGAACTATAAGGGAAGGATCACGGAGAAGGGACTGGATTTCTTTGTGACGGTCTCGCCGAATGTTCCGGAATATATCGTCGGCGATGAACTGCGTATTGTGCAGATCTTGAATAACCTTTTGTCTAATGCCTTGAAATTTACCAGCGTGGGAAAGATCACGCTGGAGGTCGTTATGACTTCCCAGATGAAGGATTCTCAGGAATTGTTCTTTCTGGTGGGAGATACCGGCATTGGTATTGCGCCGGAGGATCATGATAAATTATTTCAAAGCTTTTCCCAGGTGGATGCTTCCACGTCGCGTAAATACGGAGGAACCGGACTGGGACTCAGCATATGCCGTCAGCTGGTAGAGCTGATGGGAGGAAGTATTGATGTGCAGAGCGAAAAAGGAACGGGGACCATGTTTTCTTTTTCCATATGGGTCAAAAGGGATCCTGAAGAAACAGGAGCGGAACCGGCAGTCAATATTACCATGCCGAGACCGGCAGGCATCCTGGGAGGCGGCTTGTCGGAGGATGCCAAGGATGCCGCGCATTATGGAACCTCTGCCAATCTTGACGTGCTCCAGAGAAATATGTCCAAATTGATTCTCTCCGTTGAGATGGAAAATTGGGAAAAGGCTGAAATGTTTATGGAAACTATCAGACAGCTTACGGCAGATGCCCCGCAGGAGGTAAGCAGGGCGGTGCTGCGGCTGAAAATGGCTATCCAGAAGGCGAATTATGAAAAGATCTCCGCAGGAATGGATGCTTTAAAAGCGCTGATAGAGATACGGGAGGAGTGATGCGTTGAAGGGTTATGAAAAAAACACGGGAAATGCAATTGTTCTGATCGTGGATGACGTAGAGATTAACAGGGAGATCCTGGATGGGATCATAAAGGATATGGGTTACGGTACGATGCTTGCGGAAAACGGCGTGCAGGCGCTGGAACGCATCCGGGAGGGACTGCCCAATCTTGTTCTGACGGATATCTCCATGCCGGAGATGGACGGATATGAGCTGTGCAGCGTGCTGAAGGCGAAGGTAGAGACAAGGGATATCCCCATTATATTCATCTCCGCATTTGACGCCACGGAAGATATCGTAAAAGGCTTCAGCATGGGCGGCGGGGATTATATCACAAAGCCCTTTATACCGGAGCTGGTGCGTGCGAGAGTCAAGGTCCATCTGAAGCTGTATGAAGCGACCCTGCAGGTCAGGGAGGCCAACAGGCGGCTTCAGGTCTCGGTCAAGGAGCAGCTTAAGCAGATGGAGCAGGAAAGAAAGGATATGCTGTATGCGCTTGCCGGTGTGGCTGCGGAATATTCCAGCCATGGAAAAGATTACATAGAAAGGATGCGGCACAACTGCCGTGTCTTAGCGCAGAGTATGCAGATCTCTCCGTTGTTTGATGATGTGATTTCGGACAGTTTTGTGGATGTTGTGGAGCTGGCGGCGCCGCTGTGCGATATCGGCAACATCGGCGTGCCTCAGGATATCCTGCAGAAAAAAGGCGTGCTGGATCAGGAAGAACAGGCAGTGATGCGCGAGCATACCAGAATAGGGACAAAGCTTTTAAAGGATCTTAGGGTGAATAATGAGTTTATGCAGATCTCCATGGATCTGACGCATTATCACCATGAGAACTGGGACGGAAGCGGATATCCCGAAGGGAAAAAGGGTGATGAGATCCCATTGGCGGCGCAGATCGTTGCCATGTCAAGTATCTTCTGTGCCCTGACCGAAGACAGAAGCTTCCGGAACAGCTACAGCAGGGAGGAAGCGCTGGATATCATGAGACAGGAGCAGGAACAAAAATTTAATCCCGATGTTTTTAATATATTTTGTAAGGTTGCCAGACAGCTTCGATGAACGGTATGGAGCCGGTAGAGAAGCATACCTGGAAAATATGATTCAAAACGGAGGACTAGGGCGATGATGACCGATGAAGAGTTTTTAAGGATTACTACATATGTAAAGCGGCGCTACGGAATCGATCAGGGACAGAAAAAAGTCATCGTGAACGGCAGGCTTGAAAATTATATAAAAGCGGGAGGCTGGGGAAGCTATACCGCCTTTATGGATGATCTGGAAAAGGACAAATCCGGAAAATTAGAAAAAGATCTGCTCAATATGCTTACAACGAATTATACCTATTTTATGAGGGAATTTGAGCATTTTGAATTTTTTAAAAACAAGGCGCTTCCGTGGGCGAAGCAAAAGGCGGAGAAAACCAAAGATCTGCGGGTCTGGTGCGGCGCGGCTTCTACGGGGGAGGAACCATATATGATAGCGATGGTCATCAGGGACTTCTTCGGACTGGATCACCAGTCGTGGGACACGAAGGTGCTGGCGACGGATCTCTCCACGCGGGCGCTGCAGCAGGCGACGGCGGGCGTGTACAACGAAGAACAGCTGAAAAATATGCCGGAGCAGTGGATAAGGCATTTCTTTAAAAAAACAGGACAGGGGACATATACCGTAACAAACGAATTAAAGGACGAGGTTTTGTTCCGTCAGTTTAATCTGATGTCGCCGTTTCCGTTTAAAAAGAAAATGCATACTATATTTTTGCGAAATGTTATGATATACTTTGATGGAGATACAAAAAATCAGCTGCTCCGGAAGGTATATGATTGTCTGGAGCCGGGCGGATATCTGTTTATCGGCATGACGGAGACGGTTGACCGCAGTCAGGTGCCGTTCCAGATGATACAGCCGTCTATATTTAGAAAAGAAGGAAGGTAATGATTAATATATGCGTCCTATTAGAGTGTTGATTGTAGAAGATTCTATGGTATTTAGGGAACTGCTGGTGCAGAATCTGAATAAGGATCCCGCCATTGAGGTAGTGGGTGTTGCAAAGGATCCCTTTGAGGCGCGGGACGCTATCCTGCATCTGAAACCGGATGTAATGACGCTGGATGTGGAGCTGCCGAGGATGAACGGCATAGATTTTCTTCAGAAGCTGATGCCGCAGTATCCGCTTCCGGTCGTGGTGATCAGCGCGCTCAGTGATAAGGTATTTGACGCGTTGAATGCGGGCGCCGTTGATTTCGTGGCAAAGCCCAGCGTAACGTCGCGGGCGCAGCTGGAGGATTTTATCAAGAATGAGCTGCTGGTCAAGATCAAGATTGCATCGACTGCAAAGATCAGCCAGATCAAGCAGAAGACGGTTATGAACGAGCAGCCGGGACTTACCGGAAAGAAGAATGATCTGCTCGTAGCCATCGGGGCGTCTACCGGAGGGACAGAAGCGATCTTTTCCGTGGTAAAGGATTTTGGCGTAGATATTCCGGGGGTAGTCATCGTACAGCATATGCCGCCGGGGTTTACGGCGATGTACGCAAAGAGACTGGATGATCAGTGCAGGGTGCACGTGAAGGAGGCGCAGACAGGCGACCGCGTGCTTCCGGGGCATGTGCTGATTGCGCCGGGCGGCGACAAACATATGCATCTGGTAAAAGTGAATGGCGTATATCAGGTGGAAGTGAAGCCGGGTCCGAGGGTAAACGGACATTGTCCGTCGGTGGATGTTTTGTTTGATTCTGTAGCCAGGGTTGCCGGATCTAAGGCACTGGGTATTATACTTACCGGTATGGGAGGTGATGGCGCAAAAGGACTGCTTGCCATGCGCAAGGCAGGGGCAAGGACCATAGGGCAGGATGAATCCACCTGTGTCGTATATGGGATGCCTAAGGTCGCTTATGATATCGGAGCAGTGGAGTATCAGGAAAAGCTACAGGATATTGCAAAGAAAACTTATGCAGTATTAAATAAAATGTAGAGGAGAGGAAACATGAAGATTTTATTGGCAGAGGATGATTTTGCTACAAGAAAGTTTATGGTCAGCTTTTTATCCAAATACGGTGAATGTGACGTTACCGTAGATGGTATGGAAGCCGTAGATGCCTTCATGATGGCTCTGGAAGACGATGAACCCTATGATTTGGTGTGTCTGGATATTATGATGCCGGTCATGGATGGTTATCAGGCGTTGATGGGAATCAGAAATCTGGAAAAAGAACGTAACATTCCGGAGGAAGATGCGGTTAAAGTGATCATGACCACCGCACTTAACGACGAGCAGAACGTGAAGATGGCATTTGAATTGGGATGTACTATTTATTCAGGCAAACCTATTGATAAGGACAGGTTTGAACAGGCGATGAAAAAGCTGGACCTGATATAAACCTGACATAAATTAGTATCATAAAATATACGGGAAAGGAGAAAGTATGGCTGAGGAATTTAACACAGAGGGAATGTTGGACATATATCTCTTTGAAAACGAACAGCTTTTGGAGCAATTGCAGGAAATCGTTCTGGAACAGAAGGATGCGGATTGTTTTGATGAAGACAGTATCAATGAGATCTTCAGGACGATGCATACCATCAAGGGATCTTCCGGTATCATGATGTTTGATAATATCACAGCGGTTGCCCATAAACTCGAAGATATCTTTTATTTTCTGAGAGAGTCCCATCCCGAACATGTGCCGCACCTGAAGCTGGTGGAGCATGTGTTGGAAGTAGCGGATTTCATTTCGGGTGAGATGGATAAGATCCGCAACGGAAGTTCAGCAGATGGGGATCCTGCAAAGATACTCAAGAGATTGAACAGCTTTTTGGAGACCATTAAAAATGGCGCAGGCGAGGATGTGGAAGTGCCGGAGAATGTGCATGAAGAGCCAAAGCAGTTTTACATAGCGCCGGTTGCCACTGAGGCAAGCAATTTCTTTAAGGTTTACATTACGTTTTCACCCGATACGGTCATGGCGAATATACATGCCTATAAGATCGTGTATGCGCTGAAAGAGATCGCAGAGGATCTTCTGTATTATCCGGAAGACATTCTTTCCGATGAGGAAAGCGGCGACAATATTTTGAAGGAAGGCTTCAGAATGTTGGTTCAGACGCAGTCTTCGGAGGAGGAGCTCAGGGAACTGATTGGTATCGGTTATGATATCAAGCAGGTGGATATCTATGAGTGTAAAGCGGAGGAATTTCTGCAGGGCTTTGATTTCGGTGACCCGACAGCGCCGCCGCAGACTGTGCCGGAACCTGAAGCGGAGAAGGCTGAGGAAAAAGCGGAAGACGAGGGCGGTCAGACCGAGGAAGCTCCAAAACCGCAAAAGCCGCAGATTGCGCCCGGTGACTTTGTCATCCAGTCTAAAGAACCCGGTAAGCATAAGAAGCTGGCTAAGGATAAGCACAAGAATGAAAAGGCGGCCTTTATCAGCGTTAATGTTACAAAGATGGATCAGCTGATGGATCTGATCGGCGAGCTGGTGATTTCGGAATCCGTGGTACTGCAGAATCCCGATTTGAAGGTTCCCGGTTTAAATCTTGCGAACTTTAACAAAGCGGCTGCACAGATGGCAAAGATCTCTACGGATCTGCAGAATGTGATCATGTCCATGCGTATGGTGCCGTTGACCAATCTGTTCCAGAAGATGAACCGTATCGTATTTGACGTTTCGAGAAAACTGGATAAGGATATTGACTTTGTCATGATTGGTGAACATACGGAGGTAGATAAAAATATCATCGAGAATATCTCCGATCCGTTGATGCATCTGGTGCGTAACGCAGTAGACCACGGCATTGAAACCAAGGAGGAGCTTGCGGAGAGCGGTAAAAAGGAGAAATCAACGGTTACTCTTTCTGCAAAGACCGAAGCCGGAAAGGTATGGATCAGCGTAGCAGACAACGGAAAAGGTCTGGATCGTGAAAAAATACTTGCCAAAGCAAGAAAACAGAAACTGCTGGATGATAATAAGGCGGACAGCGAGTATACAGATAGGGAAGTATTCCAGTTTATTACGCTGCCGGGCTTTTCTACCAACGAGAAGGTAACGGAATATTCCGGCCGGGGCGTCGGCATGGATGTGGTGGTACAGAACATTCAGGCAATCGGCGGCACATTGGAAATAGA
>WFLX010369795.1_pt1 | contig 21406 bp, 20 predicted proteins | sample 4967041 | NCBI WGS metagenome assembly WFLX01 (sample SAMN12857096, study PRJNA449069) | gut metagenome | isolation source: stool from male and female vole | host: Microtus ochrogaster | place: USA:Florida | collected 2017
CTTTGAGGCCTTCAAAGATTTCCTGGCCATAGTGGAGGCAAGTAGCGGCCATGTGGATGCTGACATATTCGGAGTCGGACACCTGGATGTCGCCCCATTTACCGTCTTTGTACTCGCAGCGTACGTTGTAGTCGGTCTTCATGTAGCCAAACGAGAGGTTGGCCCAATCGATTTCGGTAGTCATATTCGAGGTAGTATTAAAGAGGTGAATAGATAACCTATATGTTATTTGCTACGCAAAGTTAAACTTTTACGCGGAAATATCAAAAAAAATCATTCGGAGAGGACGGCGTCGAGCTGGCGGAGGGCGTCGCGGATCTCGCGATAGGTAGTGACGCGGGTCGGGACGAGGGGGAGTCGCAGCTCATTTTCGATCATGCCCATCTCGTGGAGGGCGCATTTGACACCGGCGGGGTTGCCGTCTTTAAACAGCAGCTTGAACAGCTCGGTGAAGCGGTGATGTATCATCAGGGCCTGGCAGTAATCGCCCCGGCGTGCAAGGCGCACCATTCGCGAGAACTCGCGGGGGAAAGCGTTGCCTATCACAGAGATGACGCCGACGGCTCCGAGCATAAGGAGCGGGTAGGTAATGCCGTCGTCGCCAGAGATGACCATAAAGTCATCGGGCTTGTTTTTGATAATCTCGTCCATTTGCTGGATNTTGCCCGAAGCCTNTTTGATGCCGATANTGTTGTCGAANTCAGCGGCCNGGCGGAGAGNGGTCTCAGGGCTCATGTTGGTGCCGGTGCGCCCCGGAACGTTGTATAGGAGGAGGGGGAGAGGCGAGGCGTGGGCTATCGCCGCGAAATGCTGATAGATACCCTCCTGGGAAGGCTTGTTGTAGAAGGGCACCACCGACAGGATGGCGCAGAAGCCGGAGAGGTCGACGGAACGAATCTCGTCGATGACGGCGGAGGTGCAGTTACCACCCATGCCGAGCACCAGCGGCACGCGGCCGGCGACCCGCTCGACGACGAAGTCTCTCACCATCCGACGCTCATCGGCGCTGAGGGTCGGGGTCTCGGCGGTAGTGCCAAGGGCGACGATATAGTCGACCGAGTTACTGATCTGGTAGTCGATGAGCCGGGCGAGAGCGTCGAAGTCGATTGACTTGTCGGCCTTGAANGGTGTAATTAAGGCGNCACCCATNCCGCTCAGATTTATATGAGCCATACACTTAATAGGGTTAGCTTGGTTTTGCTTTCGCGAATTTAATGAAATAAAATAAAAACGCGAAAAAAACGCCGCAAAAAGGGATGAACCATTCGGAGCGGGGGTTGTTATAATAGTACAAAACGATGAAATGAACAACGATAAAAACAAATAATAAAACATATACAGCTATGAACGACTTCAATCAAATAATCAATTCAGACAAGCCTACACTGGTTGACTTCTTCGCCACATGGTGCGGCCCCTGCAAGATGCAGGCCCCGATTCTCGAGCAACTCAAGGCCAAAATGGGCGACAAGGTGACGATAGTGAAAGTCGATATCGACCGTAATCAGGAACTCGCGGCCCAGTACAAGGTAATGTCGGTGCCGACGCTGATGATTTTCAAGAACGGCGCGGCGGTATGGCGCGAAGCCGGACTCAAGACCGAAGATTACCTCGAAAAGAAACTCTACGAGCATATCCCGACCAAGAGCGACGAGACCTTCAACAATCCCGACGCGAAAGTGACCGATTAACGCCGGGCAGAGGCAGACGACAGAAAAACACACACCACACTATAAAACCTTTATAAACTATAAACCCGAAAAATCTTAATTAACAATATGAACACACAACTCACTACCGCTCTGGCCGACACGACCCGCCCAACCCTCGTGGAATTTTATGCAGACTGGTGCCCCCACTGCCAGCGAATGATGCCGATCGTGGCAAAACTGAAAGCTGAAGTAGGCGACCGCGCTCACATAATCCAAATCGAGGGCGACCAAAACAAAGAGATCATGGAGAAATATCATGTACACTCCTATCCTACCTGGATACTCTTCGAGGATGGACAGGAAGCATGGCGCGACAGCGGAGAGAAGCCGCTCTCAGAGCTGAAAGATATGATAGACCGCTTCGTCTAAAAAGACATCACTTACATATTATATATCGCGGCGGCGCGGAAGCGCAATGCACGCGCCGCCACCTGAATGACTCAGGCCGGAGTTCCAACGGAACCCCGGTCTGTCTTCGTTACGGAATAATCAGCGAGGGGAAAATTTAGAGCCTGTCCCATAAAAACAGATTTTATGGGACAGGCTCTTAGGGGTTAGGGGAAAAATGCGTATATTCGCGGCAGGCTGACAGGAAAGCAAACCTAATCAGGCAAGTAAGTCACGAAAAATCACTTATCTAACCCAAATCATTCATATAAACAGAATCATGAAGAAAACTATCATCACAGCCATGCTGGCTCTGGCGGCAGTGGCAGCGAACGCCCAGGTATTCGTAGGCGGCACGATGGGCGTGGCCACGCAAAAGAAGAGCAACATCGACCGCTACACGACATTCACGTTCGCTCCGACCGTGGGCTACAACTTCAACGAGAAGGTGTCGGCCGGAATCGAGTTTGCCTACACATACGGTGACCAGGGGCTTGTTTCGACCAACGAAATACTCCTCGGCCCATACGTGCGCTACAATTTTTTCGAGCCTGAGAGCGTAGAAGGGCTTAAGGTATTCGCGGAGGCGGGTCTCTACTACAACTATCTGAACGTGGACATCGACGGGGAGTCGGGCGACGGCAACGGAGTGCAGATCGCGCTGCGCCCAGGAGTCTCTTACATGCTGGGAGCCAACTGGCAGGTACTGGCTAAGATGGACCTCTTCTCGTTCACACACATGAGCGGCTCGTCGAGCACGGGATTCGGCGTGAATCCGACCAATGTAAGCTTCGGCGTGGCCTACAATTTCTAAAAATATCACCTCTCGGAGGATTCAAAAGTATCTTTTTCACCAGAAACGGGGAGAAAGATACTTTACTTTTGCCAAAAAATCAGATTTTTATGGCAATACCAACTGAAATACTCCGCGAGAACAAACGCCGAAACAAGTCGCGCACCCTGAGCTACGACCCGATCGCGGGGAAAGGATGCTGCGGGCCGAGGGTTAGGGTTGAGCGAAAGGGGGATGGCCGGGATTATGACCCGGAGGTGCAATACGTGCCAATATCGATAGCCGAACTCGACGAGCCGAAGAGGCGCGCCAAGCGCAGGAAGCCGAAAACGGCCCCGGCGGCTCCAAAGGCCGCCAGAGTGAAGAGAATAGCGGTAAAAGCCGAGGGGAAGACGGCGACGAAAAGCGCCCAAAAGCGCCGTAAGCGTAAAAAGACCGTCGCCGAGAAGTATCTGAGCCTATCATCGGAGGAGTGGGCCAAGCTCCGCTGCCGCCACGACTTTGAATACTGGGCAGCGACGTGCGGCACTATCCGCGACAAGGAGTCGGGGCGCATAATACCGCTCAGGCTCAACCGCCCGCAGCGCCGAGTGCTCAGCATCATAGAGGAGCGTCGCCGCTCAAATAAACCTATAAGACTGATATTGCTGAAGGCCCGCCAATGGGGAGGGTCGACATTAGTGATGTACTATATGGCTTGGATACAGACGTGCCTGGCCACAAACTGGAATTCGCTTATCTGCGCGCAGGTGAAGGACACGGCGTCGACAATCCGCGGAATGTATTCGCGGCTTATCGAGCGGTATCCGGCCGAGCTGTGGCAACCTGACGCCGAAGCGGCTTCGAACGGCGGCAAAGGCGCGTCGGAGCCGAAACTGATACCTTTCGAGGGGTCGCGCAACACCCGCCTCATACCGGCGCGAGGATGCACGATAACGGTAGGGTCGTCGGAGAGTCAGGACGCCATAAGGGGGGGCGACTACGCCATGGCGCACCTGAGCGAGGTGGCGTTCTGGCGCGACTCCGAGCAGTCGTCGCCCGAAAACTTCATCAGGGCTATCTGCGGGTCGATACTCCAGCACCCGCTGACGCTCATAGTGCTTGAAAGCACTGCCAACGGGGCGGGCAATTTCTTTCACCGTGAATGGCTTAGGGCCGACCGCGGCGAAAGCGACAAGACACCTGTATTCGTGCCTTGGCATGAAATCGACCTATACAGAGCGGGGGATCTCGACCAGGAGTCGGCGTCAGAGCTATGGGACGAGATGGACGACTACGAGCGGAAGCTATGGTCCGACCATGGCTGCACCTTAGAGGCGATAGCGTGGTTTCACGCGAAGCGGCTCGAATACCCCTCGCTGGAACATATGTTGGCTGAATATCCGACAACACCGGAGGAGGCGTTCACGTACACAGACCGCGCGGTCTTCGGAGTGGATCAATGCGAGCGGCTAAGGAGCGGCTGCCACGACCCGATATTCACCGGGGAGATAACAGGCAACGACAGTGTAGGGCCCGACTCGCTGCAGGGGATACGCCTCACGGCTGGGCAGGGGGCGATGTCGATATGGAAGATGCCTGAGTCGACCGGAAACCCGATGATAGACTGCAACCGCTACGTCGCAGCCGTAGACATAGGGGGTAGAAGCGAGGATAGCGACTGGTCGGTGATCTCGGTGATAGACACGCAGGGGGGAAACGACGGGGAGACTCCCGAGGTTGCAGCCCAATGGCGAGGGCACGACTACCACGACCGACTGGCATGGACGGCGGCGCGGGTAGCCCGATTTTACAACGACGCTCTCCTGGTATTTGAAAGCAACTCACTGGAACAGAGCGCCGACGCCGACGACCCGTCGCTCTACATACTCTCGCAGGTGAAACGCCACTACCGCCACATATACCTGCGCCGCGACCATGGGGGCACGCTTCACGCGGGATTTCACACTAACCGGGCCACGAAGTCGCTGATAATAAATCATCTGATAGCTTTGGTAAGGGACAACGGCTACATAGAGCACTGCGACTTGGCCGTAAACGAGCTGCTGAGCTACGAGACGACGCCTTCGGGGGGCTTCACGGCCCGGCGCGGCTGCAACGACGATATACTGATGTCGCGAGCGATAGCCCTTCACATAGCGAGCATCACGGCCCGCAACCGGGCGATAGCGGCCAATTTCTGACACTCACTCACACACAAGAAACACTCAACATGGAAACCGTAACTGAATTTTTCCGCGAGAATCTGCTCGCGTTCGGGCTGTGGCTATTCGTCACCTACGGGGCGACGGTCGCGGCCATGGCAATAGACCTGTTCACGGGGCTGCGGAAATCGGCCGCGAGGGGCATAGCCTGCAATTCGCGGGGGCTGAAGCGAACGTGCGACAAGGCGATGAAGTATTTCCTGCCGATGATGTGCCTTACGTGTATCGACACGATAGCCGCGGCTATTATGCCGATACCGGCGCTGACGATGATATTCGGAGCTTACTGCATATTCTGCGAGCTAAAGTCGGTGCTCGAAACCACATATCAGAAGGAGGAGATACGCCGCGGGGCGGGGCTTGTAGAGGATCTGCTCGCCAATCCCCGGCTGAGAGAAATCATTATGAAACTTATGGAGAGCCTGAAGGAGTAAGGCATGGGGTATGCGGTAGTTATTTAGCTGTATATCAGGAGGATGCTCCATTGAGCAGCGCTACTGGGCGGGGGCACAGGGGTAGACGCTTTCTGACGGCTAAAGCCGTCACCCAGTAAAAGAGAGAGATTTCTGGTCGGGGGGATTCTCTTTCGCACGGCTGAAGACGTGCGCTCCATATCTACTCCTTAATTGCTTGTCGGTCAGGAGGATGCTCCATGGAGCATCCCTACTGTTCGGGGGTACAACGCCTGGTTGGATTTGAGTTTTAATTTAACTAATTTCTAAATTTATTTTAATATGAGAAAAATCAATGAGATTATCGTTCACTGCACGGCCACGCCTGAGGGGAGAGAAGTAAAGGTAGCGGATGTTGACCGCTGGCACCGTCAGCGCGGTTTCAACGGCATAGGCTACCATTATCTGGTATATCTCGACGGAACGGTGGCTAAGGGGAGACCCGCAGAACAGGTAGGGGCCCACTGCAAGGGGCACAACGCCAACTCGATAGGTGTATGCTACGTAGGGGGGCTGGCCGCGGACTGCAAGACTCCGAAGGACACGCGCACGCAGCGACAAAAGGAGGCGCTGAGGGAGCTGATAGCCAGACTGCGGGCAGAATATCGGGGAGCGAGGGTAAGAGGTCACCGCGACTTCGCCCGGAAAGATTGCCCCTGCTTCGACGCGACGACGGAGTACGCGGAGCCATGACCCTGACGCGGCTATTTCTTCAGCAGCTCGAAGGTGCAGTAGACGGGATAATGGTCGGAGGAGCGGATGTCGCCGCGGCTGAAATCGANAGCACGGAGATTGCCCTCATATAATATATGGTCGATATGGAAGTAGAAGCGGTCGGTATTATACGTAATGATCGGGCNGCNNCCGGNTTTGGCGNNGGCTGAGAACATACGCCCCCGGCGCAGACGGCGCAGGGCGTANCAAGCCTCGACGTCGTTGAAGTCGCCGGAAAGAATTACGTTGTTATAGCCGAGCGAATNGAGCTGAGAGGCGAGCATATCGGCCTGCCGGGNTCGGTGGACGAAAGCGGTGTNGAGCTTATCGTNGAGGCTCATAGCCTTCCCTTTCCACCCCCTGACGCGGTCGCCCTCGGTAAACATCTGATAATTAATCTTATCGTTATCCGACAGACCGAGCGACTGGAGATGGGCCGAAACGAGCAGTATGGTGTCGGCATCGACGACTGTCTCGGCGGCCAGCCAACAGGCCCAAGCGTCGCCTGGCTGGCTCAACTCGATCTTTTTGAGGGGATACTTCGAGAGAAAGGCGCTCGAAGGGTCGCCGAAGAAGAGGGAGTAGGGGTAGAGGGAATCGATAGAGTCGACCTGCGACTTATACTTGCCGTAGACTTTCATATCGTAGAACTCCTGAAGCGAGATGATGTCGGCGCCTGATCGGATGAGCTGAGAGAGCGTACGGCTATTGCCCTCGGGATAAAGCCCCTCGATATCTTTCAACGAAAGGACGTTGTAGCTCATAAACCTGATAGTCGCGCTCCCACGCGGGGCCGACTTAGGGTAATTGACCGGGCAGAAGGAGGCCAAGGCATTGACCGACAACAACACCGAGGCGAGCTGAATCAACGCCCAGCGCCGACGGAAGAGGAGGTTGACCACTGCGGCCAAAAGGGTCGCGAGGATGAGGATAGGGAACGCCATGGCGAGGAAAGCGGGGAAGGTCCATGTAAGGGGCGAAATGAGCCCGGCGTTGGCGCCCAGGACAGTGGCGAGGGCGAGCAAGAGGGTCAAGGCGAGCCATATCGACCGAAGTATTTTGACAGGAGTATTCATCGTGGCGGGGAAAAGAGTGTCAGGTGCGGTTGGAGAGGTCGAAGAGCTCGCGCTTCTCGTCGGCGGTAAGCGATGAGTAGCCCGAAGTCTTGATCTTGTCGAGGATGACGTCGATACGCTTATGGTCGGCGGCGCGGTCGCGGGGGGCTGACTTGGCGTCGCGGCGAACTTTCTTCTTACGGCCGAACTTAGCCTTTCGCGGCGCGGCGGGCCGGCGGAAAAGGTTGGCGAGGAGGTCGAGGAGCTGATTGAGGGGGCGGGTGATGTCGCGCCCGCGCAGCATCATCAGCCCGTACCAAAGGCCGACGAGTATGCCGCCGATATGGGCCACATGGCCCCCGGCGTTGTTGCCGACAAGCCCGAGGGCGAAGAGGGCCACCATGGCCACGGCCACCCATTTGAGCCTTACCATGCCTATCAGGAACAGGCCGACCTCGAAGTCGGGCATCAGGACGGCATCGGCGATGACGATAGCCATGACGGCGGCTGAGGCTCCGAGCAGCGTCGCCGAGACTCCGAAAACGTTGCCCCACAGCAGATAGAGAACAGCTCCGCCGAGCCCACCCATAAGATAGAGAGCGAGGAGCTGACGAGGGGTGGAGCGATAGAGGAAGATACGGCCAAACCAATAGAGTGTCAGCATATTAAACAATATGTGGAGCACATCGTAGTGGGTGAACATATATGAGAGCGGAGTCCAGGGCCTGGAGACGAGGAGAGAGAGCGACGACGGGAGCGCGAGCTCGTTGATAGCGGGGTCGATGTCGCCCCCGACAATCATCAGAACCACCCCGGCGAGCCTGATAAGCAGAAATATGGCCACGTTGACCACGATCAGCTTAAGCAGGAGGCTCAGCGACTTCCATTTACTAATCCACGACGCAGAACGCATATCAGAAATCTTGAACAGAATGTTTACGCCAATAAAGCANTATANTGAGACCGACNAGCATACCGCCGAGNTGGGCNAAATGAGCGACGTTGTCGCCGGCATTGTTGCTGACGCCCTGAAGCAGCTCGATCACGCCGTAGCCTATCACAAACCAGCGGGCCTGGATAGGGACCGGGATGAAGAAGAGATAGAGCGGAGCCTTGGGGTACATCATGCCGAAGGCGAGGAGGATGCCGAAGACGGCTCCCGAAGCGCCGATAATAGGGGTGTTGATAAGACTCCAAATGGCGTTGACGGCGGGGAAGCCGGTGTTGAGNACATAGCNGGCGGGNACTNCGAGGGCGTTGATCTGCNCGACGGTAAGGCCGAGGGGGNGCGAGGTGGTGTAGTGGGCTNTAGCGAGGGAGAAAACGCCGAGCTGGANGAGGCCCGCGCCGATTCCGCAGCTCATGTAATAGAAGAGGAAGCGCTTGGATCCGAGCGACCGCTCGATCACGATGCCGAACATGAACAGGGCAAACATATTGAAGAAGAGATGCTGGAAGCCTGTCTGGACGAACATGTAGGTNATCAACTGCCATGGGCGGAAGGAGGCGGAGCTGAAGTAGTGCAAGGCGCATATATCAACGATGCGGTCGGAGGCCGCGGGCATGATGTTGGCGACGGCCCAAATTATCACATTGATAATAAGGAGATTTTTAGTCACCGGGGGCAATGCCCTGAAAGTGGAGCCGATATTCATTAAATNACTGATGTTAAAGATTGATTTTCGGAGCAAAGTTACAAAAAATGTGNCAANCAATTTATNTTAANAATNTGCTNACGCNGCGAAAAAGTGTTANTTTTGTGGTTCACNAATGCGCTACACGAAGTTATTAGACNATAAATCAAATAATTATCTACATTAATAATCTCAAAACCCTCTAAACTTCTATGTGGTTAACAAGCTCTTCAATCGGAAGAAAGTTTGTCATGGCATTGACCGGAGCTTTCTTAATCCTGTTTGTTACATTTCACGTGTTGATGAATGGAGTCGCGTTGTTCTGGCCGTCGGCCTACAACGTGGTGTGTGAATTTCTCGGCGCCAACTGGTATGCCTTCGTCGGCACGCTGATACTGGCAGCGGGCTTCGTGCTCCATATCCTCTACGCGCTTTGGCTCACCTGGGAGAACCATAACGCCCGCGGCAACGACCGCTACAACGTGACCTCGCGTCCGCCTCAGGTAGAATGGGCATCAAAGAATATGCTGGTGCTCGGCGTGGTGATTCTCTGCTTCCTTGCCGTGCACATGTGGCAATTCTGGGCAAAAATGCAGCTCGTAGAGATACTCGGCCTCCCGACCGACGTTCCCCCCGCAGCGGGCACTCTCTTCATCCAGCAGGCCTTCTCATGCCCCTGGACCGTAATCATCTACTGCATCGGCTTCATCGCCCTCTGGTTTCACATGACCCACGGCTTCTGGTCGATGTGCCAGTCGTCGGGCATCAACAACAAGACCTGGCTCCCGCGCCTGAAAGTGATCGGCAACGTATGGGCCACGGTGGTCTGCGGCCTGTTTGTGGCTGAGGCTATCGTGTTCACCGTATGCGCGAAACATGAGNGCTNCCTCCTCNNCCCCGATCTCNAGGAGCAGTATATAGAGANGAGNGAGGATGGCAAAGCCTATCCTTTCGAGATGATGGAAGGGAAATGGAGCGNAAGCTGCGGCGNGGCTGCTTGCACCGAGGCCGACTGCGACAAGGCCGCTTGCGGCGAAACGGCTTGCGGCAACGAGGCTTGCGAAACCGCGGGATGCACCGAAGGCGCCTGCAATCAGGCCGACTGCGCCAACGAGGCTTGCGCCCAGGCCGGCTGCCCCGAAGGCTGCTGCGAGAACGGCGTATGCGTGAACGCCGACTGCCAGAACCCCGCCTGCCCCGGCAAAGCACAACCCGAAAAAACTAATTCAGAAAACAAATAAATACCAATCAGATATGGCAGACTTGAAAAATGTCGAAGGGATGATTGACTCAACCCCCATCATGAAGGATTATGCCGACATCGAATCGGCAGCTCTCCCCGAATATCAGATCGACTCCAAAATCCCCGAAGGTCCCATAGCTGACAAGTGGACCAACTATAAGGCTCATCAGAAGCTCGTCAACCCCGCCAACAAGCGCAATCTCGACGTGATCGTGGTAGGCACCGGCCTGGCAGGCGCGTCGGCAGCGTCGACCCTCGGCGAGCTCGGCTTCAACGTGCTTAACTTCTGCATACAGGACTCACCGCGCCGCGCCCACTCGATCGCGGCCCAGGGCGGTATCAACGCCGCGAAGGACTATCAGAACGACGGCGACTCTATCTACCGCTTATTCTACGACACGGTAAAGGGGGGCGACTTCCGCTCTCGCGAGGCCAACGTCTACCGTCTGGCCGAGGTGTCGAACAATATCATTGACCAGTGCGTGGCTCAGGGCGTACCCTTCGCCCGCGAATACGGCGGCCTTCTGGCCAACCGCTCATTCGGCGGCGCCCAGGTGAGCCGCACATTCTACGCCAAAGGCCAGACCGGCCAGCAGCTGCTGCTCGGCGCCTACTCTTCGCTCAACCGCCAGATACAGAAAGGCACCGTCAAGAGCTTCAACCGCCGCGAGATGCTCGACCTGGTGATCATCGACGGCCGCGCCCGCGGTATCATCGTGCGCAACCTCATCACCGGCGAGATCGAGCGCTACGCCGCTCACTGCGTCGTGCTCGCCACCGGCGGCTACGGCCGCACATTCTTCCTGTCGACCAACGCTATGGGCTGCAACGGCTCGGCAGCTGTCCAGGCATTCAAGAAGGGCGCTTATCTCTCCAACCTCGCCTTCACCCAGATCCACCCGACCTGCATACCTGTTCACGGCGAGGATCAGTCTAAGCTCACGCTCATGTCTGAGTCGCTTCGCAACGACGGCCGCATCTGGGTGCCGAAGAAGAAAGAGGACGCCGAGGCAATCCGCGCCGGCAAGCTCAAACCGACCGACATACCCGACGAAGACCGCGACTTCTATCTCGAGCGCCGATACCCGGCATTCGGCAACCTCTGCCCCCGCGACATCGCCNNNCGCGCNGCNAANGANCGCTGNGACGCNGGCTACGGCGTNGGNACNGGCAACGCNGTCTACCTCGACTTCAAGTACGCGATCGACCGCCTGGGCGAGGACGTGGTACGCGACCGCTACGGAAACCTCTTCGACATGTATCAGATGATTTCGGACGACGACCCCTACCACACCCCGATGCAGATATTCCCGGCATCGCACTACACGATGGGCGGCATCTGGGTCGACTACGAATTGCAGACCTCGATCAAGGGCCTCTTCGCGATCGGCGAATGTAACTTCTCGGACCACGGCGCCAACCGCCTCGGAGCGTCGGCCCTCATGCAGGGCCTCGCCGACGGCTACTTCGTGCTCCCCTACACCATCCAGAACTACCTCAGCGACCAGATCAAAGTGCCCCACTTCAAGACCAACACCAAGGAATTCGCCGAGGCAGAGGCAGGGGTGAAGGCGCGCATCGAGAAGCTGATGAACATAAAAGGCACCAAGTCGCCCGACGAAATCCATAAGAAGCTCGGCCACGTGATGTGGAACCTCGTAGGCATGGGCCGCACGCTCCAGAGCCTCGTGAAAGCGGTCGACGAGATCGCCGAGGTGACCAAGGAATTCTACTCCGACCTTAAGGTGGTAGGCTCGGCCAACGACCTCAACACCGAGCTGGAGAAGGCCCTCCGCCTCGAAGACTTCCTGGTAATAGCCAAGATGATGGCGATCGACGCGCTCCACCGCAACGAATCGTGCGGCGCCCACTTCCGCGAAGAGTATCAGACCCCCGACGGCGAAGCGCTCCGCAACGACAAAGACTACATGTACGTAAGCTGCTGGAAATACACCGGCGACAACGAGAAGCCTATCCTCCTCAANGAGCCCCTCAACTACGNNGCAATCAAGGTGCAGACCNGTAACTACANATCATAAAACGTCTAACGTCAAAACACNGAAACGACAACAATGGNAACAACTATTAATGTAAATCTCAAGATTTGGCGTCAACGTAGTCCCAAAGACAAAGGCCAATTCAAAACATATCGCGTCGAGAACGTATCGACCGGCAGCTCATTCCTCGAAATGCTCGATATGCTCAACCAGCAGCTCGTTGTAGCCGGCGAGGAGCCCGTTGTATTCGACAACGACTGCCGCGAAGGTATCTGCGGCATGTGCTCGCTCTACATCAACGGCCATCCCCACGGCCCGGTGCAGGGCATCACCACCTGCCAGCTCCACATGCGCAAATTCAACAACGAAGACACGANCACNATCGAGCCATGGCNCTCGGCCGCTTTCCCCGTGATCCGCGACCNGATNGTCGACCGNCACGCTTTCNACAANATCCAGCAGGCGGGAGNCTACGTGTCGTTTNACTGCGGCGGCGCACCCGACGCCAACTCGCTCCCGATCTCTAAGGAGGTGGCCGACGAGGCAATGGACTCGGCGACCTGCATCGGCTGCGGCGCCTGCGTGGCAGCCTGCAAGAACGGCTCGGCAATGCTCTTCGTGAGCGCCAAGGTGAGCCAGTTTGCCCTCCTGCCGCAGGGCCAGGTGGAGCGCGCCCGCCGCGCCCGCGCCATGGTGAAGAAGATGGACGAGCTCGGCTTCGGCAACTGCACCAACACCGGCGCATGCGCCGCCGAGTGCCCCAAGAACATCTCGCTGAGCAACATCGCCCGCCTCAACCGCGAGTTCATCAAGGCTAAGCTCAAAGACTGATACCGACGGCCGCGGCTCGCTAACGCCGCGTAAAGCCAATCTATATAGCCCATGGATTTTCACTTTCATGTAGATCCATGGGCTACTTTATCGAAAGATGGCATCGATTTACGGTTTTTCAGTCAAAACGACGAAAAAAAAGCAAAAAAGTATTGCAAAAATAAAAAATAACCGTAACTTTGCCACTTTGAAAGCAGCATAATCCAATAGGTTGCATTTTGTCATAAACAAAAGCGCATATTTTACAAAAATTAAGCACACGGAGGAGACGCGCAAAAAATTCCACTACTCGACCGCGCCGATCCCGTATAATAGCGAATATTATCCAATAATTAATTTAATAACCAAACAGTAAAAAGCATGAAGAAATTCTACTCCACAATGGTGGCTCTGATCGCCGCCCTTGCAGTTTCGGTTTCAGCTGCGCCTATCTCGAAGCGTTTGAATCAAGCCAACGCTAATTTCGGCGAGAAAATCAGCGTTGAGTCAGCTCAGAAGCGTGAATTCCAAATCAAGGATACGAAAGAGTCTTGCATCAAATTAGAGCGCAAAGGCATGGCCAGCACTCTCAGCGTAGGCGCCACCACAATGGATGATCTGTACGGAGAATACGTATGGTCGGCAGTAAATATGTACAGCGGCGAAGAAGAGAGCTTCGAAGTATTATTCGTAAACACCGAGTTATATGAAGGCCTATTTGAAGAGAACGAATTCGTGATCGAGGGCTTCGCAGATACCGCTGTCCTCGCATCATACGACGAAGCGACTAAAACAATCTCAATCAACCCCCAGTTTATCGGACACAACGATGTATACAACGAGGAAATACTCTTCTCTAAGGTGATTGAAATCCCTGCTGAAAAGGAAGGTGAGCAGCCTACCTACGAGCCTTCTTTCACCGAGCCTGTGGTGCTCAGCTACGCAGTATTTGAAGACGGCTCTGCCGCATACCTGTCAAAAGACCAGTACGGAGCTTCGGGCTACATCATCACCGATGAGACAACAGGCGAAGGCGTGTCGACTATCGAAGACGGCATGTATTTCTGGTACTACATCGGCCTTATAGAGGATAACCCCTGGGTAGAATACGGCCCCTGCACATGGAAAGAGGGCATATTAGCTTCATGGTTTAGCGGAACAGAATACAAAGAGGTTGAAACCACACTCAATTACATCCCCGACGCTCCCTACCCCGCATATCGCATTATGAACCCCCTTCTCGGCACATTCGGATTTGAGGGTGGCTATCTCGAATTCTACCTGCCCAGCCTCGAACTCGGTCTTGTGCCTGACCAGCCTACATTGATAGAAGCGACTGGCCGCGGCCTTACATTCTTGATTGGATGCGCCTACAATGTTTATGTCGGTTTTGACCCGACAGGCATGACAACCGAAGAATACGTGGCAGCCTTCAAAGCATCACAATATGCTGAGCGCGCGATTGAAGCAACAGTAGAAGATGGATATATGACCGTAAACTTCGGCCCCAACTCTGTTTGCTTGATGTGGCCGTATGCAGCCGACGGTTCTGGCATTGATCCCGAAGGTATCTACTCAACTTCAAACGCAAAAACTTCAACCCTCAAGTTCAAGCTCAAATCAGACGGCGTTGAGAACATCATCGGCGGCATCGACGAGAACGCTCCCGTTGAATACTACAACCTCCAGGGTATCCGCGTGAATGAGCCCGCCAAAGGCCAGCTCGTGATCAAGCGCCAGGGCAACAAAGCCGTTAAGGTAGTGAAATAATAGCCCAACCCCCATAGCATAGACGACCCCCGGGAAGCATCTGCTCCCCGGGGGCGTTTGCGTTATAGCGCGATATGGTTCGCGGGGGCGATATTTTTAAGGCGGCGACTTTTGAGGCTGTGATTTTTTAAGGCGGCGATTTGCAAAATTGGGAATAATCGCTTATCTTTGCGGTAGAAAACGACGGAACTAAGCAAGCAAGGGGTCTCGGAGCACAGCCGGGATTCTTAATTTTTTACTTGCCTACCAACTTCCGGCCCTAATAACTAATTGATTAACAAACAGCAAGACGCAGGCGCGGAAACGCCTGCTAAACACATTTGAAGATATGGCAATAGTTTTTATGACCAAAGAGGGCTATAAGAAGAAAATGGAGGAAATCGCTTACCTCGAATCAGTGAAACGCCCCGAAATATCACGCGCGATAGCCGAGGCCCGCGANAAGGNGGACCTCTCGGAGAACGCCGAGTATGATGCGGCCAAAGAGGCGCAGGGCATGCTCGAAATGCAGATCGCGAAGCTCAAAGACATGGTGGCCTCNGCGCGCATCANCNACGAGAGCAAGCTCAACACCGAGGAGGTGNAGATAATGAACANGGTGAAGATCAAGAATATCGCCAACGGCATGACGATGGAATACACCATCGTGGCCGACTCAGAGGCTAATATGCGCGAGAAGAAGATCGCGTCGTCGACCCCTGTGGCTCAGGGTCTGCTCGGCCACAAGCTTGGCGACGTGGTAGAGATAAAAGTGCCCTCGGGGCTGATGAAGTTTGAGATCGTAGAGATAAGCTTCTAAGCCGAGGCTTCTCGTTCAACCCCTTTAATATAATAACCGCAAATTATGGCATCGATATTTTCGCGCATCGCGGCCGGCGAGATACCTTCGTACAAGGTGGCCGAGACCGACGACTACTTCGCATTTCTCGACATCAACCCCGTGCAGCCAGGCCACGTGCTGGTAATCCCCAAGAAGGAGCAGGACTACATATTTGACATCGACGACGAGCATCTTGGCGGCATGATGATATTCGCCAAGAAGGTGGCCAACGCCCTGAAGAAGGCGGTGCCCTGCCGCAAGGTGGGCGTGGCTGTGATAGGGCTTGAGGTGCCTCACGCCCATATCCACCTTGTGCCGATGAGCAAGGAGGGCGACCTCGATTTCAGCCACAAGCTGACCCTCCCCGAGGAGGAGATGAAGCGCATAGCCGAGGCGATCGCGGCCAATATGTAAACCGCGCTACCGACACACTTACTTATCACTCAATCGCAATAACCAATGAAACCAATCGTATACGCCATATCGGCGGCGGCTTTGCTCTCGGCGTGCTCGGGAGCGGAGCGATGGAAAGTAGAGGGCAAGATCGACGGGGCCGAGGATAAGGTGATGTATCTCGAATCGGTCAACAACGGCCTATGGTCGGTAATCGACTCGGTGGCGCTGGCGGCCGACGGGAAGTTCGCCCTGGAGGCCGACCGCGCGATGTATCCCGACGTCTACAGGCTCAGCATAGACGGCCGCTCGATATATTTCCCGATCGACAGCACGGAGACTGTCACCGTGGCCGCGGCGATGGCCGATTTCGACACCGCCTACACGCTCTCAGGCTCAACTTCGGCCGATATGATGAACGAGGTGAACGCCCGCATCAACAAGGCACTTGCCGAAGGGAGCGACATAGCCGGCGACTCGCTGCTGAAACGCGACATCGCGGGGATATTGCAGCGCGACTGGGGCAGCATCGTGGCCTACTACGCCATCAACAAGTCGGTGGGCACGACTCCCCTATTCGACCCGGCGCTCAAATTCGACCGCCGGATAATCAACGCCGTGGCCAACAATTACGCCAACAACCCCGACGACCCCCGCGCGGGGATGCTCCGAAAGGCTACCCTCAACAACCGTATGCTCTACGAGGGAGCTAAGAAGGAGATGGCCGTCAGCGAGATGCTCTTCCCCGAAATCGAGCTTAAGGATAAGACCGGCACACCCCGCTCGCTCACCGCAGAGTGGGAGAAGGGCCGGGTGATGGTGCTCAACTTCACGCTCTACGGGGCGAAGGAGTCGCCCGCCTTCAATATCGCCCTGGCCGAGGTCTACGACCGCTATAAAGACCAGGGGCTTGAGATATATCAGGTGGTATGCGACGACGATGAGTACCTATGGCTCAACTCGGCGAAAAACATACCCTGGATTTCGGTCTACAACGCGCCCTCAAAGGCGGCCAACGCGCTGCTGCGCTACAACGTGGGGGCAGTGCCCACCACCTTTATCATAAGCCGCGACGGCCAGACACTCGAACGCGTCGAGAACTTGTCGGACCTGAAGCAGGCGGTAGCCAAATTCTTCTGATGCCGCCGGCCGACAAGCGACTCGCGATAATAATCCCGGTGCACAACCGCGCCGGGATTGTCGCACGCACCCTCGACTCGGTGGCGTCGCAGGGAGGCATAGGCCAAGCGCGGCTGATACTCGTAGACAACAACTCGACCGACTCCACCGCCGACACGCTGAAAGGATGGATAGAGTCGCACCCCGAACTCGACGTCACGCTCCTGTCGGAGCCGAAGCCGGGGGCCTGCGCGGCGCGCAACCGTGGCCTGGAGGCCGACGACTGCGAGTGGACAATGTTTTTCGACTCCGACGACGAGATGATGCCGGGGCTTCTGGAAGGGATTTACGACACGGTCGACAGCCACCCGGAAGCCTCGATCGTAGGCTGGGACGTGTCGCTGCAACTGGCCGACGGCTTGCGCCGAACGGCGCGGTTTGCCGAAAGCGACTTTCTACGCAACCATCTTATCCACGCAATCTTAGCGACGCAGCATTACGCCGCCCGCACCGAGCTGTTTCGCCTCGCCGGGGGCTGGGACGAGGGGGTGGCCTGCTGGAACGACTACGAATTAGGCGTCAGGCTGCTGCTGCTCCGCCCCTCGATCGCGAAGATCGGGTCGGCCGAGCCGCTGGTTAAGGTCAACTTCACGCCGGAGTCGATCACGGGGCGACGGCTGTCGGACCGCGCCGACGAGCGTTTTCACGCCCTCGACCTCTGCCATAAGCACCTGAGCGACAAGGGCTGCAACGGCGCAGCGGAGTGGATCGACTACCGGCGGGCGATCTTTGCCGCCGACTGCGAGCGGGAGGGCAAAAGGGAGAAAGGGCGCGCCGAGCTCAGAAGCCTCCTTACCGAAAAAAGCGCAGTTAAAAAGCTGATTTACAGCTTTATATATCATAAGCACAGGCTCTATCCGCGAGGGTCGCACATCATCGCCCGGATGTTTCTGCCCCGCATTTAACATCAAGACTCAAAGAAACAGACAACCCACTATCTTGAAAATGAAACGCATAGTCAATATCGTCATCGCCATGGCGGCAATCATCGGCATGGGTGCGCAAGCCCAAGTGAAGCCGGGCATCGAGGTGCTCCGCGACACCGGCTTCAAGGAGCTGAAGGGTAAGCGCGTAGGGCTGCTGACCAACCCTACGGGGGTTGACCACACGCTGAAATCGACCGTCGACATCCTGGCCGAAGCCCCTGAGGTGAATCTGACCGCGCTCTTCGCCCCTGAGCATGGCATACGCGGCGACGTGACTGCCGGAGGCAAAGTGACCTCGGGGAAGGACGCGAAGACCGGGGTAAAGGTCTACTCGGTCTACGGCTCGACGATGAAGCCCACGGCCGCTATGCTCGGCAACGTCGACGCCATAGTCTACGACATACAGGACAACGGTTGCCGCAGCTACACGTTCATCTCCTCGATGGGAAAGGCTATGGAGGCCGCAGCCGAAAACGGCAAGGAATTCGTAGTGCTCGACCGCCCAAATCCGCTCGGCGGCAACAGGGTCGAAGGGCCTCTCGTCGACAGCGACTGCATATCGTTTGTCAGCCAATTCCCTATCCCCTATCTCTACGGCCTGACGCCCGGCGAGCTCGCGGTGTACCTCAAAGAGAAGAAGCTGGTAAAAGGAGCCGACAAGCTGCGCCTGACGGTTGTGCCGATGGAGGGATGGCGCCGCGACATGACTTACGACAAGACCGGGCTCCCATGGGTGCTACCTTCGCCTCACGTACCGACGGCTGAGACCTGCGAGTATTATCCGGCGTCGGGCATACTCGGCGAGCTCGACTTCCTTTCGATAGGCGTGGGCTACACACTGCCGTTCAAGACCTTCGCGGCGCCATGGATCGACGGCGCGAAACTCGCCGACCGAATGAACGCACTCAACCTGCCCGGAATCACGTTCCGCCCCATCACCTACACACCCTACTACGGCAAGCACAAAGGGGAGTCGGTAAGCGGAGTGGAGATGTATGTGACCGACTACGACGTAGCGGAGCTTACGCCCGTGCAATTCTACATACTGCAGGAGCTTCAGAAGCTCTACCCCGAGAGAAAGGCACTCGCGCCCGGAGGCAAAAACGCGTCGAGATTCTCGATGTTTGACAAAGTCACCGGCTCGAAGGCCATACGCAAGACATTGGTCGAGAGCGGATATGACGCTGAGGCGATAATGCCGCTATGGGACAAAGGCACGCTGGAGTTTGTAGAGGCGTCGGAGCCTTATTTGATTTATCACTGATTTAGCCCCGTGGTACATCGCTACCCTCTGAGGGAACCAGATTAGCTATAAGTAAGTATCGAAAATTAGTTTATACCAATCTTCAGCTTGCTATTGCGATCTTTTATTTTGCTCATCGGTCATTATGGAACCCCATAACTCCCTCTTCGCAAAATCAAATCTCACTAAGGTCAATCTCGAATCTTAATATAAACTAATTTACGATACTTACTTATAACATGACACTTGTCGCTGACGCCGGGAGCTCCGGCACTCAATGGGCGCTTATCGCGCCCGAAGGAGAGGCGACCCGCTTCGACAGCGGGTCGATCAACCCCGCCACGCAATCGGCAGAGCAGATCGCGGCCACAATCGGCAGCGTGGCCCCGCTGATACGCGAAAGGGCCGCCGGAGGCCGCGTGGACAGGATCTATTTCTACGGGGCGGGGTGCAACCACGCTTTCTCGGCAAAGGTCGAGGCGGAGCTGCGACACGACTTCAGCGACAGTCACATCGAGGTTGAGAGCGATATGCTCGGAGCCTGCCGCGCGCTATGGGGCGACGAGGCGGGGCTTGCCGGGATATTGGGCACCGGCTCCAACTCATGCTACTACGACGGAGAGAAGATAGCCGCCAAAGTAAGCTCGCTCGGCTACATACTCGGCGACGAGGGGAGCGGCAACAGCATGGGGAAGCGGTTGCTGAAAAAGTATCTGCGCGGGGAGCTGCCCGCGAGGGTCGGCGAGCTTCTGCGGGCTTACGACCGCAATCTGACCGAAGGGGAAGTCATAGAGCGCATCTACCGCCAGCCAAACGCCAACAGATACCTTGCGACCTTTGCCCGCTTCATCGGCGAGAATATCGCCGAGCCGTCGCTCCGGGCCATTGCCGAAGAGACATTCGACGATTATTTCGCCAACTGTGCCTCGCGGATCGACGCTCCGAAGGAGGCGGCGGGAGAAATAGCGTTCGTCGGATCGGTGGCCTACCATTTCAGCGAAATAGTGACCGCCTCAGCCGCCCGCAACGGATTTAAAGTGAAAAAGATACTCCCCACTCCCCTACCCGGCTTGATCGCCTACCACTCCGTTTCACGCAATTTGCTGTGAATCAAGAAGCTGCACCATGGTGCAGCACTACTGGTCGAGGGCACAGGGGTGGACGCTTTCTGACGGCTAAAGCCGTCACCCAGTAAAAAAGAGATATTTACCGGGCGGGTTGATTCTCTTTCGCGGGGCTGAAGCCCCACGCTCCATATTCGCTGCTTATTCGTTTGACACGTAGGCTGTTAAAGAAGCTGCACCGTGGTGCAGCACTACTGGTCGGGGGGTACGGCGCGTGATTCGCTGCGGCACAATGGTTTGATGTTTCGCCAACACACTATTTAAGGATTTTTAGCGAGGTGAGGTATTGGAATATTCGCGGTGAAAGCGTATATTCGCGGTAAAGTTTGGAAAATCGGTGAAAATACAATTATAAGCACCAAATATCACAAAAACAGGTTTAAATTATTAAAAAAAGGTAAAATCTCACAAACGGAGGCCCGATAAAGACGGGCCACTTCTCGCCGCGAGGCAGAAATGACTTTACGTTTGAAAAAACTCACAACTAATCTCATGGATACTAACGAGAAAAAACCGCGCCGTCCGCGCATCGGAGAGATGAAAAGCATGAGCGACAACAGTGACTCGCTCTCAACCAACAGTTACACCCAATCGCCGACCGCAGGGTCGTCGACGAGCGACGGCGAGCAGTCGGGCGAATCGACCTACAACCGCCCCTACTCGCGCCAAGGAGGCTACAACAACCGCCCCAACTACCGTCAAGGCGGCTATCAGCCCCGCCCCTACAACAACTACAACCGTCAGGGGGGCTACAACAATAACCGCCAATACAACGGCGGCTATCAGCAGCGTCCCTACAACAACTATAACCCCAACCCCGAAGCCACTACCGACGCCGCGACAACCGACTCGGCAGCGGCAACCTCGGCAGAGCACGAAGGGGGCTACCAGCCCCGCCCCTACAACAACAATCGCCAGGGGGGCTACAACAACCGCCAGCAGGGGGGCTA
>WFLX010012242.1_pt1 | contig 21393 bp, 18 predicted proteins | sample 4967041 | NCBI WGS metagenome assembly WFLX01 (sample SAMN12857096, study PRJNA449069) | gut metagenome | isolation source: stool from male and female vole | host: Microtus ochrogaster | place: USA:Florida | collected 2017
CCGCGGCCGTTGCTTTCCTTGCGCTCAACGTAGCCTTTTTGTTCGAGTATGCGCACAAAGGTTGAGACGGTGTTGAAGTGTGGCTTGGGGTCAGGCAGATGGTCAATTATTGTTTTTACGCTGCAAGGACCGTATTCCCAAATGAGCAACATTATCTCTTCTTCTTTCTCGGTAAGTTTAATGTTTGAATCTTTCATATTCACTAAATTTTTAGTGATGCAAAATTATACACTAAAAAATTAGTGAACAAATAATAATTGTTAAAGATAGTTAACGTGAGCTTGATGGCCGAAACGTCAGGTACCGAGAACTAAATTACAGTATGTCTGATTATTTTTAATAGCTCACGTTAATTAAAAAGCAGGTCCAACCGGTGGGGGCGGTTGGACCTGCGGGAGGGGATGGGGTTAGTTAGTTCAGAAGATTATCTTGTGGGATTGGGCTTTGGTGCCGGTGGTGGTGCGCACGATATAGGAGCCGTTTCTGAGGCCGGTGGTGATGTCACCGGTTGATTTGCCTGACTGATAAACGCGGCGCCCCGAGAGGTCAAATATCTCGACAGAGTCAACAGAGCCGTTGATCGAGAGGGTGCCCGTTGATGAGATTCCGAGGGTGATGTCGCCGGCAGGAGCTGCGACGGTTTCGACCGAAGATGAGGGCTCGGAAAGAACATAGGTGGCATACTCGCCGAGGTCTTCATTATCCTCCCACATGTAGCTTTCAACCACTCCGACCCATGTGTTCATCTCCTGGTTGCAGATAACCATTCCGACAAACAGATAATCCTCTACCATGACTGATTCATAGGTCTCGGGGTCGAATGTCTCATAGTTGTGGCGCAGGTTGGCGTTCATCCATTCTGCAAACTCGGGGCGGTTGGCTTTGAGGAAGTTATAGACCGGTTGCTTGGTCTTTTCACCCACACGGAGAATATAGCTGTTGAGGGGCTCGGTGCTACCGAATGTGCGGGGTGAGTTGGCCAGAACGTTGCCGTTGTTGAGCACCACGGTGGGAATCACATTTGTGCCTTCCCAGGTTGTGACCTTACTGTCGGTGAGGCTTATCATATAAGGAATATACTCCGAGGGATCCCAGAATGTCATACCCTCTTTCTGAGCGGCGATGATAAATTTTGAGGCATCGGCACTGAGGCGTATGGAGTTCCACACAAAATGGGGCGAAACGGCCATAACTTCCTGAAACACCTCCATAAACGCGTCGAACTTGGCATTGAAATCCTCGGCGAGCTTATTATATTCATCGACCGCTTTATTATAGGCTGCGATGCTTTGGGCCGACATGTAATCGGTGGGTTCGGGATAGGGATCCTGATACATAGATTCAATCCATGCATTATAAGCGTCGTTGTAGGCGGCTTTCTCCTCTTCGCTCATATAGTCGAAATAGTCGGGAGGAGTGGGAGAGGTGGTGGGATATTCGGGAAACTCCAGATGCTCGGGATTGATGAGGTCATAGGCGGGGAGGGTGTATTGCCACTCGTTGTCATCGTTGCGGGTATAGACGATAGGATAGCAGCATGAGCCTGAATAGTCATACACCTGACCGGCTATCAGCGAACCGTCGCCATTGACCACGATGGCGCTGACATAGGTGGGAGCGCGACCCGAGAAATCTTTTTCAGGCCAGGGGAGCATTTTGGCTTCGCCCACCTTGCCGTCGGCTGACACCTCCCAGTAGCAGGGCACGAGCATGGTTTCGTCATAGTTGCCTTCGGCGTTGTTGAGATTGGTGACACATCCCACTATAATCGACCCGTCGGCTGAGATGCCGTTGGCATAGGAGAGGGAATAGGGGGTACCTTCGGTGATGAAAACCGCCTCACCGTTTATAAATAATGTGGCGGCATCGGCTATACTGCCCACAGCGGTGCCGTTGTCGTTAATGCAATTACCGTTGCCGAGAGCATATTCCTGCATATCGTCGCCCATATCAATGCGTGTGCCGTTGATGACATCATAGATCGATATGTTGCTGTAATACTGATTGCCGACATACCGGCCTGAGGGAGACATGTAGTTGCCCGAAAAATTGGGGAGAAGTTCTGTATAAGTCTTTCCGTAGGCCGAAGTTCCGGCGGTGGCTGCGACAGCCGCAATTAAGAGTAAAAATTTACGCATAGGCTGATTGGATATTTTTAATTATTACACAAAATCGCTGCAAATGTAATAAAAAATCCAATAACGACCTTATGACGGTTGGAAAATATCGTAAATTTTGAAAAATGATTATTCGCGGAGGGNTATTTGGTNCGCACCANNTCGGCGNGGGGTTTGNGCCTATAGGCCATAAATGCGAGCACGAGAGCTATGGATGTGACCGACACAAAGGCGATGGCAGTGGAGTGGAACATGTTGCCCAGGCCTACGAGAGGCGACACAACGGCGGCAAAGATATATTTCACTACGCTCAGTATGGCGGAAGCTGTGCCGGCGTCCTGACGGCCAACCTCCATCGAGAGGGTGTTGGAGCTTGAGAAAATCATGCCCGAAAATAGCAGCATCGGCACTGCGCAGAGCTCATAATATATAAACGGAGCTTCATGCCACATCACGGCGGCTTCGGCCACGGCAAAGACAAACATGCCTACACATCCCACCACCATAGCCTGTTTCATGACCTTGAAGCGGAGGGCGAGTGANGAGCCGATGCCCATGGCGAGGGCATTGCCTCCGAATATCAGGCCGAAAGATATGGCGCTGAANCCGTAGTGGGTCTGAATCAGGAAAGGTGCCGAGGAGATNTAGGCGTAGAGCAATCCGATGGCCACCGCCTTGATAGTGACATAGAGCATGAAGCGCTTGTTGGCCAGCAATCCGCGATAGGCGGTGACATAATCCTTGAGGCTGCTCTGCTGAATGCGCCGAGAGGGGGGAAGTGTCTCCTTATAGCGTGTTGTCCAGAAGGTCATTATGATACCGATAGCGAGGAGCACCACAAAAATGCCTTTCCAGCCTACGCGGTCGGCCATAAAGCCGCCCAACACCGGGCCGAAGGCGGGAGCGATGCCGTTGATAGCGCCCACGATAGCCATCAGCTTGGCCAGCTGGCGACCCATATACACGTCGGCGGGAATGGATGTTGAGAGCACCATCGCTCCTCCCGCGCCGAGACCCTGAAACAGGCGGCAGACGATAAAGAAAGTGATGTTGCGCGAAAAGAGCGACAGCGCCGTAGCCACCACAAAGATTATCAGCGAGATTATCAACACCGGTTTTCGGCCGTAGCGGTCGCTGCCCGAGCCCCACACCACCGAGCCGAGGCCCATGCCGATCATGGCCATCGAAATGCCCATCTGGGTCATGGAGGGGGTGGTGTGAAATTCCTTCATCATCGAGGGAATCGTGGGGAGATACATGTCATTGACAAGCGATGAGAATGCACCTATGATAGCTATAAATGTCACGAATAAGCCGTAATTTGACGGCGCCGGCGAGAGCTGCGGCGTGGCCGTCTTGACGGCAGAAGAGTCTGAAGTCATAGTTAGTTGAAATGATGATTATATATATTTAATGTTTTTAAATATCAAAAGGTTTGGAAAAAGTTGCGGGTAACGGGGAAATTTCGTAATTTTGCCGCCGAATCAGGCCGTAGTAGGCTAAGGAANAAGAGCTTTGCAGCNAAGTTGGTTGNAATCAGCGNGTTTGCGGGCCGCCTGCCGGTATAACCATAAAAGTNTAANACTTAAATGTACGCAATTNTAGAAATCCAGGGTCAGCAGNTCAAGGCCGAACCCGAGAAATTTCTCTATGTTCACTATCTGGGCGAAGACGCTCAGAACGGTAGCACCGTTGAGTTTGACCGCGTATTGCTGTCAGAAACCGAAGGCGGTGTGAAAGTAGGCGAGCCCACCGTGGCCGGCGCCAAAGTAGTATGCGAGGTGCTCGAAAACCTCGTGAAAGGTGACAAAGTGATCGTTTTCAAGAAAAAACGTCGCAAAGGCTATCGTCGCAAAAACGGCCATCGCCAGTATTTCACCAAAGTGTTAGTTAAAGAAGTAGTTGCTTAATCCCTAAAAATCACAACCAACAATGGCACATAAGAAAGGTGTAGGTAGTTCTAAGAACGGCCGTGAATCAGAAAGCAAACGTCTGGGCGTGAAGATTTTTGGTGGCCAGTATGCAAAGGCCGGCAGCATCATCAAACGTCAGCGCGGCACAGTTCATCACCCCGGCCTCAACGTAGGCATGGGTAAGGATCACACAATCTATGCACTGATAGATGGTGTAGTGCTCTTTACCGAGGGTAGAAACGGTCGTCGTTTCATCAACGTAACTCCCGCCGAAGCTTAATCAAAGCGTCAGGCAGACTTAACTCTTTCAGCTGACGCCCGCTGCCGGATAGAAGCCGCAGTCGGGCGTCAGCTCGTTTATCCTTAATTCTAATCATTACTACTCTATATGTCTCTGTCTCAGCAACCTTTTTCCGCGCCTATGTATGTCATGCCCAAACCTGTGGGCGCATCATGCAACATGGGTTGCAAATATTGCTACTATCTTGACAAAAAGCAGCTCTATAAGGAGGAGCCGCGCCAGCTCATGAGCGAGGCCACCCTCGAGGAGTTTATCAAACAATATATCGGAGCGCAGACCACCCCCGAGGTGATTTTCACATGGCATGGCGGCGAGCCCACCCTGCGCCCCCTGAGCTTCTATAAAAGGGCTCTCGAACTTCAGCGCAAATATGCCCGCGGAAGGAGCATAGTAAACTGCTTTCAGACCAACGGCACACTGCTCACCGACGAATGGTGTGAGTTTTTTGCCAAAAATGAAATGCTCGTGGGGGTGTCGATCGACGGCCCGCAGGAGTTTCACGACGAATTTCGCCGCATGAAAGGTGGCGCGCCCTCATGGGTGAAGGTGATGAAGGGCATCGAGTTGCTCAAGAAACACAATGTGGAGTGGAACGCCATGGCCGTGGTCAACGACTTCAACAGCGAATATCCCGAAGACTTCTATAACTTCTTTAAGGAGATAGGNTGTGACTTCATTCAGTTTACCCCGATTGTGGAGCGCACCGACGGCAAGCGNCTNCTTTCGGTCAACGAGCCGGGNGGNGAGATAACCGACATGACTGTTTCCCCGAAGAAGTGGGGCGAGTTTNTCTGCCGCGTCTTCGACCTCTGGGTCNANNANGATGNGGGCAAGNNGTTTGNTCAGNTCTTCGACNCNACCCTCGCCNACTGGATGGGCGTGTTGCCGGGCCTCTGTTCGCTCGCGCCGCGATGCGGCCACGCCGCCGCCATGGAATTTAACGGCGATGTGTATAGCTGCGACCACTTTGTGTTTCCCTCCCACAAGTTAGGCAACATCCACTCCAAAGGCTTGATCGAGATGATGATTTCCGACAAGCAGAAAGCTTTTGGAGATTACAAATATAGCGGACTTCCCACGAAATGTAAGGAATGTCCGCGTCTCACGGCTTGTTATGGCGAATGTCCCCGCAACAGATTTGCCGTTACCGAGACCGGAGAGCCCGGCCTGAACTATCTGTGTGAGGGCTACCGCATGTTTTTCGATCATGTGGCGCCTTATATGGACTTTATGAAGAAAGAGCTCGAGGCTCAGCGTGCTCCCGCCAATATCATGCAGTCAGAGCTGGTCAAAGGCTCGGCCAAGTGAGTTGCCGGTTCTTCGACGGCGACAGTGGCCGCGCTCACAATCTCAGCCTCAAGCTGACGCTGAGGAGCTTCATGCTTGCTTAATCCCGCAAGGAAAACGGAGAGCATGAGGAGTGTGCCGAGGGTGAAGGCTGCTGATTTTGACTGTGAGGCTGACATAGCTTTGGGGTGTTTTTGAGTTAGTAGACGAAGGTTTGTTGTCGGAGCGTTTGCGCTCTCTGTCTAATCAACAACAGCAACGCGAGGATAGTTGCGCCCCAAGCGTGTTTTTATCATAAAAATTTTTCAATCATAATTTCAAGCGAAATTTTAGCCATGAAAAAGAAACTTGTCATTTCGACCGGAGCCGGCATGAGCGCCGAGAGCGGCATAGCAACATTCAGAGACTCAGGCGGTTTGTGGGACCAATATCCCGTTATGGATGTGGCCTCGGCCGACGGCTTTGCGAGAAACCCCTCGCTGGTTCATCAGTTCTACAACAAGCGCCGCCGGGAGCTTGTCAACGCCTCTCCCAACTCTGCCCACAAGGCTCTCGTTGAGCTTGAAAAATGGTATGACGTGTGGGTCATAACCCAGAATGTGGATGACCTTCACGAAAGGGCCGGGTCGAAGAATGTGCTCCACCTCCACGGCGAGCTGATGAAGGTGCGCTCGCTCCGTCATCCCGAGCGCGTCTATACCCTCGGCCCCGACAATCTCGACACCACCCCTCAGACCACCGACCCCTACGGCGACCCTGTGCGTCCCCACATCGTGTTTTTTCAGGAAGCTGTGCCAAACATCGAGCNGGCGATNGAGCTTGCCGCCGAGGCCGACATATTTGTGGTGATAGGCACGAGCCTCAATGTCTATCCCGCCGCCGGGTTGCTCAACTATGTGCGCCCCGGGGTGCCGGTCTATTACATCGACCCCAAGCCCGCGCCGGTGCCTGCCGGAGTGAAGGTCATAGCCGAGCCCGCCACCAAGGGAGTGGCCGACCTCGTGGAGATGCTCCGACCCGCCGGAGAGAAATGATTTCCACCCCTTAAAGAAGGGTGTTGAAGCCCTTTGAAGCGCCGCTGTCGTTTACAAATGCAAACGACGGCGGCGCTCTTTTTAGGCCCTGAAAGGGGAAAAACAGGGGCGAAATAACTTTTTGAGAATTTTTCAGTTTTATTTTGCAAACATTATTCAAAAAATCACTAACTTTACACCCTGAAAAAATTGTGAATCCCCCCGGGATAACAACCTTGGTAAACCCCCGTTTCTGCAACCTCACCCAACACCCATGACACAGCCGGCATATCATGTTCCCGCCCTCCTTCCGCAGACTGTCGAAGCCCTCGACATCAAGCCTGACGGCATCTATATCGACGCTACTTATGGCGGCGGAGGGCACTCGCGTGCCATTGTGGAGCATCTCTCCGAGAAGGGTCATCTCTTTGGCTTCGATCAGGATGATGAGGCGGTGGCCGGAGCCATGCGCGANGAANGGTTTACCATCGTNTATTCNAACTTCAGGTTTATGGCCAACTTCATGCGCTACTACGGCGTGGAGTCGGTCGACGGCGTGCTGGCCGATCTCGGCGTGTCGTTTCATCATTTCGACGACCCCGACAGGGGATTTTCGTTTCGCTGGACCGGCAACCTCGACATGCGCATGAACCGTCGCGCCCGCCACTCGGCTGCCGACCTGCTCGCCCGGTGGAGCGAGGAGGAGCTTGCAAGAGCCTTCACCCTGCTCGGCGAGCTGAAACAGGGTCGCCGACTCGCCGCCGCCATAGTGAAGCGCCGCGCCGAGGGCAATCCGGTGACCACCGTAGAGCAGCTCCTCGAGGTGTGCCGCCCCATGATCAACCCCGCCCGTGAGAAAAAAGAGCTGGCCCAACTCTTCCAGGCGCTGAGAATCGAAGTCAACGGCGAACTCGACGCCCTTGCCTCGATGCTCAATCAGGCGCTCGCGCTGCTCAAACCGGGTGGCCGTCTCGCCGTGATTACCTACCACTCGCTCGAAGACCGTCTGGTGAAAAACTTTATGCGCACCGGCAATCTGGAAGGGGAGCGCAAGACCGACTTCTATGGCCGCACAATCGCCCCGCTCCGTATGCTCACCTCCAAGCCTATCGTGGCCGACGAGGAAGAGGTTGAAAACAATCCCCGCTCACGCTCGGCCAAACTCCGTGTTGCCGAAAAACTGTAATAATCTCTCCCGCAATGGCAAATCATAAGCAATCAACACCTTCCTCTGAATTTTTCAGCCGTCTGCTTCACGGACAGCTGATTTCGAGCCGTTTTTTCGCCCGCAACTGGCTGGTGATATTCACCGGCGTGGTGATAGTGATGATGTATATCACCAACAAATACAACACCCAGACCAAAATGGAGGAGATACGCGCCCTCAACACCGAACTCGAAGTGGTGAAGACCGAGCGCATCAGGGCTAAGTCGGCCTTTATGAGCCGAATCAGGGAATCGCGAATGCAGGAAATGGTCGACTCCATCGGCCTGGGACTCACGGTTCAGGACCGCCCCCCTTACAGAATATCCTCCCGCGACTGAACTATCCCATAATTCTTTAATCCGATTATTATCTCACATCTTTCCAACCATCTGCTTCTTTCTCAGGTCAGACAATGAAAAAAGAAAATCGCAACAAAATCCTCCTGTGCTATTCGGTTATCATCCTGCTGATGATGATACCGGTGTGCGGCATTGTTTATCATCTTGTTGACAACACGGTGATTTCGGCCGACAAGTGGAATGAAAAAGCCAATAAGGAGCTGTCGGAGATGGTGGTCATCAATCCCGAGCGCGGAGACATTCTGGCCTGTGACGGCGCTGTGCTCGCCACCAATCTGAGATACTACACCCTCCACATCGACTATCGTGCCGAGGGATTCAAGGATGACACTCTCAAGCGATATATCGAGCCGCTGAGCGACTCGCTCGCCAAATATTTCCCCCGCCGCACGGCGTCGGAGTGGCGCACCCATCTGCTCAAACCGCTCAGCTATGAGAAGCGCCCCCGCTATTACACCATGATAGCCAACATCAGCTATGCCGACTATCAGCGCATCAAGACCTTCCCCTATTTCCACAAGCGCCGCCCCGGCAAATCGGGNCTCACCGTCGAAACCAAGATGCGCCGCGTAACCCCCTATGGCGACATGGCCCGACGCTCGATAGGCTCGGTGGGTCAGCATGAGACCTGCTCGGAGATTCACGGCATCTCGGGTCTGGAGAAAGCGCTCGACACTTTGCTCTATGGTGTGCCCGGAGTGGCTAAGAAAATACCCCTCACCAAAGGTATCGTAAACTGGACCGACAAACCCGCCGTAAACGGCTATAATCTCCGCACCACTATCGACATAAAGATTCAGGACATATTGGAAAACGAGCTCAACAACGTGCTCACCTATTGCGACGCGGAGTGGGGCGTGGCGGTGCTGATGGATGTCAAGACCGGCGACATCAAGGCCATCTCCAACCTCGAGAAAGATGAAAAGCGCAACCGCTATATCGAGGGCATGAACCGCGCGGTGAGACGCTTTGAGCCGGGCAGCGTGGTCAAGACCCTCTCGATGCTGATAGCCCTCGAAGACGGCATTGTCTCCAATCTCGATGAAGTCATCTCGACCGGAGCCAGCTATGCCTATGCCGGCGGAAGAGCCATTTCCGACTCCCACGGCGTGGCCTCGATGAAGATTCGCGAGGTGATAGAGCGCTCTTCCAACATCGGCATGACCAAGATAATCACCAAGAAATATGGTGACAATCCGAGCGCCTTTTATGAGCGCATCAAGCAGACCGGATTTCTCGACACCCTCCGCACCGGCATAGCCGGCGAGGTACCCCCCAATTTCGCACGGCTGAAAAACAACCGCGAGGGGCGAATTTCGCTCTCGCGCCAATGTTTCGGCTATAACTCCGAGATTCCGCCGCTCTATACCCTCGCCCTCTATAACGCCATTGCCAACGACGGTAAGTTTGTGAAACCGCGTCTCGTGTCGGGCCTCATTACCGAGGAGGTCGACTCGACACTCCCCATCGAGTATGTGCGCGAGCAGGTATGTTCGCCCGCCAATGCCGCCAAGCTCAGGGAGATGCTCACNGCGGTGGTGTGGGGCGACCACGGCACCGCCCGCGCCCTTAAAGACGACAGGGTGCGCATAGCCGGCAAGACAGGCACCTGCTTCATGGTGTCTGACCACGGCGGCTATGACTCGCGCAAGCGCCTGACTTTCTGCGGATTCTTCCCTGCCGAAAACCCGATATATTCATGTATTGTGCTTACCTGCAACCCCCGGCAGAACGCCTTTGGCGCCGCCTCGACAAGCGGCCAGGTGGTTAAGAATATAGCCCTGAAGCTCTATTCGCGCGGTATGCTCAACAACTCGTCAGACTATCGCGCCGAAGCCGCCGATCATGGCGACAANGACCGCGAACCGGTGTTCTATGCCTCCCACAACCGCGACGACGTGGCCTCGCTCGGTCGCGCGGTGACCGGCAACGACCGCACCCGTTTTCTCCCCACTCCCGCCACCCATGAAAAAGGTGTGCCCGACGTTGTGGGGCTCGGCTTGCGCGAAGCTGTCAGCACCATGGAAAAAGCGGGTTATAACGTGAGCTTCACCGGCCTCGGTCATGTGGCCGCCCAGTCGGCCGCTCCCGGCACCCTCCTTGCCGCCGGCACCCGCATATTGCTAACCCTTAAAGAATAATAAACATCCACACAATAATATATAGACTACCTATGAGATCACTTGCAGAACTTCTCACGGCCATCAAGCCCCAACAGATAATAGGATATGAGGATAAGCCGATCAACTCGCTCCAGTGTGACTCGCGTAAGGTGAGCCGCAACGATATTTTCGTTGCTGTGCGCGGCGTGAGTGTTGACGCCCATAAGTTTATTCCGCTGGTGACCCTCGCCGGAGCCGCAGCCATCGTTTGCGAAACCTTGCCCGAGCGTCTAGAACCCAATGTGACATATATTCGTGTGGAAAACTCGGCCATAGCCCTCGGCAAACTCGCCTCGCAGTGGTGGGGCAACCCCTCGCGCAAGCTCAAGCTCGTGGGTGTGACCGGCACAAACGGCAAAACCACCACCGCCACCCTCATCTATGAGATGGCCCGCCTCGGCGGCGCAAAGGCCGGTTTGCTCTCAACCGTGTGCAACTATATCGACGATGAGGCCGTGCCCACCAACCAGACCACTCCCGACCCCCTCACCATCAACGAATTGCTCCACCGCATGGTAGTGGCCGGCTGTACCTACGCCGCCATGGAGGTGAGCAGCCACGCCGCCCATCAGCACCGCATTGCCGGACTGACCTTTGCCGGCGGCATTTTCTCTAACCTCACCCGCGACCACCTCGACTATCACAAGACCTTCGACAACTATCTCAAGGCCAAACAGTCGTTTTTTGACATTCTCCCCGCCGAAGCTTTCGCCCTCACCAACATCGACGACAAGGTNGGCGAGGTGATGATTCAGAACACNGCCGCCCGTCGCTACAGCTACTCCCTCCGCTCGCAGGCCGACTTTATGGGCAAGGTGATCGAAAGCCGCCTCGACGGCACATTGCTGAGCCTCAATGGTCATGAGGTAGAGGTGATGTTTACCGGCAAATACAACGCCTACAACCTCACCGCCGTCTATGGCGCGTCGCTNCTNCTGGGCTGGGACGAGCAGGATGTGCTGGTNAGAATGAGCAAGCTCGTGCCTGTGGCCGGCCGNTTCCAGACTTTCCGCTCGGCCACCGGTGTGACCGGAGTGGTTGACTATGCCCACACNCCCGACGCTGTGGTCAATGTGCTCAACGCCATCCGCGGCGTGCTCGGCACTTCGGGCCGCATCATCACTGTGGTGGGTGCCGGCGGCAACCGCGACAAGGGCAAGCGTCCCATCATGGCTTCGGAGGCCGCCCGTCTGAGCGACCGTGTGGTGCTCACCAGCGACAACCCCCGCGACGAGGTGCCCGAACAGATCATCGCAGACATGGAGGCCGGTCTCGACGACAATGCCCGCACCCGCACCATCTCGATCGTTGACCGCCGTGAGGCTATCTTCGAGGCTTCGCGCATGGCCGCCTCCGGCGACGTGGTGCTCGTGGCCGGCAAGGGACATGAAGATTATCAGGAGGTTAAGGGCGTGAAACATCATTTCGACGACCGTGAGGTTGTGATGGAGGCTTTCCGCTCGCTCTGATACCCGGTTTATAAAATACAGCTAACAGACTAAGGAAAAAAGATGCTTTACTATCTGTTTCAATTGTTGCAGAGCAGCGGGCTTCCCGGCGTAAGACTGATGACCTATATCAGCTTCCGCTCGGGTGTGGCCTTTGTGCTGGCTCTCTGTCTGGCCATCTTCGTAGGGCGCGCAATCATTGACCGTCTGCGCAAACTTCAGGTTGGCGAGATAGAGCGCAAACTCGGCCTCGAAGGTCAGTCGGAAAAGGCCGGCACACCCACTATGGGAGGTATAATAATCATCATGAGCGTGATGATACCCTGCCTGCTGGTGGGAAATCTCTCGAATATCTACATGCTGCTCATGCTGCTCACCACCATGTGGCTCGGCGCCCTCGGCTTTACCGACGACTACCTCAAGCTGAGCCGNCATAACAAGGACGGCATGAGCGGAAANGCCAAAATCGCCGGTCAGCTCGGCCTCGGCGCTATCGTCGTGGCCACGATGTATTTCAGCCCCGACATCGTGATGAAGCAGAACACCGAGGTGTGTGANCTCTCCACCCACGAGACCGAGGTGGTATATACCTANCCGGAAATCAAGGCNCCCCAGACCACCATACCNTTTGTGAAGGACAACAACTTCGACTANACATGGCTCACCGGCTGGATGGGNGACTGGGCCGAGGCGGGAGGCTGGATTCTCTANGCTCTCGTAACNGTCTTTGCCATTGTGGCAACGAGCAACGGCGCCAACCTCACCGACGGNCTCGACGGCCTNTGNACGGGAGTTTCNACGCCAATTGTGCTGGCGCTCGGCATAATGGCCTATCTCGGCGGCAACGTGATCTATTCGGCCTACCTGAATATCATGTATATACCAGGGTCGGAAGAACTTGTGGTGTTTATGTCGGCCTTTGTGGGGGCGCTGATAGGCTTCCTGTGGTATAACGCCTCTCCCGCCGAGGTGTTTATGGGNGACACCGGTTCGCTCACCATCGGCGGTATNGTGGCCGTGTTTGCAATCCTTATCCGCAAGGAGNTGCTTCTCCCCCTGCTTTGCGGCATCTATATGATNGAAGACCTCTCGGTAATTCTCCAGACNAGCTATTTCAAGCTCTCCAGAAAGATGACCGGCAAGGGNAAACGCATCTTCAAGATGACACCCCTTCACCACCACTTCCAGAAGACGGGCAATGCCGGTATCGANGCCTTGATNCAGTGGCCGGTTAACCCCGTTAAGGAAAACAGGCTCGTGGTGAGATTCTGCATCATCAGCGTGCTCTTTGTGGCGCTCACNTTCGTGACCCTCAAGGTGAGGTAACTTATCCAACTGTTAACGACTNAACAACAACAATATTCAGCGAAATGTATAATCCTGATGACTATAAGCGCCGCCGGCTGGTGGTGCTCGGTGGAGGCGAAAGCGGCGTCGGAGCCGCCATTCTCGGCAAGCAGCAGGGCATGGAGGTGTTTCTGAGCGATTCAGGCACCATAGCTCCCCGTTATCGCGAAATGCTCGACAGCGAAAATATCGCCTGGGAGCAGGGCACCCACACTATGGAACGCATCCTTCAGGCCGACGAGGTGGTCAAGAGCCCCGGCATAGCGCCCACTCTGCCGGTAATCAAGGCCATAGCCGAAAAAAATATACCCATTATCAGCGAAATAGAGTTTGCAGGCCGATATACCGACGCCAAAATGGTGTGTATCACCGGCTCGAACGGCAAGACTACCACCACTCTGCTCACCTACCACATACTCAAGGATGCGGGCCTCAACGTGGGTCTGGCCGGCAATGTGGGCCGCTCACTTGCCCTTCAGGTAGCGCGCGAGCATCACGACGTCTATGTCATTGAGCTGTCGAGCTTCCAGTTGGAGAATATGTATGAGTTTAAGGCCAACATCGCCGTGATGCTCAACATCACTCCCGACCATCTCGACCGCTATGACTATGAGATGCAGAATTATGTCAANGCNAAATTCAGGATTCTCAACAACCTTGGTCCCGAAGATGCCTTCATCTTCTGGCAGGATGATCCCGTGATCACCGCCCAGCTCTCCAAGATAGCCACCGAGGCGCGTCTCTATCCCTTTGCCGAGCATGAGGAGAAACTCTCCCATGCTTATGTTGACGGCGATGACGAGGTGGTGTTTGACACCTCCGACACTTCGCTCAAAATGCCCCGCACCGACCTGTCGCTCAACGGTCTCCACAATCTCTACAACTCTATGGCCGCCGGCCTCTCGGCCTGTCTGCTCGACATACGCAAGGAGGATATCCGCAAGGCTCTGAGCAACTTCGAGGGTGTGGAACACCGTCTGGAATATGTCGGCACCGTCGACGGCGTGAGATATATCAACGACTCCAAAGCCACCAACGTCAACTCCTGCTGGTATGCTCTCGAGAGTATGCCCAAAGGCAAAAACGTGGTGCTGATACTCGGCGGCAAGGATAAAGGCAACGACTATTCGGAGATTCTCCCCCTTGTTGAAAGCAAGGTTAAGGCTATCGTGGCCATGGGTCTCCACAACGAAAAAATCCTCGAATTTTTCGACGGTAAGGTCGATAAAATAGCTGATACCCACTCGCTTGCCGATGCCATGAAGGCGTGTCGCGAGCTTGCCTCCGACGGTGACACCGTGTTGCTCTCCCCCTGCTGCGCCAGCTTCGACCTCTTCAAAAGCTATGAGGACCGAGGCCGGCAATTCAAGGACGCCGTCTTAGCCTTGGTTCTCTGATAACTTTCTCCTTATCTTTCCTACTTCTTCTATCTTAAGATGTCTACCGAATCACTCTCGCCCGAAGCGGCTCTCTCATCTTCAACCTCGATTTCCAACAAGGGTTTCACCCGTCATGACCCGCATATCTGGGGTATCTACATACTGTTGATCATCATATCAGTGATCGAGCTCTACAGCGCCTCCTCGCGCGAGGTCACCGGCTCGGGCATAGGTGTGTTCATGCCATTGGTGCGCCACATGGCCATGTTGTTTGGCGGATTGGGAATAATGCTGTTTCTCGAGAAAGTCCACTACCGTCACTTCTATTTTTGGTCGCTCGTGTTTGTGGCGTTCAGTGTGCTGTCGATGATATATGTCTACTTTTTCGGCGCTGTGATCAACGGCGCCCGAAGGTCTATACTCATAGCCGGTTTTCAGCTTCAGCCGGCCGAGTTCATCAAGTTTTCGGCAGTGCTGGTAACGGCGTTTGTGGCTTCGCGCACTCAGATGAAGGGNGGCGGCGTNACCAACAAGGGCGTGGCTATCATGGCGGCCACGGTGCTGGTGTTTGGTCTGATGCTTATTAAGCAGGGTCTTACCAACACGTTGCTGCTCATGGGTATAAGTCTGTCGATGTTTCTGATTGCCGGTGTGCAGTTTAAGAAACTTATGATAGTGGTGGGCGTGTATATAGCATGTTTCGTAATGTTTGTGGGTGTTGTGGCGTTTGTCGAGGCTCGACATGAGGCTGATAAAGAAAGCGGGCAGGCTGCTACCGAACAGGTTGACGGCAAGAAGAAAGACAATCTCCGCATCGAGACATGGATGAACCGCCTGTCGCGCCATCAGGGCGACGGACGTCCGAAATATGAATTGCCCATCACCGCCGACAACCGTCAGGAAATGTTCTCATATATGGCCCAGGCCAACGGCGGTATTCCCGGAGTGTTGCCCGGCAACTCGCGTGAGACCGCGCGACTCCCCCTCGCCTTCTCCGACTATATCTATGCCATCATAGTCGAGGACCTCGGGCTGTGGGGCGGATTGCTTGTATTGGTGCTCTATCTCTGGCTCATGATGAGGGCGAGCGCCATCGCCGCGCGGTGCACCCGCTGTTTCCCGGCGCTGCTGGTGCTTGGCATGGCGGTGCTGATAGCGATTCAGGCATTGTTCCACATGGCTATCGTCACCGGGTTTGCGCCGGTGTCGGGTCAGCCTTTGCCGCTTATATCAAAGGGTGGTTCGAGCATCATAGTCACGTCGCTCGCCTTTGGAGTGATGTTGAGCGTGAGCCGTCACACCGCCCGCTCGGGCAAGCGTCAGGATGTCAACCGCGAGCTCTCCGAATTGCCCGACGACCTCAAGGCTGCCAATCCTACAAGAATCTAATGTTAACCGTAATTCAAGAATCCTCTATTTTATAATATATGCCTCTGAGATTACTGATAGGCGGGGGTGGCACAGGCGGCCACATCTTCCCGGCTCTTTCGATTGCCAATGCTGTGAAGCGCCGCTGTCCCGACGCCGAGATACTTTTTGTCGGCGCCCTCGGCCGCATGGAGATGGAAAAGGTGCCTGAGGCCGGATATGAAATCATCGGGCTGCCGGTGGCAGGTTTCTCGCGCACCAAGCTGTGGAAAAACTTTGGCGTGCTGATCAAGCTGTGGCGCTCCATGCGCATGGCCCGCAAAATCGTCAGGGAGTTTAAGCCCGACGTTGTGGTGGGCGTGGGNGGATATGCCTCCGCTCCGGTGGTGAAGCGCGCTCAGAAATCACATATCCCCACCCTCATTCAGGAACAGAACTCCTATCCCGGCGTGACCAACAAGCTCCTCGCCGCCAAGGCTTGCAAGATATGTGTGGCCTATCCGGAGATGAACCGCTTTTTCCCCGAGGAAAAGATTGTGGAGACCGGCAACCCTGTGCGCCAGGCGCTCACCGAATGTAATCTCACCAAGGCTGAGGCTAAGAAAGCGCTCGGCTTCGACACCGATACCCCTTTGGTGGTTAGCGTGGGGGGCAGCCTCGGAGCCGCCACTATCAATCAGGCTATCGAAGCCGCCCTGCCCCTTTTGGCCGAGAAAGGCATCAACCTCTTCTGGCAAACAGGCAAGATTTATGCCGACAAGGCTATTCCCAAGGCTGAGCCCTATGTCAATGTCAAGGCAATGCCCTTTGTGAAGCGCATGGATATAGCCTATCGCGCCGCCGACCTCGTGGTGGCCCGCGCAGGCGCCGGCACCATCAGCGAACTCGAGCTGCTCGGCGTGCCCGCCATACTTGTGCCGTCGCCCAATGTGGCCGAAGACCATCAGCGCAAAAATGCCATGGCGCTCTCTACCCGCGACGCCGCCCTGATGATTCTCGACGCCGAGGCTGTGGAGAAACTTCCCGAGGCTATCGTCAGCACCGTGGCCGACAAGGCGCTGCTCGAAAAGCTGTCGACCAATGTTAAACTCCTTGCCAAAAACAAGGCTGACGAAAAAATTGCCAAGCTGGTGATAGAGCTTGCAAACAACAATCCTCACTCAAAAAAATGAACCGCGATTATAAAAACATATATTTTGTAGGAGCCGGCGGCATAGGCATGGCCGCTCTCGAACGCTATTTCCTGTCGCAGGGCAAACGGGTGGCCGGCTATGACCGCACCGCCACCGATCTCACCCGCGCTCTCCAGGCCGAGGGCGTGGATATGGTGATCGACAACGACAGCCCCGAGGCAATCCCCGCGGATATGCGCTCGCCTGAAGATACTCTTGTGGTGATAACCCCCGCCGTGCCCTCAACCCACCGCGCCTTGCAGTGGTTTCGCGACAACGGTTTCAGAGTGGTGAAACGCGCCGAAGCGCTCGGCGAGGCCACCAAGACTTCAAAGGCAATCTGCTTCTCGGGCACTCACGGCAAAACCACCACTTCGTCGATGGCCGCCCATGTGCTCCACAATTCGCCCGAGGGGTGTAACGCCTTTCTCGGCGGAGTGTTGAGAAACTACGGCACCAATTTCCTGCTCAATCCCGAGTCGGAATTTTCAGTAGTCGAGGCTGACGAATATGACCGCTCGTTTCATCACCTCACCCCCTATGTGGCTGTGGTGACCTCGACCGACCCCGATCATCTCGACATCTACGGCACCGAGGAGGCCTATCTCGAAAGCTTCTCGCGGTTCACCGAGCTTATCCGCAAGGATGGCGCGCTGCTGATTCACACCGGGCTGAAATTCACCCCCCGGCCTCAGGAAGGCGTGAGGGTGATGACCTACTCGCGCGACGAGGGGGATTTTCATGCCGCCAACATACGCCGCGAGGAGGGAAAGATAACCTACGACCTCGTCACTCCCTCGGGTGTGATAAAGGATATCACCCTCGGAGTGCCGGTTGAAATCAATATCGAAAACAGCATCGCGGCTCTCGGCGCCCTTTGGCTTGCAGGCGCCCTCGATGCCGACATAGCACGCGAGGCGATGAGCAGCTTCATGGGTCCCAAGCGCCGCTTCGAGCTCCGCTATCAGGACTCCGCCCATGTGATAATCGACGACTACGCACACCATCCCGACGAGCTTCTCGCCTCGATTCTGTCGGTCAAGGCGCTCTATCCGTCGCGCAAGCTCACCGTGGCTTTTCAGCCTCACCTCTATTCACGCACCCGCGACTTCGCTCCCGAGTTTGCCGCCGCGCTCTCTCATGCCGACAGGGTGATTCTCCTCCCCATCTATCCGGCTCGCGAGCTCCCTATCGAGGGTGTCACCTCCGAGCTGATTTTCGACCGCGTCACAGCTCCCGCCAAAGTGCTTCTCTCTTCCCCCTCCGAGTTGCCCGGATATGTGGCCGCTCAGGGCTTTGAGCTGCTTCTCACCGCCGGCGCCGGCGACATCTGCAACCTTATTCCCGAAATAATCAACCTCATCGCTCAATGACAAAGCAAAGAGTAATATTGCTCATCGGAGTGGTGGTGATGCTCGCCTACATAGTGTGTGCTCTCACCATCACGGCAGCCACCGGCGACGACAAGCGTTGCGCGGGGTTGCAGATCGTGGTGCGCGACAGCGTTGACCACCGCTTTGTCACTGCCCGCGAACTTGCCCGCGAGCTCGGCTCTTTAGCTGCCGACCTCAAGAACAAACCGCTCTCTCAGGTCAACACCGACTCGATAGAGCAGGTGCTTTCAACCATCGACCGCATCGAAAGCTCCCGCGCCATGATACTCACCGACGGGCGCGTGTTGCTCGAAGTGATACCTATGAAGCCGGTGGCGAGGGTGTTTGACAAATCGGGCCGCAAATCCTACTACATCAACCGCGAGGGAAAGCATATCACCGCCGTGGCCGGTTTTCACATGGATGTGCCGGTGATTCAGGCCGATTTCAGAGACTCTACCTTCAATGCCCGCATGGTGCTCCCGCTGCTCGACTATCTCGACAGTCACCCCGTGTGGGGCAAATTCACCTCGATGATAAAGGTTGATTCGCCTACCGACATGATAATAGTGCCGGTGATAAGAGGGCATGTGATCAATCTCGGCGACCTCACCGACCTCGACTCAAAATTCAGCCGCCTCACGCGGATGTATCGCGAGGTGTTTCCGGTCAAGGGGTGGCAGACCTACGACACCCTCAGCCTGAAATGGGGCGGTCAGGTGGTGGCTACCCGACGCATAAAACGCCTGCCCGAGCCTGCCCGCGTAGAGGAGATAGAGGAGGAGGTTGACATCAACACCATGCTTGCCGACCTTCCCGACCAGGCTCCCGAAAAAACAAGATAATAAACCTGCAAACTCTCATATATCCATGCAACAAGAAGTGAAACATATAGCTGCCATCGAAATCGGCAGTTCCAAGATAAGGGGCGCCATCGGCTCGATTGATGCCCAGGGCACTCTCACGGTTCTCGCCGTAGAAGAAAAGCCGTTGATCGACGGAGTGCGCTACGGCGTGATCCGCAATGTCGAGAAAGTGGCCATTGCCGTCGACTCGATTCTCGCGTCGCTCGACGCCACTGTAGCTCCCCGCGCCATCGAGTCGGTCTATGTGTCGATAGGAGGCCGCTCGGTCCATTCGGCTGTGAGCAGTGTTGACCGTCTGCTCCCCGACGAAATGGAAATCACCCGCCGCCTTCTCGACGAGCTTAAGCACGAAGCCCTCTCGCTCGCTCCCTCGGGAGTGGATGTGGTGAGCGCCGAGCCCCGCTCGTTTACCATCGACCGCGAAAAGGTAGAGCACCCCGTGGGCGAGTTCGGCCGCGATGTGTCGGCCTGTTTCAACCTCATTCTCTGCAGCGACAAGTTGCGCCGCAACCTCGAGAGGGTGCTGGTCGAGAAACTCAGCCTCACCATCAACGGCTATTATGTAAGAGCCGTGGTAGAGGCCGATTATGCCGTGAGCGCCAACGAGAAGAAGCTCGGCTGCATGTTTGTTGACTGCGGCGCCGAAACCACCACCGTGGCCATCTACCGCCAGGGCAACCTGCAATATCTCAACACAATTCCCATCGGCTCGCGCAACATAACCCGCGACATCATGACCCTCAACTATCTTGAGGAGCAGGCCGAGGGCATCAAGCAGACCGGCGGCAACGCCCGCCCCCAGACCGGCGACAAAAACATGATCAACGGCATGGATTTCTCGCTTATCAACAAATATGTCAGCGCCCGTGCCTCCGAGATAATCCTCAATATCAACGCCCAGCTCAAATATGCCGACCTCACCCCTCAGGAACTCCCCGCAGGCATAATACTCGCCGGTGGCGGCGCCCGTCTCGGCGGATTCAGCGACCGCATGGAGGCGCTCACCAAGATGAGGGTGCGCTCGGCAGCCGGCACTCCCGGCACAGTGCGCATTGCAGACAGCCGTATTCCCGTTGACGAGATGTTTGACATCATCGCCCTTCTCACNACAGTGGCCTCAAACGACCCNGCAGAGTGTCTGTCGGCACCTCCCGTCAAGGAGGAACCTCAGCTNGAGACCGTNCCCGACGATTCNGTTCAGGATGAGACNAACCCGGAGGATGTGCCCGATGCTGAAACCACAACCAAGGAAAAGGGTCGCGGCGGCTACTTCAAACGATTCACGAGCAAGATCGTGAGCATCATGTCGGGCCTCGACGACAAAGACCCCGATGATGACTTTGAAGACGATATGTGATTTTAATTCTCTCTACTTTCCCAACAACCTCCACCCCCTTAGTAAACAATGGAACCTCTCAATATAGATTCGCTGGCAAATTCGTTTAAGGTCAACGAAGAACTCACCAACCACACAAACATCATCAAGGTAATAGGCGTGGGAGGCGGCGGCAACAACGCCGTGGCTCACATGTATCGTCAGAACATCAAGGATGTGTCGTTTGTGGTGCTCAACACCGACAAGCAGGCCCTTCTCAACTCTCCCGTGCCCGACAAGACAATGATCGGCACAGGCCTCGGAGCCGGCAACAAGCCTGAAAAGGCACGCGAAGCCGCCGAGGAGGATATCGAGAAGATACGCGCCATTTTTGACGACGACACCCGCATGGTATTCATCACCGCCGGTATGGGCGGCGGNACAGGCACCGNCNCCGCTCCTATCGTNGCCNGCGAGGCCAAGGCCAAGAATATCCTCACGGTGGGNATCGTCACCATTCCCTTCAGATTTGAGGGTGACAAGAAGATTCTCAAGGCTCTTGACGGCGTAGACCGCATGGCCGAGCATGTCGACGCCCTGCTGGTGATCAACAACGAGCGCCTCACCGAAATCTACGGAGACCTCGATTTTCTCAACGCTTTCGGCAAGGCTGACGATACTCTCGCCGTGGCTGCAAGCTCTATCTCGGAGATCATTACCTCTGACGGCTATATGAACCTCGACTTCAACGACGTTGACACCACAT
>WFLX010001500.1_pt1 | contig 21390 bp, 16 predicted proteins | sample 4967041 | NCBI WGS metagenome assembly WFLX01 (sample SAMN12857096, study PRJNA449069) | gut metagenome | isolation source: stool from male and female vole | host: Microtus ochrogaster | place: USA:Florida | collected 2017
CTTTGCATTTGAGTTAATATTAAGAATTTGCCATCATGACAATTGGTGAATATGACAATATGACTACAATTATGGAAATAAGGACAAATAGGAAGCGTCTAAGATATATAGATGCAATGCGAGGATTGGCCATATTGTTGGTGGTCTTCAGCCATGTGACCAATGCGTATATAAAGATGCCGATTACCAATGAGTCGTTTTCGGGCATTTATTATATGATGACCATGTTCAGGATGCCGCTTTTCTTTTTCGTTAGCGGATTCTTTGCTTTCCGTATGTCGGAGAAGTGGAATTGGCCTACAGTGAAAAGAGTTATGACTAAAAAGTTTCAAGCTCAGATAGTGGGATTGACAGTGTTCTGCTTCCTGTATGGGGCGTGTGTGAGAGGTTGGAAGTTCAAATTTTTGTGGACATCAAACCCTTATTGGTTTACGATTTCGCTGTTTGAGATGTTTGTTCTATACTTAATTACGGCTTTGATAGTTAGAAAAACAGGGAAAAATTGGCCTCTGTATACATTACTTGCACTCTCTTGGATCTCTCCTTTTGTATTTAATTATTTTTCTGAAGGAATGAAGCTACCGAGATGGGTAGTCGGTATTCAGACATGGCATACGCTGAATTATTGGCCCTACTTTATGCTTGGCATATATGCTCGGCGATTTGAGTCGTTCACATGGAAGGTGGTAGATAATCAGTATTTCAAAGCTTTGATGATAGTGGCTTTCTTTGGGCTTGTATTGTTCTATGGATGCCGTCATAAGTATTCACTCGAATGGGATTTTGTGATGACAGCGATGCGGTTTACTGGATTGATGACACTTTTGATATCTTTCCGCTCTTATCGGGAATGGTTTGACAAGGGGACTGCCGTGAGCAATGCGATGTCGTATATCGGAAGCCGGACGCTCGACATCTATTACTTGCACTACTTCTTTATTCCGAATCTGGCTTTTATGAAAGGGTTCCTATCTACAGGTCCCGGCAATTCCATCCTCGCCATGCTCACGATTGGACTTGTAATCGCCGTCCTCGTCATCGCCCTAAGCCTGATAGTCAGTGCCGTGCTCCGCTCCTCCCCTTTCCTCGCCTCCTGGCTTTTTGGGGCTTCAGGGAGATAGCAAAACTATTATATAATTTAGGGGGCTTCTCAGCTTCTTACAGAATAGCTATGTAGATCCGGCTGTTTACATTCGACGTCTGGAAATACGTCGGCTCCATAAGGGGAAATATGTTAAAAAGCAGTTTTTTTGAGGGTAGATAGTTAATTTTTTCTTAAAAGTTTTTGTTAATTCAAAAATAAGTATTAACTTTGCACCGTTTTTGAAAGCAAAACATGTTTTATTATTTTAAATTTATAAGGAAATGAAGAAAATCGTTCTCGCTCTCGCTGTTGTATTCAGCGTAGCACTCGTATCTTGCGGCAACAAGAACGCAGAAAAGGCAGATTCAGTTGACGTAGCTGTAGAAGCAGTTGAAGCAGTAGTTGAAGATTCTATCGCTCCAGATTCAGTTGCAGTTGACACTGTAGTTGCTACTGAAGTAGTTGAAGCTCCAGCTCAGTAATCAACAGAGAAGCTGAGTACGTATCTCAATAAATGAGACACGTCGAAAAGACAATCGGTGCATTCCCAATGGGGGGTCTGCACTGATTTCTTTTTTACAATGTATTTTATCAAGGAATTATGATTGAGTGGATATACGGGATAGAGAATGTGATATTTGATTTGGGCGGAGTGATAATTGATTTGGATCGGGACAGGGCTGTCAGGGCTCTGGAAGAGCTTGGACTCGCCGATGCTGATGAGATGCTGGGGCTATATGGCCAAAAAGAACCCTTCTACGGGCTTGAGACCGGTGAACGAACTTCTGGTGAATTCTTTGACATCATGCGCTCCCGGATGAAACCGGGAGTTAACGACAAAGAAATCACTGATGCCATCAACCAATTTCTCGTGAAGCTTCCTATCGAACGCCTTGAGATGCTACGCCGACTGAGAATGGCTGGCTACCGCATCTTCATGCTCAGCAATACAAATCCTGTGATGTTTAATAGCTGGATCGACCGTGCTTTTCGTCAGGAAGGGGGTGCGGTCAATGACTATTTTGATGGAATCGTTGTTTCATACGAAGAACTGATGTGCAAGCCCAACGTAAAGATATTCGAGACTCTTATACGCCGATATGGACTCGACCCTTCAAAGACACTCATGCTTGATGATTCGGAGAAAAATTGCAAGGGAGCCGCCGAGGCAGGAGCTCATGCTCTTCAGATTGGACAGTCGGAGAAGGATGACATGATGGCTATTTGCGAGGCATTGCTTGAGACTAAGGGATATTGAGATTCAGGTTGTCAGGTTGTCAGGTTGTCAGGTTGTCAAAATGACATTTTGTCGAATATGAAAAATAAAGGAAAGATGAAGAAGGCGGTGACAATAGGGACGTTTGATGGGGTGCACAGGGGACACATTCTGGTGCTTGATACATTAAAGAAAGAGGCACGAGAAAGAGGTCTGCAGCCTGTAGCTATCACCTTCGACCGGCATCCCCTTGAATTGGTGGACCCAGAGCGTGCGCCAGGCAGATTGATGAGTACAGATCGTAAAGCAGAATTAATCCGCCAAGAAGGAGTCGAGACTCTGATACTTCCATTCACTGAACAACTTCGCAGCATGCGCGCCTTCGAATGGCTTGACTATATCCACAGAAAATATGAGGTGGAGCTTCTTGTGGCAGGATATGACAATACATTTGGATGCGATGGCATAGACATGAGCATCGCAGATTATAAGGCTATGGGAGATACTATAGGGATTGAAGTGATTGCCGCCCCCGAGGAAGAGGGAGTCAGCAGCAGTGCCGTCAGGAAAGCTGTAAAAGCCGGAGACATTGCAAAAGCAAAGTCTTTGTTAGGGCATCTTCCGGAAATAGAAGGGAAAGTATTGCCGGGATTCCATTTGGGAAGTGAGATAGGATTCCCAACTGCCAATCTGCAAATCAAGCCACTCACAGCAATGCCAGCCAATGGAGTGTATGCAGCTTTGGCATTTATAGACAAGGCCTCAGAAGGGCAACCAGCCATGGTGAATATCGGTTATCGACCGACATTCAAAGGCACAACGAAAGAATCCGCACAACTGAGCATTGAGGCGCATATCATCGGGATGGAAGAGGATCTTTATAATAGTCAGATACGCCTTGAGTTTTTGGATAGGCTGAGAGACGAGAAGAAATTCGGGTCGGTCGATGAGTTGCGCGCGCAGTTGAAGATAGATAGGGAAAATGTATTAGCAATGATTCCATAAAGCGCCTTCCCGAGACTTCTGAGCTGATAATAAAACCCCAGACTTTATCAGTCTGGGGTTTATGCATTATTTAAGGTCTCCGACCTGAACTGAGGGCTTCCCCTTCAGCACAATATTGCAAATTTAGTTGTTGGACGGAGTCTCTGTGGCGGGAGAGGCAGGAGCGGGAGCAGCGGCAGGAGCCGGAGCTATAGTAGGAGCCGGAGCCGGAGCTGTAGTAGGAGCCGGAGCAGGAGCTGTAGTAGCTGCCGGAGCAGGAGCCATGCCAGAACGAGTCACAGGAGTCTTGATGGCGAAAGAAGCGCAGATGCTTATCACGCAGATGAAGATAGCGAGGCTCCAAGTAGCCTTTTCGATAAAGTCAGTCGTCTTGCGATAGCCCATATACTGGTTACCTTGGCTATAGTCGGAAGCAAGACCGCCACCTTTAGATTTTTGGATGAGAACAGCGCCGATGAGCAGCAAGGCTGCTATCACGATGAGAATGCTGAGAAAGATATACATTTTTTATGATGTTTATTAAGGGCGAAAAGGCCATCGAGCCTTCCCGCATTGATTTATAATTACACGCTCATTGCGACTCCAAAGAAATCACTTTCTTTAAGAATCGTATTTGGTCTGCAAAGTAAATACTTTTTTCTGGATTATTCAAATTTATTTGGGTAATAATTTCCAAAGCACGCTTATAATTGCCGTTTTTTATCATAATTTTGGCAAAACTCTCCGTCAGTGATGGTTTTTCTTCTTCTTTCGGTTCCTTTTTAGGTTTTATTCTGGGAGCCGGCTGCCGNCTGAGAAAAGCATCTATCACCCCTATTGTCGCGTCATCAGTGACATCAGAATAAAATCCATCCTGAGCAGCTTCCTGCTCAAGTATCGATGCATAGTCGATAGCTGGAGAAGCGCCAGCAGCCATTGACTCTTCCTCTTCGAGCTTATCCATCTTGCTTCCGAATCTTTCGATAAAAGAGTCGATGGTGGCATCCGTAGAGAGACTTGGATGAGATGAAGCTCCATAAAAATCTAAGAAATCTTCCGATGCCTCTCCTAAGATAGCTCTAAGGGCATCCGGGTCGCCAATATTCGCAGCGATCCTACGCCGATGAATACGCAACATATTGGGCTCTCTATCCTTGGAGAGTGCCTCTATGTCTGGAATGATATAATAAGGGTAGTCTGCCATATTCAAACAATTTACCAGTTTCCGAGAGTTGCATTGAAAATCAAATCCACCAACTCATCGCATATTTCTTCACATAGTTCATCTTGCACATCAGTTAGCATCAAAGAGCTGTCAAACTGACGATATGCTGAAAAAGTCTGATCTACATCATTGGCGGAATTGATATGGTCGGTATATTTCACTTTTACCGTGATGGTCAGTCGGGTCTCAGTAGCGTAAGCATCCGTTCCTACAGCCTGTGGGGAAAGGGAGTATCCGGTGATTTCGCCGCTCATCTCAAGGTCGGAGGTCCCGCTCACTTCCTGAAGACGAGTCTGCCGAGTGATCGTATTCAAGAGCTTATTTTCAAAAGTCTGCTGCAATGGAGCATACACTAAAGCAGCACGAATCGGAAACTCTGACACATGAATTGTCTTGTATATGTCATAATTTAGAGCCGATCCGTTGAACTTATAGCTAATAGTACATCCTGCCAACAGTATTAGTGCCGACACTGCAAAGGAGATATATGAAAGAAAACGTCTCATTTTTAATTCAATTTTCGCATGCGAAAATTGAGGGTTAAGGGGTTTAAATGTTTAATGAGGTTAGAGAGTCAGGAAATGCCGAGTTCTTGCATTTTTCTATACAGTGTCCTAACGGAAATCTGAAGTTCTTCAGCGGCTTGCTTCTTGTTGCCGTCATGCCGGGCGAGAGTCTCCTCAATCACCTTTTTCTCTGATCTGTCGAGCGGATTGCCGGTGAAATCCTCATTCATAGGATGCGGAGCCATCAATGCCCGGACATCAGTAAAGGAATTGCCGTTCTTGTCAGATCCCCCAAGTTTCTCATTGACCAGTTTTTTAAGACTCTCTATCTCGTCGCGCATAGAAAACATCATCTGGAATATCATCTTCTTTTCCAAAGCAGCCGAATCATCGGCAGGAGCTACCATTGGAGTAGACTGAGGGTCGCGATTGAGCGGGAGAGCTTCGAGCAACTGGCTTCGTGATATCTCAGAACCGGCATCAAAAAGGGCAAGCTGATCGATGATGTTCTTCAGCTGACGCACATTTCCAGGCCAATTATAAAGCATCAGAGCGCGTTTCGCCTCATCACTGAAAGATATCGGCTTGGTCATATATTTTTCAGCAAAATCTGCAGCGAATTTTCTCGCCAAGAGCACAATGTCATCACCCCTTTCATGGAGCGAGGGCACATTGATAACGACTGTGGAGAGCCTATAGTAGAGATCTTCACGGAAGCGTCCTTCTGCAACGGCCTTTATCAAATCCACATTTGTGGCAGCCACGACACGGATGTCGGTGGTCTGGACAGTGCTGCTCCCGACTTTCAGGAACTCTCCTGTCTCAAGCACACGAAGGAGTCGAGCCTGCGTGGTCAGAGGAAGTTCAGCCACTTCATCCAGAAAAATCGTGCCTCCATCCGCTTCTTCAAAATATCCCTTCCGGGCTGACACGGCCCCCGTGAACGAACCTTTTTCATGACCAAACAGTTCGCTATCTATAGTCCCTTCAGGAATTGCACCGCAGTTTACTGCTATATATTTCTTATGTTTTCGCGCCCCGTACTGATGTATTATCTTTGGGAAGAATTCCTTACCGGAGCCGGATGGACCCGTCACCAACACCGACAAATCAATAGGGGCGACTGTCACCGCCCTCTTGATAGCCTCNATAAGAGCGGGAGAATCGCCTATTATGGAAAGTCTCTGCTTGACGCGGAGTATCTCTTCCGGTATTTCTAACTTAGCTGGCATGAAGATATCAATGGCAGTTACACCCGTCACCGCAGCCACAGGCCTCGTTGTCTCCTTCTTTTGAACATCCACATCCCTCGTCGCAACCTCCATGATGTCCACATCCGCAGGCACAACCTTGTTTAGGATTAAGTTCTTCCTCTGTAGCATCTCTGACCTCAAGAATCTCTCCTTCGAAATCTATAGTCTTCCCAGCGTATGGAGGATTGAAATCCATCTCAATTATTTCAGGAGAAACCTTAATGACACGACCACTGACTATATTCCCGTCTGCTGTCAACATATCAAGGACAGAACCTTCCTTTACTTCAACAGCCATTTTTCCATCTCGCATAAAGGCTTCGACAGGAATCTGCTGAATCCACTCCTCTTTACGTTGACCAAAAGCCACCTCTGGAGGAAGAGTCACTGAGAAACGATCGCCAGCTCCCATACCTTTGAGAATAGACAAAATGTCCGGTCCTCCCATCATTTGATTAGTCGTGCCGTAGACCATTACATCCGGCGACGATTTCTTTGCCTCATAAAGGAGTTCTCCGGTATTGGCATCCTTTATAGTATATGCAAAGGCAACAAATTTGCCATCATCGATTTTTTCTTTATTATCTTCCATTTTCTTTAATTCAATTCATAATGCACTATTCATAATGCTTAATGCATAATTCATAATGCTTAATTAATATTTGATATTATAACGCTTTTGACATGCTTATGGATTACTGCTATTCCGCTTGCGTTTCTTCCGGAGATGATTCCGCTTCAGCCTCTTCAGCAGGTAAATCGTCAGGGTCTTCTGCCGGAATATCATCGTCCGACACTGAAATTGCCTCGACATTTAAATCTTCAGAACTCTCGTCAGTTTCTTCGTCATCCCCATCTTCGGGATGTTTCAGTTCATATTGCTGATGGATTTGTCTGACATCGAAATAAAATCCAGGCTGCACCTTGTCGCGCAGGCGACGGGCAGTTTCTTCTTCAGGCTCCACCATCAGATAGTCGAACCCCGGCTCTATGAAATCGGCGTCTACTGCATGGTAGCCCATCAGCTGCACCATATCATATTCATGGGCAGGGTATATGACAAACCAGGCATTCTCCTGATTCTCGCCTGTACCGGTGCTCTTGATAGCACCCAACAGATGCTCCAGACGATATTCCCATATCTTGGCGCTCATATCCTTACGACGCTCCTTGAGGACATGCACAAGGAAAGACATCTGTCGTAGGTCGAAGGGATTGTCGAGCAAAGTAAGCTCCGCATACTTGCGGATAGTGTCTATTTCCTCTTTTGTATGAGAAGTTTTGTTGCGGTAGGCATCCGTGACGCTTGAATATGGGGATTCGCGATAGGGGTCATAGTCTTCTTGGAACATATATCCCAGATATAGATGTCGGAATTCATCGGCGGTCATAGTGGTGTCGTTGCGATTGAATTTCTTCATAAGTTTTGGGAAATACATTGGGTTGGAGGGATCAAGAGTAGCCACACGTATTGCCTCGAGGTCGGGACGCTCCACAGTGACTTGACGCTTCTTCGACTTCTTCGTCTTAACTTCCGGACTTTGCGAATCGGGATTTACATCCGCTGCAGTGAGAGCCCAATTGGACCCCCTCGAAGAAGAGCCCGTACGGCGACGTTTAGAAGAACTTTTCCTACTTTTACTCGACTTCTTCCTTGTCGTTGATGTGGTCTTCTTATTAGAAGTTGCAGTAGTCTTTTTCTTTGCTGTCGCAGTGGTCTTTGCTTTAGTAGATCTCTTCTTTTTAGCAGCCTCCACCTCCGTAGGGAAAGCCAAAGACATCACAAAAACCATCACGAGCATCCATAGAAAAGAACGCCAACTTTTAAGATAAAAGCTGCCATGCCTACATACATTTGTACCTTTATGTGCAGAAAAATTCGAATCAGTCATATTGTCAAGTCGGAACGCCAAATAATCGCGTCCCTACTTAGTTAACGTGATTTTCTTGATTTTGTTGTTCATGGGGTGTTTCCCTTTTTTGAATTTCAGGATACTCTATGCGTGAATGATACATCGTAGCAAGTCGCTTCTTGAAAGTATCTTTGATTATCCCAATATCTTTGAAATTAATAGGCGACTCCTTATAAAGCCCATCGGCCATCTGCGAATCTATTATTTTATCTACCAGCGCATTGATTGATTCATGGCTATAGTCTTTAAGCGAACGCGAGGCTGCCTCTATGGCATCTGCCATCATAAGAATTGTGGTCTCTTTGCTTCTTGGATTGGGTCCGGGATATTCAAACGCCTCCTTGTCAACTTTGCCGTCAGGACTTGCATTGACTGCTGTATTGTAGAAATACTTAGCCACTCCCTTGCCATGATGCTCCGTGATGAAGTCTTTGATCACTTCAGGGAGTTTTTCACGAGCAGCAATAGAAAGTCCCTTAGTGACATGGCTTATGATCTTTCGAGCACTTGTTTCCGGGTCAAGTCCGGCATGAGGATTGACTCCGTGCTGATTTTCGGTGAAGAATATCGGCGACTCGCTCTTCCCTATATCGTGATACAATGCTCCAGTTCTGACAAGTGTAGTGTTAGCCCCTATAGCTCTTGCCGCTTCAGATGCAAGCGTTGACACTTGCATGGAATGTTGGAATGTGCCGGGTGCCACTTCCGCAAGATGGCGCAAGACCGGACTGTTGATATCACTAAGCTCTACCAGTGTCACCGTGGAAGTGAATCCAAAGATCTTTTCCACGACAAGAATCAGCAGATACGCAAATGATAGAAGCACGCCGTTGATACCGAATATTCCGACCATACGCCATGAATAGGAAGTAATGGTGCCTTCCGAGAGAGTAAGCATCATGGCGTAGCAGACATTATAGAGCACAAATGTAATGAGAGCTGTGCGCAGCAATTGGCTTCTTCTTGCAAGATGATGGATGGATAGAGTGGCGCTGATGCCTACCACCAACTCAATAACTACGAATTGGAACTGAAATGGGGCCGCGAGAGCAATCATCAGTATACAAATGATATGCGAGAATATAGCAGTGCGGGCATCCGTAAAGACAGTAATGATGATTGGCACTCCTGCAAATGGGATGAGGAAAAGTCCATTATTGAACATCTCCGCAGTCTCAATGGCGATAATCACGAAGAATGTTATGAGCGCGACAATAAAAGTGACAACCTTGAAGTCTTCAAACAACTCCCTCCTATAGAGCGCGAGGAAAAGATAGAGCAAGGTAAAGAGCATCAGTATGTAGACGGCCTGTGCGAATGTGAAGAATTTTTTCGACAAAGTATTCGACTCCGTCTTGTCGNGCATATCTATATAATTGTTGAGATTGGTGAAAATTTGGGCGTCAATGATATCTCCTCGGTCTACAATCCTCTGGCCCTTCTTGATTACCCCAAGAGCTGAATTGACATTTAGATACTCCTGATCGCGAAATCTTGAGTTAGAAATGGAATCTATCACAATGTTGGGAACTAAGCTTGCATTGAGAGCTTTAGCCACATCGGTGCTCATTCTTACCTCATTATTTGCTGTAGATTTAAGAGCAGTATAAGCCGAGTCGACCGCCTTATATGCCATATTGGGCGACATCATAGCTGAAGCATCTATGACCTTCACCGCATTCACATCCTCCGACTCATCGCTCATTCTCAACTGAGAATGAGTAAAAGAATGAATCCTATCGTATAAGTCTGCACTGATCACTCCCCTACTATACACTTCAGAAAGTTTTTTTCCAAGGAAAGCGGCATCTGATGAGCTGACATAATTATCAATTATCTTGACAAACCTGTCGACACTTCTGGCTGCGGCACGATAGTCGCGGACTACAAATGGGATAAAAGCCTTATCAATACTGTCGCGCATAAGTTGAGCAGACACGGAATCTCGCATGACCGGAGTGTCAAATTCAGCGGTCAGCAACGGATANCTCCATGGCTGATTCAACTCATAGCTGAAATTCTGATGATCACTTTTCATAATCAATAGAAGCACGATCACTGAAGCAGTCAGGGCAACCGATATCTTCAGGATGGTAGCATTAGAAATGAGATCAGATGCTTTCATAATTTTGATTTTATGATATTACGGGCATGGGCAGTGACACACTGACCAAGCCATTTTTCTTGAGGAGACACACACTTTACAGTGATAATCTCCACTAAATCGCCACTCTCGAGAGTATGGTCGGGGTTGACAAGCCGACGATTAATCTTTCCGCCGATACANTGATCTCCAAGGTTCTCATCTACTGCGTATGCCATATCTAAGACAGTAGCACCTACCGGCACACCAACAAGATCGCCATCAGGAGTGAAAACATATATTTGCTTGGCAAATATATTGAAACGCAAAGTATCAAGAAAGTCTACTGCGTTTGGTTCGGGATTGGCTAAAATCTCCTTTACAGAATTGACAAGAACATCGAGTCGCTCAGTGTCGGTCTGCACCCCATCCTTATATTTCCAATGTGCAGCATATCCAAGCTCAGCGATATCATCCATTTTCCGACTGCGTATCTGCACTTCAGTCCATCTGCCATATTCATCTTTCAAGGTCAGATGCAAGGCGCGGTAGCCATTATCTTTAGGAGTATGAAGCCAGTCGCGTGTACGGTCTGGATGCAGAATATGATGCTCTTCAAGGATTTCAGCGATACGAAATGCCATAGGGATTTCAAGCGATTCATCTTCGTTTTCATATATCACTCTTACGGCGTATACATCGTAGACTTCTTCGAAAGGGATACCTTTTTTCTGCATCTTCCTGAAAATGGAATTCACGCTCTTGACCCTTGCCTTAATCTCACATGTGATACCTTCTTCATTCAATCTCCGTCGCAATGGAGCTACGAAAGAATCAATTATCTGCTGACGCTGCTCTACGGTCTGCTCAAGCTTCCGGCATATCATCTCGTAGTTTTCCGGATCTTCGCAATGGAATGCGAGATCTTCAAATTCCATTTTCATTGAGAAAAGTCCGAGGCGCTCAGCAAGAGGAGCATATACGTAGAGCGATTCTCGGGCCACTCGACGGCGTCGCTCAGGACGCTGAGTGGAGATGTTTCGTAGGTTGTGCATCCTGTCAGCCATCTTGACGAGAATCACGCGGACATCGGTGCTCATCGACATCATCATATCGCGAAGCTTGAGAGCCTGTGTCTCAGCAGCGTGACCAAAAATACCTCCCGATAGCTTGTTGATTCCGGCTACGATAGAAGAAATTTGAAGGCCGAAATTTGCTTCTATATCCTCTATGTTGCGGTCGGAATGCTCTACAATGTCATGGAGAAGGGCGCAGACGATGGATGTGGACCCCAGCCCTAATTCCCGGCTGCAGATGAGTGCGACAGCCAAGGCATGAAGAATATAGGGGCTGCCGTCGTTTCGACGGCAACCCTGATGAGCCATGCGGGCAAAGCGAAAAGCTTTGCCCACAAATTCCACCTTTCTCCGATGGCAACTCTCTACATANGAGCGGAGCAACTCATCGTAAGCAAGGTCTATGTCTCTCTCTTCATCCGGACTGAAAGCCCTTGATGTCGATTCTTTCATATCATAACGTATGCGGAATTTTTAACGAACTATAAACTTCTTACCAGCACGTATATAGATTCCAGATTCCAGGTTAGAGAGGTCGGCAACAGAAGCGTTGCGCATTACGACGCGACCTGAAAGGTCGTAGACATCAGCTACAGAGGCATCGTCGGCACTAATACCGGCTACAGCAGTGTCAATGTCGCCACTGACAACGGCATTGATATATTCGCCCGTGTTGGCATCAATGAGCATGATGCAGACCTTAGTCTTGTTGACGTCTGCTATTCCTGAAGGAAGTGCGAAGTCGAATGTGAAGTTGACAGGTTCTCCAGCCTTGATTTCAGCCGGGATGAAGCCACCCTTGCCGTTGAAGCCGGAGTATATGCCAGCAGTCTCAGTAGCGCTTGTGCCTCGCACAACATCGTTGTAGTACCACATCACTTGATTCTTCGCATAAGTGCCACCGGCACCCCATTCGCCAAGACCCGGAGCCTCAGTTGTATACAGACCATTGGTCTGGAATCCAAGGATATCGTCTTCCATGAGGATAGCAAATACATTTATATTTGTATTCGAGCGAGAAATTGCCGGATTGACAGTAACATCAACTGATACGACCTTATTTTCTGAGTCGATGCGAGCAGTGGCTACATCAACATCGGCCACGGCCTTATCACTGAGTGCATTCTCCACGTCCTGAAGCCACATAGCACCGTCGGGAGAAGTAAACAGGTAGTCAGCTTTGTCATAATACATTGGAGAACTTACACCACCACGATTTACACATCCTGTTGGAGCACCATTTAGACCAAGGAAAGCGGAATAAGCATTATGTTCTGCGCCGCCCAATTGATCGCCGGTATAGCTATGGATAGCTATAGGAATGAATAGATCGTCGAAAAGCTCCTGGAGATATTCAATAGCAATAATTCCTTGAGGACAGAATTGGCAAGTTGTGCCTGTCATTTCTTCAAGCACTACCCTCTTAGTTGTCTCAAAGAGGAGGTTGCTGATGTCATGCTTGAGCTCGATTGACTCGGAACCGGTATTAAACGTGATGACAAATGAATTTACAGTGCCTTTCTCAAGAGCTACAGGATTCTCAAATGAGAATGAAGCCAATTCCCCATTTTCAAGTCGTTCATCGGAAGTGATGGTCTCCAATAGATTGTTGTCGGAGTCAGAAAGAGTGATTTCATAGCCATCAATGCCGCTTTCCTTCATGACCACCAAACGGCCGCGGATACGGACATTTTCCTCATCTACCAGCGTCTTTGGAGTGTCAACGCTCAGTACAGCTGCCATTTCGCGGCTTACCACAACATCGTCGACAAAGATAGCAGACTGATTCTGATTGTCGTTGACAAATGCGATGTAGACAAACTGACCGGCATATTTAGAAAGGTCGACATTATTGAGCGTCCAGTCTCCTTGAAGGAGATCCTCACTCTTGCCGGGATTCTGCTTCTGATTGTAGACGAGGTCGCCATTGTATCGGATTTTGTCGACCACATTCTGGGTCAGTATAGTCACAACATCTTCGCTTGGCCATACATATACTTTCAAGATATCATTCTTGGAGTTCTTATAGCTTTGCGATTTGAATGAGAGTGTAGCCTTATCATCCGGAATGTAAAGCTGAGGAGTGACCATCCAGTCGTCAGATTTACCGGCAGGATCATACATTGAGTGTGAAGCAGCCGCAAAACCACCGACATAGTCAACTTCAACATCATCGTATACAGGCACCCACGGACGATCTTCTGCTTCAAATCCCCAAGAGACCATTTCCTCATTAGGATTATTTCCGTCGCCTTCATAGAGGAGCATATTGGCCACGCCGGTCGTGAAATCCTCTCGGAAGATAGTGTTGGAAGAGGGATCTATTTCCGGCACGTAGCTGCCATGGTAAGTGATTGAGAAAGCTTCGTTGGCTCCGTCGCCGGAAAGGTCGGTGACGGTGCCGGCACCAAAGTCGATACGATAATCAGTGCCTTCTGCAAGTCGCTGCTCGCTGACAGGATAAATCATCACCTGACGGTCGGTAACTGAGGCACTAAGCGGATAAAGGAATTCCTCTACTCCATCTTTTATCTGTGTAAGCTTGATTTCCGGATTCTCGCCTATACTCAAAGAGGCATTGAAAGTCACTATCACAGGATTTGTTGTGAAGTTGATTCGGGCTACACTTGCTCCGTTATCCGGTGCAAAAGAGACAGGCTTTACCGCGCCTGCTTCGCGGCCACGGTAGTTTACGCGAATTTCCTTATTGGTACGCTCTGAATCTCCGGCTACACACAATGATTCTGCCGGAATCCTTATGGTGTAGGCTTTGCCGGGTTCGAGGGTATAATTGCGGAAGATCACTTCAACTCTCCTGTCGTTGTCGGCCTGCACACCAAAATTAATTGAATTGCGCACCACATTGCCGTCGGCATCAAGCAGCTCCACGCAGTTCTTTTCTCCCTTGACATCTACCGGACGGCCCATATCAAGCACAACTTTTTGAAGCATTGAGAATTCAGCCCCTTCAATAGGAGAGACCCTATAGTCGCCCAGAAGATCTACATCCTTGCAAATTTCTGTCAACGTAGAAGGGAGCGTTATAATATAAGCGTAACCCTGCGCATAGTCGCTGGCAAGGAGCTTCAGATTGTCGGAAGATGCAGCCACCAGAGTGCCTGAAAGACCGAGGTCATCCTTAGTGATGTCAGCCATCCAGTCTATACCGTAAAGTTGATTTATGACTGTCTTCCAATCATACCAATAATTTCCTACCTTAGCAGCCCAGTTGCGAATAGGTGTTCCGGTAGGAGTGGAACCATATATCACTCCGTCTGAACCTATTGCCCAAACTCCGTAGCCATCGCCATCGCCGTGAAGCGTGAATTTTTCCGGATCATTTACTGAGCAAGTGAAAGGAACTGCGGAGTCTGACACAGTCATACAAACACCTCCTATAAGTTTGCCATCAGTAGAAAGGACACAGTCGCCTACTCCTACTATTTCTTCATTGAGAGCTGTGAGACGACCATTCTCATATTTCAGACCCATTGGCGTCCATTTTGCTTCATCTCGGCGATACATGAATTCCCAAGAAGCCTCGGGAAAGGCAAAATCGACAGTTCCTATTAATATATTTGCATCAGGAGAAATTCCGGTGAGGCGCACATTTAGATCAGCGTCACTCCACTCAGCGGGATCACCTCCTTCTTCTATTCGATCTTTATACATCGGATTGGAATTTATCATTCCAGGAAGATCTACAAGTTCAAGAGTAGAAAGATCCCACATACATGGATATTCATGGAAAAGTTCTATGCTGACGCGTCCTACTGCATATTTCCCATCGGGTGTGATAGCAGAGACCGTGCCACCGTCATATCTTCCTTTCGGCAATGAAAGATATTTCCATCCGTCACTTTCCTTCCAGACCGCAGGAAGACCCTGATAACTACCACCGACGGTCTTTCCATCGTCGCTGATGCAAGTTGCTCCCATAGGGGTTTGAAGCAATCCTTCCGATGTAGAGTATAGCTCGATGGTCTCCCCCGTTGTGGTATCTACTTTTCTTGGGAATGCCATATAAGAGCTGTTGCCGGGATTGACAGCATCTCCTACAGCCCATTGGCCATTGGCCGACATTGTATTCAAAGAGCCGCCATAAAGGGGTTGGACTGTCAATATTTTAGGGGAGTCTGCCGCTGACAGCGAGAAGGACATGGCTGCCAGAGTCCCCATCAAAATTGTCTTGAGGTTTAAAATCTGTTTCATATAAGGTTTATTGGTTTTTGTTTTTAAGAGAGTTAAGGGGTTTAGGGCCTTAGGAGCCTTAAGGACTTTAACCACCTTAATGATTTGGTTCCGGAGAGGAGNTTCACGTCCTCCCCGGATTTAAAGTATCAATTGTTTATTTCACTACGAGTTTCTTACTGCCTACAACATAGATACCCTTAGAAAGAGTCTTGAGGTCGGCTGCAGAAGCATTGTGGAGAATGCGGCGACCCTGGATGTCATAAACGTCACACTTAGCGGAGCCATTTACAGAAGCTACACCAGAACCGTCATTTTTAACAGTGTAATAGAGACGAATTTCTGGATTGCAGATACCTTCATCGCCATCAGATTCAAGGAACTTTTCATCTCCGATAGAACGTGCAGGAATTACGAATACATATTCGCCATCTTCTGTCACAGGCTCTTTGAATGTAGCATAAGCCAGATAATCGTCATAATAGTCAAACATTACAAATGCGGTTGCAACCGGATCCGCATCTATAGCGTCTGCCTTATAAAGGTATGCATCAAAGCCCCAGAAATATGGAGTCGCAGGGAACCACATGTTGATCACGTCAAGAGAATTCACAGTAGAACCGGAAGCTGGAGAAACTTCAGTATAGTTGAATGTTTCCTGTTCAGAAGGATCTACACCCGGTTGGTCGCTACCACCATCTTCTACTGAATATATGAGAGTGTAATCAGGATTGGTGAGACCGGCAGCCCCATTGCTCTCATAATATTCGGCATTAACAAGCTTGCCACTCGGGATCACCATATAATATCTGCCATCTTCCTTAATTGGCTCTGCCAAATCAACTACTACGAGGGTCGGATCCATGTAATCACCACGAACCTTTGCGGTTGTGACAACTGCGCGCGCTGCGCTACAAACCTCGATTTCGAAATCATCGCAAATCACGGGTTCGCCGAAGGTCAGCACGATCTGCTCAAGGACTTTGACAGTTGATTCGTTTTCAGGCGTTACAGATACATATTGCAGGCCATCGGCAACTGCTCCGCCGACAGTGTAAGTAAGACGGATCTCCGGGTTACAAATACCGGCTACGCCTTCCTCGTAATTTTCAGATATAATAGAACGAGCCGGGATCACAACTTCATATACTCCATCTGCGGTGATAGGATTATTCAATTTTACAATTGCAACATTCACTGCATCGAAGTCTTCCCAATCAAGATCGCAATAACCGGTAGCGACCACTTCATTGTTGGCGTCATATACAGTCACGTCGCCACCATTCAAGCCGACAGCTTCAGGGAATGTGAGTCTGATAGTCTCAAGAGATTCTACAGTCGAGCCTGAAGCCGGAGTAGCCTCTGTGAGGACTAATGTTTCTTGCTCAGCCGGGTCAATGCCTGGATCATCGGGAGTTTCGTCAGCTGCGCCGGTGATCTGGAAGCCGGAATAAACGCTCTTGCTTGCTTTACTTTCAAACTGATCGCCAAACATGAAGCAACCGGCACCGAAATAAATCACGTATGAACCCTCTTTGACAATGTCGATGGGAGCCACATTCCAATTATCGTCCATTATCTGAGTGAAATGGAATTCAGTTGCGGCAGCCTCCTCTTCTCCTTCTGTTTGATTGTAGACGAGAGTGCCGAGAGACTCACCAAGAAGATTCTGTATTTCTGCTTGACCAACCCATGACCAGGACATTGGCTCGCCGTTTTCAGACTTGACTACTATTTCTGTGAGACGATCGAGGCTTTCACCATTTTCAGGAGAAACGACAACAATACTAACTGCTCCGAGATCACATTGCCATTCGTAAGAGAAGCAAGACTCAGATTCTTCTCCAAAATTACCTTTCAGCTGATAGCCGTCCATATCACGAGCATAGATATTGATAGTGAATGCGGAATCTACATTCTTGATATCCTCATTATCTGAAAGATTCAGAGTCCAAACTGTGTTGTCTTCATTTGCAGAAAGACATGACTCAGGATATACTACAGTACCAAGATTTCCTCTTGGTGTAGAAGCCTGATATACAGTCACCGGACCTGAGAAGGTATAGGTGAAGACAGCCTGAGATGGCTCGCTGATAGTGAGAGTGCCCGGTGCCGGCTCTACACTAAGAAGGGTAAGGTCGGAGTACTGATATCCTTCTACTTTACCGGTGAACGTATAAGACTTACGAGCTACGATAGGAGTTGGCACGCCCTCTTGGCTATATTCATTGTCACCGTTATAGAAGATGAACTCAGCGACATATTCATGACCTTCATAGAACTTATATGAATTAGCTACTTCCCAAACAATCTCATTTGAATTTCCGAGTCCGCGTCCGGTGGAGAAATTGCTGGAATTGATATAGCTTTCGCCGGTAGTATTGTCGATTACTTGAAGGGTCACGACTCCAATAGCATCATTATGATTGGTGTTGATGGTGATNACCTGATCATTCCATAGNGCCTGAGCTTCAGAGAAGTCGGGACTTATAGAAAGAATCTCAAAATCATCAAACATAGCGCCTGCAAGAGCTGCAACGTTTACAGTATAATAATACTCTTTTGCATCGCTTAATTCTCCGGCTGCATTTTTAAGGAGTCCCTCCGGGAATTTTAGAATATATTCACCATTGCCACTGAAGGATGCAATGTTAAAATTATATACATATTCATCCCAAGTCGGATCAGTTGCATCAGAAAGAGAGCCGATTACCTCATTGCCATCTTCATCAATCCAGACGGGCATGACATCTGTCGGAGTGTATGCTCCCATTTGATTGGTTGCGAATCTCAAAGTTTCAAGCTGGTAGGCTTCTGTCACATCCAAGCTCTGATTTGGCTGCAGGATGGCCGGATTCCACTCGAAAGCGGAAGCACTTGCAACAGCTGTCGTCGCAGCCGCTAAAGCAAGTAAATGTCTAATTTTCATGGGCGATTAATTTGATTAATTAATAATTATTTTACAACAATTTTTTTGCCATTCACGATGTAGATGCCCTTCGAAGGAGAGGCTACGCGGCGGCCTGTAAGGTCATAGTAGACAGCTTCGCCTTCCTCAATCTGGATGCCATCGACAGCAGCGGTAGAAGCTTTGTATCTTACGAAGATATCTGAGTTGTGGTCGAGCCCATCGGCACACTTGAGACCACCAAGAGTTACCTCTATGTCGGAATCAGGATCCGCATCAATGGCAGGAGCAGTGAAATTATACAGCATTGCGTCAGCTGAGTCTTCAGTCACTGTCAAGTCGCTGTATGGCACTGAAATTATTGCATCTACTCCGTTCTTAACGTATGAGAAATCGACTGAATCAAACTTAATCTTTTGCCCATTGAGCACCCAAATCTCCATAGGCTCGCCGGCATTGAGAGCAGAGCCTGCAGCTGGCACCCAGTCAGCAGCAAGACTATATACAACACTCTTAAGATTATAGCTATATCCAAAAGAATATGGGCTTGAGGAATATCCTGTCAAGACATATTGACCATCGGCACTCTTGATGCCGTATATTCTAAGACCGATATTGCTTTGAACAGGTAGCCCCGGGATCATTTCATCAGGGAATCGAGTTTTCCCTTGAAGATCAACTGTCACTGTCTTGCCATCCACAGATACAGGGGGATTTTCTATATACATACCCATTTCGATATTGTCCGGGTCGCCGTATGTAAGCTCAGCTATCGGATGGCAATCTTTATCAAGATCTCCACTGAAAGTTAGTTTCACAAGTCCTTCACCACTGCCNGNGANNTAATATGTCAAAAAANCAGAAACCCCACTTGNCGGAGTGCCGTATTCATTGATAAGTTCTGCCGGTTTGNCCGCCATCTTATACTTTAAAATGAGCTTCCCAACGCCATAGCCAAAATCAGGACGGTTGCTTGAATTGTATGCATCTCGTATTCCCGTAAGAGNAAGTGTCAAGNTATCGCCTTCACTAANCTTTCCCTCATGATACCAATTTAGAATAGTGTTAGACCAANAAANATTGATATATGAATCAGTTATGGTCGGATTTAACTCAACAGAGGCGTCATTTATCGAGAGAACACACTTTGTGCACTTGATAGGGATATTGAATGTAATGCTCGCATTATAGTTAGTGCTAAGAGATAGATTAGAAACATCCTCAGCAGGGGTCACATCAACTAATTCAATAGGCTCTATACCGGTGGAAATGCGGAATGTTCCTGCATCAAGAGGGCAGAAATCGTAGAAATATAAAGGCACACCAGCAACGACGTCATAAAAACGAACCTTTACTCCATCAGCGCCATAATAGCCATTAGTAGGTTGGATGGGAGTATCATGGGTAGGCTCTGCGTAAGGAGAAATCAGATCGCCAGAACTGTAACAACGGATCACACCTGTTTCGGAAGGAGTGAAAACACCTTGGATGGGAACCATGGCATCGTAATAGTAGACTTCGTCAGGGGTCAATTCGCCCCAATCAGCTACCTCAGCGGCATTTACAGTTGCGGCGGCAGCACAAACGACCGAAGATGCAAGTAGATATTTAAATTTCATAAATGTACATTATTAGGTGTATAATACAAAAATCAACAAATTATCAGTGATAACAAATGAGTCAACTCTGAATCTTTTTACAAAAGTATAAAATTTATTTGATATTTCTAAGAAACCGAGTGTTAAAAATAAATAAAAAAGGGAAGGCCGCAGCAGCGAACTTCCCTTTCATAAAATAAGCAGGTATGTTTTATTATTTTATGGGGCAATTTTTATTTCTTAATGCTTAATTCATAATGCATAATTTATAATAAAGCTATCGTTCNTTATGANTCGTTNTGCTTTGCATGCCNAATTATGCATTATGCNTTGTGCATTATGAATTAATTGATTAGAGGCGTGCTTTTTCGCGCTCTATGTAGGTGTCGATTGAAAGGCCGTTGCCGAGGGTGAACTGTGGATAGTCTTTCTTGATGGTTTCGTAGCACTTGAGTGCATCGCCAAACTTTTTCTGCTCGTCGTATACAACTGCCATTTTGAGAAGCGCACGAGGAGCGATCTGAGGGTTTTTGTCGGCCTTCTTCTCTGCATACTTGAAAGCTGAGATTGCGTCGTCATACTTTTTGAGGTTGACGTAGCAGTCTCCGAGAAGCATCTGAGCGTTGGAAGCGAGCACCTTGTCTTTAGAGTTGAAGTCCTTAAGATATTTAGCAGCTTCCTCATATTTACCGGTGTTGTAGAGAGTCTCAGCAGCAGAGAGGGCTGCGAGTTTGCCGCCATCTGTTCCGCCAAATTCATCAGCTACTTTCTTATATTGAGCGGCTGCTANNGAGTCGCTTCCTAAAGAAGAGAGTTCCACTTTATTGTANGCCTCCATGGCTTTATTGTTTTTCGGTACCTTNTAGAGGTAAAGCCNTGCAAAAGTGAGGCATGCGACTACGAGGATAGCTCCCATTGCTATACCCATTGCCTTTTTGTTGGTCTCAATGTTACGACCGAGGTTTGTCAGCCTGCTGTTGATGTTTTCGAGCTGATCAGGCTGCTCGGGTGTCTGGTTGCTTGATGCCATTTCTATTATTGATCTAAATCTTTATATATCTATAAATTACAAGAACTATTGACAAGATATTAACATCGTTAGTTCAATCGAAGTGCAAAGTTAGTGATTTTTTTTTGGGTTTGCAAATAAAAAAAGCTTTTTTTTTAAATTTATTCAACTTTCGCAAGCTCAAGTTGAAGGTTATAAGGTGATTGGGTCAAAAGGTTATGATTTGACTGATATTATATTATTTTGATGCCTTTACAACTGGTAGGTTTAACCCCTTAACCCCCTAACCCCCTTACCCCTTAACCCCCTAATTATCCTTACCCGACATTGTGGGGAAGGGCGTG
>WFLX010302911.1_pt1 | contig 21388 bp, 14 predicted proteins | sample 4967041 | NCBI WGS metagenome assembly WFLX01 (sample SAMN12857096, study PRJNA449069) | gut metagenome | isolation source: stool from male and female vole | host: Microtus ochrogaster | place: USA:Florida | collected 2017
GGTTTTTGGTGGCTTCGCCGCAGTTTTTGGCAAGCTGCGCTTGCAGGTTTTTGAGGGGTGGAAACTGCCGCGACAGCGGCTAAAGACTGAGAGCTTCAGCTCTCTAAAGACTGTGGCGAAGCCACTAATAACTGCAAGCGCAGCTTGCCAAGAACTGCGGCCCCGCCGCCAACAACTGCAAGCGCAGCTTGCCACAAACTGAGAGCTCCGCTCTCCTAATAATGAAACGACGAGCCGCCGAGGAATTCGCGCAGCAGGGAGGTAGGCGGGATAGCCTGGTCGGGGATGGAGACAAAGTAGCTCAGAAGTTTCATAAGACGGTAGGCTTCGGCGTACTCTGGCACGTCGCGCGGGAAATTACGAAGCACATCCTCGGCATAATCCTTCACCACGCCTAACTCGAAAATGAGCGACGAGTTGAAGGTCGCGTCGGCATTCTCCTGATAGGGGAAAATCCACTTCTCCTCGCCGCGCCTGACCGACGGCCAGCGGCGAATGGTGTCGAGCGGCGACGTGCCGCGATATTTATGGTCGCGGATAATGCGGCGGAGCAGGCGGGTGTCGGTGGTAGGCACCCAGTTGTGGTCGTCGATGGCGAGGGTGGTGAGGGCCGACACGTAGATACGGAATTTCTGCTCCTCGGGCACGCACTCCGTAAGCTTAGGGTTGAGGCCGTGGATACCCTCGATGAGAAGCACGGAGTTATCGTCGAGCTTCAGTCGGTCGCCCTTGTATTGGCGGCAACCCAACTCGAAGTTGTAGGTCGGCAACTCCACTTCCTCCCCGGCGAGCAGGCGGTTGAGGTGGTCGTTGAAAAGGTCGAGGTCGAGAGCATAGAGCGACTCGTAGTCGTAGTCGCCCGATTCGTCCTTCGGGGTGTGGTGGCGGTCGACGAAATAGTTGTCGAGCGAGATCATGCGTGGCTTTAGCAGGTCGGTCAGCAGATATGTGGCCAGTCGCTTGGTAGTGGTGGTTTTGCCCGACGACGAGGGTCCGGCGATAAGCACGATCCTTGCTCCCCCCTGATGATAGCGGGCGGCGATTTCGTCGGCGATCCCCGAGATCTTCTTGTCGTGGAGGGCTTCGGCCACATTAATCAGCTCCTTAGAGCGGTTGTCGAGGGTAGATTCGTTGAGCTCGCCGACATTTGATATGCCTATGATGTTATTGAAGCGAACGTAGTCGGTGAACGCCTCAAACATCTTCTCCTGCCTGATAGGCTTCGCGGGGTCGGCAAGAGTGTCGGAGTCGATGCCGAGAAGAAGGAAGCCCTCGTGGTAAGGGATGAGGTCGAAGGTGGTGAGAAACCCGGTAGAGGGCGCGAGATTGCCGTAGTAGCTGTCGTAGAGGCCGTCGAGGCGGTAGACGACGGTATAGAGTTCATGTATCGTGTCGAGCAGGCGCACCTTGTCGTCGAGTCCCTGGCGGCGAAACATCTCCTTAACGTCGGCGGTCAGCCTCTCTTTGCGCTCGAAGGGGATGTCGCGCTCAACGAGTTCGGCGATCTTGGACTTAAGGGAGGCAACGACCCCCTCGTCGACCTCTACGCCGTGGAGACGGCAGTAGTAGCCGTTGGNGACCGAGTGGCAGATGTTGAGGCGCGCCCCGGGGTAGCACTCCGCCACNGCGCGGTAGAGAGTCATGCAGNGCGNCCGGGTGTAGACGCGGTAGGCGGTATGGTTGGTCAGGTCGAGAAACTCCACCTGCTTCGGGGCGAATACCTGAAACTGCATATCCTCGGTCTTATTGTTGACGCGGGCGCAGATAGGGTTGAACGCTATTTCCGAGGCGATGCCGCGGTAGATGTCGGATAGCGTTTCCCCGCCGTCAATGGGGATATATCGCCCGATATTCTTGCAGAAAACCTTAAGTTGAGCTGACATGGGTATTGAGATAAGGGTCGTTGAAGGGGGGGATTGTGGTTTACTCTTTGGTGCCGTATGCGAGGTCGCCGGCGTCGCCCAGTCCGGGCACTATATAGGAGTGGGCGTTGATCTGGTCGTCGATCGCCCCTACCCAAACGGTGGTCTTGTCGTCGGGGAAGGTGCTCTTGATGTAGTCGATCGCCTTTTTCGACGCGATCACCGAGGCTACGTGTATCTCGCGGGGCACGCCCTTAGTGAGCAGCGCGCGGTAGCTGAGCTCCATAGAGGCTCCGGTGGCGAGCATCGGGTCGGCGATGACGAGCACCTTTCCGTCGATGCGCGGAGAGGCGAGATACTCGATGCAGATGTCGAAATTCTCCTTCTCCTTATATTTTCGGTAGGCCGACACGAACGCGTTCTCGGCGTTGTCGAAATATTCGAGAAAACCGTGGTGGAACGGCACTCCGGCTCGGAAAATCGTCGCGAGCACCACCGGGTCGTCGATGCGGTCGCATGGGGCGATGCCGAGGGGGGTGGTCACGTCGACCTTCTTATAATTAAGGGTCTTTGAGATCTCGTAGGCCATGATCTGGCCTATGCGCTCAAGGTTGCGGCGGAAGCGCAGACGGTCGGTCTGCACGTTGACGTCGCGAAGCTCCGACATATATTGGCTGACAAGCGAGCAGCCGTCGTCAAAATTGAAAATCTTCATAATATTTAGCATGAAATTGGTTACACGAACGTAAAGTTAGGGAAAAAAACGCTACATTCGCAAAAAAAACCGAAAACTTACCATCTTAATGTTCTTTTATAACACATCAGACGGCAAATTTTCCACCCCGCAGCGTGATATTACTTGTAAATTCGCATTCCTGAAAATCTGGCTTCAGAGAGAGATTATGTGACAACTAACCAAATATCAATTATATCATGAAATTATTAAAAACCTTCGGAGTCGCGTCCGCGCTCCTGGCCGCCGGCTTCGCTTATGCCGCCGAGCCGTTTGTAGTGCCTGATAATGAGACGATGAATCTCGATGATGCTACGACAACTTCTTGTGTGGTAGAGAATGACGGAGCAAATATCGGGTATACTTACCTCAATGCGGTTGTCAAGTATGAGATAATCAACAAAGTAGAGCAAACCTACTTTTTCCAGTTCAAGGCAGGTCATGGTCAAGCTGAGGGAGGGGTTTGGAACGTGTCGTTAAATTCGGTTTCAGCCTCAGGCGATAAGACTGAGGTGGCATCTGATGACTTCATTGTGCCCCAAACTCCCAACTGGCGACTCGATGAACAGTGCGAACTCCCGATTCTCAATCTCCCCGTCGGCAATTATGAGTTGATACTTACCGCTATAAAGACGGCTGATGGAAATCAGTTTGCCGGTAATATCGGCGATTTCAAATTCACCACTACTCCCATTTATAATACTATACCTGGCGCATGGGATCTAACCAATCATTTTACCGGCGTTGGCGTGCAGTATGAAGAGAAGGATCAAAATCTCGGTTATTTACGTGACGGCACTTCAGCATCTTACTTAGCGAAAGTGCTTGAGCCGGGCGAATACACAATGGTAGGCGACTACACTCACTACAACAATTCGCACATCGACATCACAGTCACCGACTTCGCTACCGGCAAGGTAGAGGCTACTGCCGCTATCGACCGCACCGCTGCCGGCAAAGGCGACCGTATCCGCCTCAACGGCGAGCTTTCGGTAGGTCTGAAAACCGTAGAGATGAAATTCTCTTCTGCTTCAGGTGGTTGGCTCTTCAACCTCAATCACGTAAGCTTCGTGAAGTCGGAGCCCGTGAAGGAGCCTCACCTCGCCGGCTCAATCAACGGCTGGAGCACCGATGACGCAAGCTACCTCTTCACCACTGTCGACGACGTTCACTACACCCTTGAGCTTCCCCAGCTCTACGGCGAATGGAAAGTGACGCTCGACGACGGCTGGTATTCAACCTCAGGCGAGCAGGCCGTCAACACCGACATGGCTCTCACCACCTCTGCCCTCAACTTCAATATCTGGAGCCAGACCCCCACACTCGTGCTCACTCTCAACGCCGACGGCACTCCCGCCTCTATCCGCGTCAACGGCGAGTATATTCAGCCGGTATATTTCTGCGGCGACCAGACTGCCGAAAACGACAACTGGCTCGCTAAAAAAATCGCCATGACTCCTAAGGGTAACAACGTCTACGAGCTCGTGCTCCCCGACGGCATTTCGGGCGGCTGGAAGATCAACGACGGCACCTGGGACTGGTTCTTCGGCTGCGGCGACCTTTCGGGTCAGGGCGGCGTGATGCTCGACTTTGTCGAGAACGACGCTTGGTTCAAGTCGAGCCTCAACTTCGTGCACAACACCATCGACGAAACCCTTATCCGCTTCACCCTCGACAACGCCTCGGCCACCGACAACGCTCCCTCTAAGCTCTGGATCGAGGAGCATGGCAACATCCCCGTTTACTTCGTGAACTCAGAAGGCTGGGAGCAGGTAAGAGTGCACTTCTGGAACGACGACGAAACCATCAACACCCAATGGCCCGGCGCGTTCATGCACCTGGTGCCCGCCGAGACCACTCCCGCCATCGTTACCTACGCCGTCGCCAACCCCGACGTGTATGAAGTAGCCCTCCCCGCAGGCACTCAAAACATCATCTTCAACAACGGCAACGGCGAGCAGACCGAGAATCTCGCCGTAAGCTACGGCAAAGTATATCACCTCGGCGAGAAGAACGCCGATGGCAAATACACCGCCTACACCGAGAACTACGACGGCACCACCGGCGTTGAGAACGTGATCGCCGAGCCTGCAGCCAAAGCTGAGTACTACGACCTCCGCGNCGCCCGCGTGATNAATCNGCAGCCCGGCCAGGTCTACATCATCNGCNAAGGCAACGCTGCCTATAAAGCGCGTCTCTGATCCATCGCCCGGATTCGGGGAGGGGGTTGACTCCCTCCCCGTCCATGATAACCCTAAATAGCGGCAAAGGAGCATAATAAAACGGCTCCTTTGCCGTTAATTTTTTATTATAACGCTCAGTCTCGATATGGTCGCTTTAGTTGCGGACAAATTGAGTCTCAAATTCTAATACTTTATTTGCAATACCCCAATTTTGTCTCATTTTCAGCGCAAGAGAAAAATCATATCCATGAAAATGAAAACGATATATCTGACCGCAATCGCGGCTTTGCTGGCAGTAGGCGCAGCCTCAGCACAGCTTATGCCCGAAAAGACTCCCGCATTTCCCGGCGCAGAAGGCTTCGGCCGTTACACCACAGGCGGCCGCGGAGGCTTCGTCTACCAGGTCACCAATCTCCGCGATGACGGGGGTGCCGGAACCCTCCGCTGGGCGCTCTCGCAGCCCGGTCCCCGCACCGTGGTGTTCACCGTCAGCGGCACAATTCATCTCGAAAAAGCGCTTAAGATTCCCGACAACACGACCATCGCCGGACAGACAGCACCCGGCGACGGCATCTGCATCGCCGACTACCCCTTCTCGATTCGCGGCAACAACGTCATAGTTCGTTACCTTCGCGTGCGTCTCGGCAATAAAAATGTGCTCAAGGACGGCGCCGACGGTTGGGACGGTTTCGGTGTCATTGACCGGAAAAATATTATCATCGACCACTGCTCGGTGAGTTGGAGTATCGATGAGTGTCTCTCTGTTTTGGGCAACAAGAACACGACAGTGCAATGGTGCATCTCGGCACAGTCGCTCGTAAATTCGGGGCATACCAAGGGCGCCCATGGCTACGGGGGTAACTGGGGCGGCTCGGGCGCCTCATTCCACCACAACCTGATAATTCACCATGGCTCGCGCACCCCGCGCCTTGGCCCGCGCCGAACCACTCAGCTCGACGAGCGCATGGATATGCGTAACAACGTCATGTTCAACTACGGAGAAAACGGCTGCTACGGAGGTGAAGGAATGAAGGTCAACATCGTCAACAACTACTACAAACCGGGTCCCGCAACTCCCGGTGGCGACCGAGGTCGCCGTATCGCAAGCGTAGGTATCCGTACTGACTCTTACTGCAAGACTTTCCCTCACTACACTCCCGCTCTTCACCTCTGGGGAAAATATTTCGTCAAAGGCAACTATAACTCGAAGTATTCCGACGTCNACAGCGACAACTGGGGCAAAGGCATGTATAACCAAATCGACACGTCGGNCACCGACGGTACCTGGAGTCAGGAGACTAAAGACTCGATACGCATCGAACAGCCNATCCGTTTCATAGNCACCACAANCCACACTGCTCAGGACGCGTATGCCCGCGTGTTGGATTATGTTGGCTGTTCGCTTCACCGCGATGCGCNCGATGACCAACTCATATATGACTGCGAAAACGGCGTGGCTACCGCTACCGGCACGGGCCTAAGCAAAGGCCTGATTAACACACAGGACGACAACCGCCCCGCCGACGCAGGGTCGGACTGGAGCGCATGGCCTACCCTCAACAGCGCGACCGCTCCCGTCGACAGCGACAAGGACGGTATGCCCGACGACTGGGAAATCGCCAACGGTCTAAACCCCAATAACTCCTCAGATGGTCGTATATACTGCGCCGACGGATATACCAACCTCGAGCACTATCTTAACTCGCTCGTTGAGAAAATCACCGCCGCACAGAATGTTGGGGGCGAGATAGAAGGTGATTATGAGTTTATCGAATAAGATAATCAGAGTCGCTNNAGTTGCAGAAATGAGTCTNGTNCCCCCTTANNCGGGGCTTANAGCCGCCTAAAGNACCAATTTTTCTCCCCTGAGTGTCAATTTTTCACACTATATTTGCAACATTCCAATTTTTCTCTCATTTTTCAACGCAATAGAAAAAATCAAATCCATGAAAATGAAAGCGATATATTCTACCGCAATCGCGGCTCTGCTGGCGGCAGGCTCTGCCTCGGCCCAGCTCATGCCCGAAAAGACTCCCGCTTTTCCCGGCGCTGAAGGCTTCGGCCGCTACACCACCGGCGGGCGCGGAGGCTTCGTCTACCAAGTGACCAATCTCCGCGACGACGGCGGCGCCGGCACCCTGCGCTGGGCGCTCTCGCAGCCAGGTCCGCGCACCGTGGTGTTCACCGTCAGCGGCACAATCCATCTTCAGAACAAGCTGGCGATCCCCGACAACACCACCATCGCCGGGCAGACAGCCCCCGGCGACGGCATCTGCATCGCCGACTACCCCTTCTCGGTGGGGGGCAACAACGTCATCGTGCGCTACCTGCGCGTGCGCCTCGGCAACAAGTACGTGCTTAAAGACGGCGCCGACGGCTGGGACGGCTTCGGCGGCATGGACCAGAGCGACATCATCCTCGACCACTGCTCTGTGAGCTGGAGTATCGACGAATGTCTTTCGATGCTCGGCAACAAGAACACTACGGTGCAATGGTGCATCTCGGCGCAGTCGCTCGTCAACTCGGGCCACAGCAAAGGCGCCCACGGCTATGGCGGCAACTGGGGCGGCTCGGGCGCTTCGTTCCACCACAACCTGATGATCCACCACGGCTCACGCACCCCGCGCCTCGGCCCGCGTCCGACCACTCAGCTCGACGAACGCATGGACATGCGCAATAACGTCATCTACAACTTCGGCGGCAACGGCTGCTACGGCGGCGAGGGCATGAAGGTAAATATCGTCAACAACTACTACAAGCCGGGTCCCGCGACTCCCGGCGGCGACAAGGGCCGGCGTATAACCGGCGTAGGCATCCGCACCACCTCTTACTGCAAGACTTACCCCGCCTACACCCCCGCCCTTCACCTCTGGGGAAAATATTTCGTCGAAGGCAACTACAACTCTAAGTACTCCGACGTCAACAGCGACAACTGGGGCAAAGGCATGTACAACCAAATCGACACGTCGGCTTCAGCCACCGACGGCACCTGGAGCCAGGAGACCAAAGACTCGATACGCATCGAAGAGCCCATACGCTTCATCGCCACCACCACCCACACCGCTCAGGACGCTTACGCCCGCGTGATGGACTATGTAGGCTGCTCGCTCCATCGCGACGCTATCGACGACCAGCTCATCTACGACTGCGAGAACGGCGCGGCCACCGCTACCGGCTCGGGCCTCAGCAAGGGCCTGATCAACACTCAGGACGACAACCGCCCCGCCANCGCNGCNNCTNNCTGGANCGCATNGCCCACTCTCNACNGCGCTACCGCCCCCGTCGACAGCGACAAGGACNGTATGCCCGACGANTGGGAAATCGCCAACGGTCTCNNTCCCAACNACGCNTCGGACGGCCGCCTATACTGCGCCGACGGATATACCAACCTTGAGCATTATCTCAACTCGCTCGTAGAGGAAATCACCGCCGCCCAGAATGCCGGAGGCGAAATCGAGGGTGATTTCNAGCGCCTTGAATNCANAGAAGAGTATGTGCTCGACGGNACTACCAANNAGGCNANNNCATGGAGCTTCGGCGACGGTATCCGCGTGTCGAACACCGAGAACGGCAGCTACAACACCCGCGGCGACTATTGGGGCTTTGGCCGCGATATGCAACACTCGATCTCGCTGCCCATTGGCGTTTACGTCAAGAAGGTGAAGATTGAAGGCTTCCCCCGCTACACTACCGCTACCTACACCGACGCTTCGCTCGTGGAGCTTGCCGGACACACTTACAACGAAGGCGTATATTTTTTCCCTAAGAACTCTACGCAGACTAATCCGGTAGTCTTCACCGTGGATCTCCCCGAGCCTTATCCCTCCAATGTGCTCACAATGACATGGAAAGGCAACAACCCTTGGGTGAAAATGACCCTCTACGCCACTACCGGCTCTCTTGGCGCGGTTCAGGAGATAGTACTCGACCCGGCCGACCTCAACGCTCTTCCCGAGTATTTCAACCTTCAGGGCATCCGCGTGGCTAATCCTCAGCCCGGCCAGATGTACATACAGCGTCAGGGCTCCGTGAGCAAGAAAATCATATTTTAAGAATTGAGTTATTTTCGACGCTTTCGTTATATGTCATAACTGAGGGCGTCGAAAATTTTTTTTCAAGCGACATGAAGAAATTTTTCGCGGCGATAATGACCGGTATCGCCATTTTCGCGGCTGAAGCGGCCGATTATTCCCGCTATTACTCTAATATGCCCGTAGAGCTCGCGGCGGTGAGCGANGTGGTNTTCCCTGCCGCCGAGGTCGNTGTNGCGGCTTACGGCGCNAAGCCCGACGGCGCGACGCTCTGCACCGAGGCTATCCAGAAGGCTATCGACGATCTCGCGGCCAAAGGGGGGGGCACGGTGAATTTCACCCCCGGCGTATGGCTGACCGGGCCTATCGAGCTGCGCAGCAACATTCGGCTAAATCTCGACCGCAACGCCATCCTCTATTTCTCGCCCGACAAAGAGCTTTATCTCGACCCCGACCCGAAGGCTAAGAGGGTGAAACCCTGCATCACGGCCACCCGATGCGCCAACATCGGCATCACCGGCCGCGGCGTCATCGACGGCAACGGCGCCCAATGGCGCCCGGTGAAGGTCGATAAATTCGCCAAATGGGAGCTGCTGCAAGTGAAGAAGCTCGGCGGAGTCATGCGCGACAACGATCATCTCTGGTATCCCTGGGATTCGGCCTACGGATATAAAAACGTGGCCGAGACCCCTGAGAAGCAGGAGAAGATGCGCAACGACCTCTTCCGCGTGTTTCACTGCAAGAACATATTGCTGCAGGGAGTGACGATACAGAATTCGCCCAAATTTCATGTCCATCCGTTCAATTCAGAGAACGTGATACTCGACGGTATCACGGTGCGCTGCCCATGGAACGCGCAGAACGGCGACGCTATCGACATCTCCGACTGCCACCGCGTGCTTATAGTCAACTGCACGGTCGACTGCGGCGACGACGGCCTCTGCATGAAGAGCGGCAACGCCAAGGAGAGCGGCATCAACGGCTGCGAGGATATTCTGATACAGGATAATACCGTGTTTCACGCCCACGGCGGCTTCGTGATCGGCTCGGAGAGCATCTGCGGCATGAAGCGCATAGTGGTGCGCGACTGCACCTTCTCAGGCACCGATATAGGGCTTCGCTTCAAGAGCGCGATCGGTCGCGGCGGCAAATGCGAGGATATCTACATCTCGTCGATCAGCATGGCCGACATCAAGGATGCGGCGATTCATTTCGAGTGTGCCTACGCCGACCGCCCCGCGGGGTCGAAAGCTTCGGCCGGACTGATTGCCGAAGACGTGAAATTCGTGCCCGAATTTTGCGACATACATATCTCAGGCATTGTCTGCGAGATAGCCGCCGTAGGCATTTCAGCCTCAGGCATCGAGGGGCTTAACTGCGTCTACGACATAGATGTGACCAACTCGACGATCGTCTACACCCAGGCTCCCGACAAAATCGACGCCTCGACGGCGCGCGTTAACATCAGCGGCGTCAACTTCGTGAAGGCAGGCTCGATCAGATGACCGCCTCTCCCCTCAAATGATTAATCACCATAATACCATAAAATGAAGAAATTACTAACCACCGCGATTCTCGCTGTCTCAGCCGCAGCGGTAGCATTTTCCCAACCCTACCCCTATCAGAACCCCGAGCTCACCCCCGAGGAGCGCGCGGCCGACCTATGCGGCCGCCTTACCCTTGAGGAGAAAGTGAAGCTCATGACTAACGGCTCCCCCGCCATACCCCGCCTCGGTATCCCTAAATTTGAATGGTGGAGCGAGGCTCTCCACGGCATCGGGCGCAACGGTCTGTCGACCGTGTTCCCGCAGTGTATAGGCATGGCGTCGTCGTTCGACGACGACCTCATCGAGGAGGTTTTCACCGCCGTCAGCGACGAGGGCCGCGCCAAGAACACCTATGCCCGCGCCAACGGCGAAGTGGGCAAGTATCAGGGCCTCTCGTTCTGGACTCCCAACATCAACGTGTTTCGCGATCCCCGCTGGGGCCGCGGCCAGGAGACTTACGGCGAAGACCCCTACATGAATGGCCGTATGGGCCTGAGGGTAGTGCGCGGTCTGCAGGGCGACCCCGACTCGAAATATCTGAAGCTCGACGCCTGCGCCAAGCATTACGCCGTGCACAGCGGACCCGAGAAGACCCGCCACAGCTTCGATATCGACAATCTTCCCCCCCGCGACCTTTGGGAGACTTATCTGCCCGCCTTCGAGGTGCTGGTGAAGGATGGCAAGGTGCGTCAGGTGATGTGCGCCTATCAGCGCTTCGAGGGAATGCCCTGTTGCGGCAGCGACCGCTTGCTCCAGTCGATTCTCCGCGACGAATGGGGCTTTGACGGCATTGTGGTCAGCGACTGCGGCGCGATCCGCGACTTCCTCCCGGTGACGGGCAACAAGCCGGGCCATGGCGTTTCGGCCGACGTTGAGGCCGCTTCGGCTCTCGGCGTGCGCGCCGGCACCGACGTTGAGTGCGGCGCCATATACAAGAGCCTCCCCGCGGCCGTGAAGCGCGGCGACATATCGGAGGAAGATATTGACGTCAGCGTGCGCCGTCTGCTGGCCGAGCGCTTCCGCCTGGGCGACTTCGACGCCGATGAGCTTGTCAGCTGGACTCAGATACCCATGAGCGTGGTCAGCAGCCCCAAGCACCGCGAATTAGCCCGCAAGATGGGCCGCGAGCAGATGGTGCTTCTCAAAAACAACGGTATTCTGCCCCTCTCTAAGGCCGATGCCGGCAAGATAATGGTGATGGGCCCCAATGCGGCCGACTCGACAATGCTCTGGGGCATTTACTATGGTCAGCCGGGCCACACCGTCACTATGCTTGAGGGCCTGAACAACGCCGTCGGCCGCTCGCTCCCTTACTCTAAGTCGTGCGGCATTACCTCGCCCACCGAGGAGGAGAGCATCTTCGACCTCTTCACCACCGCCGACGGCGCTAAGGGTATGGCCGCCGAGTATTGGAACAACACCAATATGGCCGGCGACCCGGTGGCAACCCCTGTCTACACTTCGCCTATCGTGCTTGATAACGGCGGCAACACCGTGTTTGCCCCCGGCGTGGAGTTGACCAATTTCACCACCCGAATGAAAGGCTCGTTTGTGGCGCCCGAAACCGAAACCCTTACTATAAAATTCAACAACGACGACGGTTTCCGCATCATTATCAACGGCGACACCGTGCACAACCGCTGGAAAACCGACGTGATGAACTACCGCACCCGCGACCTTAAGGTTGAGGCAGGCAAGCGCTACGACATCGAGATCAACTATATGCAGCTCTTGGGCGACGCGGCTCTCAATTTCGACATCATCCGTCGCCGCCCCGTATCGATCGACGAGGTGGTAGAGCGCGCCAAAGACGTTGAGACCGTGATTTTCGTGGGTGGTATATCACCTGATTTCGAGCGCGAGGAAGCGAGCGTAAAAGAGCCCGGATTTGACAACGGCGACCGCACCTCGATTGAGCTTCCGCAGGTGCAGCGCGACATTCTCGCCGCTCTTCACCGCGCCGGTAAGAAAATCGTCTTTGTCAATTGCTCAGGCAGCGCCGTGGCCATTACCCCGGAGGCTCAGTTCTGCGACGCTATCATCCAGGCATGGTATGCCGGCGAACAGGGTGGCAACGCTCTTGCCGACGTCGTTTTCGGCGACTTCAACCCCTGCGGCAAGCTCCCCGTCACCTTCTACACCGACGATTCGCAGCTTCCACCCTTCGATGAATACCGTATGACGGGCCGCACCTACCGCTACCTCCTCAATGAGCCCCTTTACCCCTTCGGCTACGGCTTGAGCTACACTACCTTCAAGTTCGGCAAGCCCCGCTACAAAGACGGCAAGCTGACCGTCGAGGTTAAGAACACCGGCAAGCGTGAAGGCACCGAGGTAGTGCAGGTGTATGTACGTCGCCCCGACGACACAGAGGGCCCGCTTAAGACCCTCCGCGGCTACGAGCGCGTGACGCTCAATCCCGGCGAGAAGCGCGTTGTAGAGGTCGCTATGCCCCGCGAAGCCTTCAAAGTGTGGGATGAGGCTGCAGGCCAAATGCGCGTGATCCCCGGCAACTATGAGCTGCTTGTGGGCAACTCGTCAGCTCCCGAGTCGCTTCAGGCCGTCAACGTGAAGATCAAAGACTAAGCATTCCCCTCATAATCCTTACCAGTTGCGGGTTGCGGATTCCTAATCCCCAGCCCGCAACTCGCTTTTATCCCCCGTCCATCGGCTGCACATTGCGCCCATGAAAGTCATTGGNTTTGCAGGCAGTGNTTTGGCCTTGAAGTCTCACATCAACACGAAAGTGTTGGAGAAATGTCAAACGGCTGTGTGGNAAGNATATANGGAGCGCATGCNTTCNGGCTTGCGGAAGAGANACGATGCNTTGGAGAAACGTCAATAGTGCTACTCCATGAGATTGGGGGAATNGTGGCAGATATTTGCGNGNTATTTGGTTTCGGGGGTTGTGNTTGTNNCCTCGATTGGTTATATTTGCGGNAAGCGATAGCCAACAATTGTTATAGGNAACATTAGGCTTATATATCGATAAGTATGANACTTACGCAAAATAATCGCATTAGATTGAAANCTGANATAATAGCTATGAACGGAGTACTTAAATCGATATATTTAATCATCGCGAGTATCTCAGTGCTTANATTATTTCCTTCATGGACGGCATTGAGACATGATACTAACGGCTTAAACGCAAACCAGGGTACTTTGGGGAGATGCATGATTGAGTTTTTGGGTGATGAAAGAGTGATGGAGTTATTAAACGAATATAGACAATTGTATGATAGAGATAGCTTGTCTGATAATTTACTGTCATACAAATTAAGTTTTCGTGTAAACTCATTGGGATATATATTTGATTGTTTGCCAAACTCTCATTCTCTCTCAACAGCTGGTTATACCAGAAATGAATGCGATCTGATTATAAATAAATTAAAAAATGATAGTATTATACTTTGGAGTTGTAATAGTATTCCAATGGATTCGTTAATGATATCGTCAGAAGATAACTATAGTAAGAAATATGGCGCTCTATTTACTATAAGGGTGTCACCATTTAATTTTATGCCCAATTACTTATCGGAATATCAAGGTTTTTTGAAGGATAATAAGTTGAAGGACAATGAGATTTCCTACTATCTATTCTATAGGCGTAAACTTGAAAGTTTCGTCAATTTACCGTTGGATTCGTGCACTGTAGCATGGGGAATGATGGATGATTTCCCTTATGAAAGATATTATAAGCCAATTCCTGACATAAAGATTAATAATAAAAGAGACAAACCGATTGATTATATAAAGCAGAAAATTTACGAGGTAGTATTTCGAATTGCTGAATTGATGAAATACTTATAAACTAANGCATTTATNAAGTCGTGCGGTCGATATTNNNTTNGAAGTCAGGAGGCTGNTCCATGAAGCAGCCCTACTGGCTGGGGAATATCGATCAATGTGATTTGTGGAAGGCGAGGGGGGGAGAAGTTGGCCGTAGACTTCGTGGAGCGGGGGGATTAGTAGTCGGAGAATATGCGGGGCTTGATCACGAAGCCTACGCGGAGCTGGGAGTGGAATTGCTTGTAGTCGAGAAGCCCCTCGCCGTAGCCGTTGTAGTATTGCAGGAAGAGATATTGGTTCTGCTTGCGGTTGACGCGGTAGGAGAGCTCGAAAATGGTGTTATAGTTGAGTTTCCACCCTTTGCGCTTCACCAAAACGAGCGATGCGCCCCATTTGCCGTTGTTGTAGGAGGTGCCAATCTGGTAGATGCCGCAGTAGTTGAGTATANNCTTGTTGTGCATGCCGTCGACTATGGGAANCCATACCTTGCCGTGGACCGAAAGGTTGGCGTCGATGAGGATATTGGCGCCGAGGGTCACTTTGTTCCATGAGCGTGACCAAATGCTGTCGCGGCCGTTGCTCTCATGCTCAAGCTGAAGCATCACTTTGCCTATGAATCGGTCTTTGACGAAAAGGGGCTTGGCGATGCCGATGCCGGGATTGAAGTTGAGGTCGGTCATTGGCATGGAGTTCTCAAGAATGTTCCAGAACACTTTCTGAGTGAAGTAGAGGTAGAGATATGTGCCGAAGGGGAGGGTGCTTTTGGTGAGTTTCTGCGAAATCGAGATCTGAAACTTGATGTTGGAGTTCTCGCGGGTAGGCCGCGGGCCTATTGACGTGCCGAAGATGAAGTAATTGTCTTTGTAAAGGCCGAAATAGGGGCCTTTGTCGAATTCGCGGCGCACGGAGTCGGCGCGAAAAACGTCGTCGTTGACGTTCACGATCTGCGAGCGTCCGGTCATGGCGGCTGCTAAAACAAGTAGTAGAAAAAGAATCCTCTTCATGATAAATAGTCGACAAGCTAAATTGTATCGCGAATATACGCAAAAAAAATAACGGCAGCTATGCCGGAGGGTGCGATTGTTGGCCGTATTGTAGTGAAAGAGGGGAGAAACGCGGTGAAAAGGCCGCCTAAGGGGCTGATTATACTCTGGCGGAATCAGCTTTCGCGGCTGATGGTGTAGTCGACGACGGCCACAAGCGAGTCGCGGGTGGCCGACGGGGGGAATTTGGAGGTAAGAAGCGCAACGGCGCGGTCGCGCAGTTTGCGCATGATGTCGACGGCATAGTCTATGCCGCCGTTGGCTTTGGCGTAGTCGATCAGGCGATTGATCTCGTCGGCGGTAAGCTCCTCTTTGCGCGTCAGCTCAAGCATGACCTCCCGGTCGGGGGCATCTTCGCGGAGAAGCACCGACAGCAGCGGGAGGGTGATTTTGCCCTCGCGGAGGTCGTTGCCGGTAGGTTTGCCAATTTTATTGTCGGAATAGTAGTCGAAGATGTCGTCCTTGATCTGGAAGCAAAGTCCGAGGAGTCGGGCGAACTCGGCGATGTCGGCAATCCGCGATGCGGGGGCGTTGACGGTGTAGGCACCCATTTCGACGCATGAGACGAACAGCGACGCGGTCTTGCGCTCGATCGTGCGGAAATAAGCCTCTTCGCTGAGATGATGAAACCGAGCGCAGTAAATCTGGTCGAGCTCGCCGATAGAGAGCATCTTGCCGAGCCGCGCCACGCAGTCGACCACGCGGAGATCGGCCGTGTCGAGGGCTCGCTGAAGCGAAGAGCTGACGAAGAAGTCGCCTACAAGTACTGCTATATGATTGTCCCACAAACCGTTGACCGTAGGCTCGCCGCGGCGGGTCTTGGTCTCGTCGACGATGTCGTCGTGAATGAGCGACGCGTTGTGGAGCAATTCAACCGAAGCGGCGGCCGATATGGTGTTGTCGTTGACTTCGCCCATAAGCTTGGCGCTGAGAATGACCAGAATGGGGCGTATCTGCTTGCCTTTGGTTTTCAGGTAGTTGTCGACTATCATGTTCATAAGCTGATTGGGCGATGAGAGTGTCTGAGCGATCATATCGTTCAGACTCGCCAATTCGCTTGCGATTGAGTGTTGTATTGCTGATAGAGCCGACATAGTTGAATAGAGCCGCAAAGTTAATAAAATCCGCGAAAAATAGCAAAATACCGCGAAAAATCCCTAACTTCGCAAAAATAACCTCTCTGAGTTCTTATGGAAGAAAAGAAACTTTTTCTGCTCGACGCCTACGCGCTTATATATAGGGCTTACTACGCGATGATGCATTCGCGGCGCATCACCTCGAAGGGACTGAACACCTCGGCGGTGTTTGGCTTCGTGAACACTCTCGAGGATGTGCTTAAGAAGGAAAACCCCACCCACATCGCCGTTTGCTTCGACCCCCCCGGCGGCCATACATTCCGCCATGAGCTTTATCCCGAATACAAGGCGCAGCGCGACAAGCAGCCCGAGGATATAACCTTGGCCGTGCCGTATATCAAGGAGATACTTGCCGCATACCGCATCCCGGTGGTGGAAATGGAGGGTTATGAGGCCGACGACGTGATCGGGACGCTCTCGCGCAAAGCCGAGGATGCCGGATTCACCACCTATATGATGACCCCCGACAAGGACTACGGGCAACTGGTGACCGACCGCGTGTTTATGTATCGCCCGGCCTTGAAGGGCAAAGACTTCGAGATACGCGGCCCTCAGCAGGTGTGCGAGCGCTACGGCATAGAGTCGCCCCGCCAGGTCATTGACATGCTCGCGCTTGAGGGCGACGCGTCGGACAACGTGCCGGGGTGTCCGGGCGTAGGCGAGAAGACCGCCGCCAAGCTGATTCGCGAATTCGGCTCCGTAGAGGGGCTGCTGAGCAATGTCGATAAGCTTAAGGGCGCGCAGAAGGCCAAAGTCGAGGCCAACGCGGAGCAGATAATGTTCTCGAAATTGCTCGTGACCATTAAGACCGACGTTCCGCTCGATGTCGACGTGGATGAGGAGTTTCGCCGTCGTCCGATCGACGAGGAGCGGCTGCGCAAGGTCTATACCGAACTTGAATTCAAATCGTTTCTCGCCAAACTCAATGCCGAGGCCAAGCTCGCGGATAATGCCAAGGCCGCCGCGCCCGCGCCTCCGGCGCTTCAAGGCTCGCTATTCGACTTCGATAACGCGTCGGAAACGCCTATTGAGCAGCCGGGAGGACAACCGTTCACCACTCTCACCACTCCCGAAGCGGTCAGCGAAGCCGTCGCGGCCATAGGCGACGGGCGCGTGGGGGTGTCGCTCTACTCCGTTGGAGAGGAGGCAATGACGGCGCAGCTTCACGGCATTGCGCTGGCCTGGAGTGGCTCCGACCCGGTCTACGTTGCGCTGACAGTCGACGAGACTACGCGCCGAGGCTTGCTCGACGCTCTCGCCAGGCTGTTTGGCGGCAATGCCACTCTGGTGAGTCACGACGTGAAGCGCGACATGATTATCATGCGCAATCTCGGCGTTGATTTCTCAGCTCCATATTTCGACACCTCGGTCGCGCATTACGTGCTTCAGCCCGAAATGCGTCATAACTTTGAGGATGTTGTCTTCGCGGCTCTCAACGTGACAGTCGCCCCGACCGACCGCAAGAAGCGTTATCCCGCTCTCAGCCCCGACGCTGCCCCGGCGCTCATGGCCTCGCGGGCCACTCTGCTCCGCGACCTTGTCAAGCCGCTGAAAGCCAAACTCGACGCCGACAGCCTGACGCCGCTCTTCAGCGATATAGAGACCCCGATGGTGCGCGTGCTCGCCGACATGGAGTATGCCGGAGTGAGAATCGACGTGGCCGAGCTCAACAGGCTGTCGGTGAAGCTTACCGCCCGCATGAAAGAAATGGAGGCGCGCTGCTACGAGCTTGCCGGACACCAATTCAACATCAGCTCGCCCCGCCAGGTAGGCGACGTGTTGTTCGATGAAATGAAAATCGACCCTAAGGCGAAGCGCACTAAGACAGGAGCGTATTCAACCACCGAGGAGATACTCGAAAAATTCGCGCGCGAATACGAAATCGTCGACCTCATTCTGAAGATACGCGGCTTAAGCAAATTGCTGGCCACCTATATCAATGCGCTCCCCGCGCTTATCAATCCCACGACCGGGAAGGTGCACACGACGTATAATCAGACCGTTACGGCCACCGGGCGAATTTCGTCGACCAATCCCAATCTGCAAAACATACCTATACGCACCGAGGATGGCCGCGAGATACGCCGCGCCTTCATCCCCGACCCGGGCAACGTGTTCCTGTCGGCCGATTACTCCCAGATCGAGCTGCGACTCATGGCCGCGCTATCTTCCGACCCCCACATGATAGAGGCTTTCGCAGAGGGGCACGACATCCACCGCTCCACCGCCGCCAAAATCTATCATCTGCCTATCGATGAAGTGTCCGATACCCAGCGCCGCCACGCGAAGACTGCCAATTTCGGCATCATTTACGGCATTTCGGCGTTCGGATTATCGGAGCGCCTCGGCATACCCCGCTCTGAGGCAAAGATGCTCATAGAGGAGTATTTCAACAGCTATCCGCATATCAGCGAATATATCGATAAGGCTAAGGAGGAGGCTCGCGAAAAAGGGTGGGTCACCACCATAATGGGCCGCAAGCGCTATCTCCCCGACATAAATTCGCGCAACGCCGCAGTGAGAGGCTACGCCGAGCGCAACGCCGTCAACGCTCCGATCCAAGGCTCCGCGGCCNANATTATCAAAATTGCGATGATNCGCATAGCCCGACGCATGCGCGAGGAGTCGATGAAGAGCCAGATGATCATGCAGGTNCACGACGAACTCAACTTCNACGTCGTCCCCGACGAGCTTCAGGCCCTCAGGCGTATTATCGTCGAGGAGATGGAGGGAGCCTACTCAGGGCCTGTGCGCCTTGAGGTCTCTTACGGCACTGGCTCTAACTGGATGGAAGCGCATTGACAGCCGTATCCCTCATAAACAAGCTGATTTAACCACTCTACAACTTCTAACAAAACACGTAATGACCGGCGAATTACTCAACCGATATATCTGGATAGTCGATACGATACGCCGCTTCGGCTCGATTACCCGCGAGGAGCTCGACGCGCAGTGGCGGCAGTCGCCTTTCTCGCAGGGCGACCCGCTGCCGAGGCGCACCTTCTACAACTACCGCCAGGCCATCGAGGAGCTGTTTAAGGTGAATATCCTGTACAATTCGTCGGACCGCACCTACTCTATCGAGGAGCTCGACCGCCATAACTCGGAGATGACCGACTGGATGCTCAACTCGGCGGCCATGACCAATCTGCTCGCCGATTCGCGCGACGTCAGCGACCTGATTTTTCTTGAGGATGTGCCGTCGGCACGCGAGTTTCTCAGCCCGGTCACACGCGCGCTTAAAGAACGGTTGAGGGTGAAGTTTGATTATCAGCCATATACGCGCTCGGTGGCGAAGACGGTGATTGTCGAGCCATATTTCCTTAAGATATTCCGTCAGCGCTGGTATCTTACCGGGTTTAACGTGCGCGACAAGGCCATTAAGACCTATGCCCTCGACCGCATCGCCAATCTGCAGCTCCAGGCAGAGACCTACCGCATACCCGACGACTTCGATGCCTCCACCTATTTCCGCGACAGCTTCGGCATAGTGTTCAACCAGGGGCAAACCAAAGACGTCGTGCTTCAGGTCGACCCCCAGCAAGCTAAGTATTTCAGGGCGCTCCCGCTCCATCACTCCCAGACCGAGACTATCGGCGAGGGGGGCGCCTCGCTGTTCCATTACCGCCTGAAGCTGACATTTGACTTCGTCGAGGAACTGCTCTCCCATGGCTCGAAAGTAACCGTGATTAACCCGCCCGAATTGCGCGCCATAATGGTGGATTCGCTCAAATCGGCACTTGCCAATTACCAATGACACCGACAGCTATCCCCCGCGACGAATCGGTGGCCGAAGCCTGCGGGCGGCATCATCTGTTCAGTCTCGACCTTATCCGCGCCCTCGCGATAGTAATGGTTGTGGCCGACCATGCGCTGAAGAGTATGGCCTCGGCAGGCGACGCGCTCCTCGTCGATGTGTTCATGGCTCCCGACGCCGTGTTGTTCATCATGCTCTCAGGGGCGTTGCTGCTGCCTGTCGAGGGGAGTTGGTCGCGGTTCCTTGCCAAGCGTTTTAAGCGCGTTTTCGTGCCGTATATCGCGTGGCTGGTCATCCACCTGGCCCTGCTCTATTTCGTGGCTCACGAGCCCGCTAAATGGCTCCTGACGATGCTGCGGTGGAGCTGGTTGACTCCATATTTCGGCGCGGGGTGGTTTGTGTTCGTCATAATGGGCATATATCTCTTCATGCCTGTGCTGTCGCCCTGGATAGCCAAAGCCGGTAGGAGGCAACTCGAATACTTTGTCGGTATATGGCTATTGGGTGGATTGGTGATATGGCTTCATTGGTATATGGGCATGAGCGCCGATTACAACATGGCGGTAATGTTTGTCAACTACGGCGGATATGCCGTGGCCGGTTACTACTTTATGCGCTATCCCCTCGGCTACAGAGCTTCGGCCGAGCCTGGAGGAGTGGTTGAGAGCGTCTATCTGCGCTACCGCGACGCGCTGATAATCGCGGTCGGGATTGGCGTGGGCCTGCTGCTGCCGCTGGCGGTGTGGGCAATGCCGCTCAATTCGCCTGAGCCGCGTGAATTTCTCGGCAACAATCTCAGTATCACGGTTTACGCGTATGCCTGCCTTTTGTTTGCCACGCTCGTGACTGTCAAATCCGCGCCTCGATGGGTCGAATCGGTGGTTAAAGTGCTGTCGCGCAACGCCTATGGGATATATCTGATTCATCTCATATTGATGCGCCTTGTGCTCGATCGTGTTTTCCCCGCATTGGAGACAAGCCTGTGGCGACTCCCCGTGATGCTGATAGCGCCCCTGATAGTCAGCGAATTGTGTCGCCGCATCCCCCGCGTCGGCAAATACCTCGTCTGACCCCTCCTCCCGCACACTCATCGATTCCCGCCAATTTTCATTGATTATCGACCACCCGCCAATAGGCCTGCTCTATTGAAGTGACCCCCAAAAGTTGGACGGGTTAAACATTAACCAGTTATAAGAAGAGTTCGGTATTGCACCGGGCTCATTCCTTTCAGCCTGGATTTGATTCTTTTATTGTTGTAATAGTCTATATATTCATCCAAAGCCTTTATAAANNCTTGCGGCGAT
>WFLX010082817.1_pt1 | contig 21367 bp, 20 predicted proteins | sample 4967041 | NCBI WGS metagenome assembly WFLX01 (sample SAMN12857096, study PRJNA449069) | gut metagenome | isolation source: stool from male and female vole | host: Microtus ochrogaster | place: USA:Florida | collected 2017
GGTGATTGTGGCGGATTTTCTTTGAAATATCCGCAAAAACTATTACTTTTATGTTGGTTAAGTCACAAAAAATTACGGCGGAGCTGATACATTCTTCCATGGTGTTCCTGTCCCGCTCCGCTGGGACGAACACCACAGCAGAATAAAAATACGGGATTTTTGTACATTACCCTTATATATATTNNGGTGAGANTGTANNTTTTTCCCGTTCTGATTTATGAAGTTCCAAAGCCCTTTGTTGCCGCTCTTTTCCTCCTCACGTTTCTTCTCGTCAGCCTCTATGGCTGCCATATCAAGGGTGACATTAGGGCCGAGTAGATATTTCGCGGCTTCCTCAGCTTCTTTGACGCGCCCATGCTCGGCGAGCCAGTAGGGACTTCCGGCAAAATGGATTCGGCTCACAACCATGATGCCCGAAATGAATACCATCAGCCATAGCAGCTTCGGCCAGGCGGCAGCAGTGTCCCAGTAGACCAGAAGGGCCCAGCAGGCGCCCGCGATAAGGATATTGCCTAACGCGCTCGCAGCTTTGGTGACGCCCACCATTNTTGNACGCCNTTTCACCGGNAGCAGTNCTGAGACATAGTCCGANTCAAGACTGTATTCTCCTCCTATNGCAAAGCCCATCAGAAACAATGATACGAGAGTCATCGCAACAGTGGGCCACAGCAGCCCTATGACAGCCGACAGAAGTATCATCACCGGACAGAGCCGGAAAAAAAGAAGGTATCCGTAGCGGTCGGTGAGCTTGCCGATTATGACTGAGCCGACAGCTATTCCTATGAGGTCCATCGCACCCATCAGCCCCTGCATGAACGAAGAGAGCTCCGGATGGGATACAATCTGTATCATAGGAATCATTACGCTCACCATTGTGGCGAGAGCAGTGCCGATCAACTGCCCTAAAGAGGCTGTGAACACAATTCTCATGTGTCTCAAGCCCAAGGGCATTGTGGAAAGGCACACCTCGCCTTTAGAGGGCGAGGTGGCCTGTGAAGATATGCTGGATTTGTCCGGTGTCATAACGTTCAACTTTGCTTGGGTTCAAACCACTTGTAAGCCGGGAGCAGGAAGAGCCATGTGCCGATACAGAAGGGACCTGTCAATGTAGCAAGGCCGAGAGGGGCCATGAAGGAGTTCATGCCGGCCTGGATGAAGACGGTGGCGATTATGCCGCATACAGACCATACAGCCGTCTGCCAGGTGAATCTGCAGAAGGTTGCTCCCAATGCGATGCCGGTCAGGACAGCGCTGAAGCCGTAAAGGCCTTCAGCAACGCTTGCTCCCGGAGCCTGGAAACAGATAGCGATGAGAAGAGATATGGCCGAAGCTATTGCTGCCCAAACGGCAGCGCGCACGCTGCAAAGAGCAAGGCCGATAAGGAAGAAGATGCCGGTGACCCAGCTGTTGATAAGGAACACCTGGGCAATGCCTTTGAGCCAGTAAATCACGAGGCTGCCGAAGCTGAGATCAATCTTTGAGGATGCATCATAGATTATCTCAGGGGTTGACATTCCCGTGTCGGGCATTCCGTGAAACTGTCGGGCAGCCAGGAGGAAGCACCATGTGCAGAACACAAAGGGGAAGGTGAAGGAGCTTACACCCCATTTGCCGGTGACGTTATTGAAGGCATTGCGCACCCATGTGGTGAGGGCGGAGCAGAAAATCAGGCCGAGCCACATCCAGACGGTATTGCCGAGGAAAGTGGGGAAAGCGCATCCTACAAGCACGCCGTTGAATCCCCAGAGGCCCTGCGCCCCTGTCTCATCCTTAAGGCCGGATAGATACCCTGTCAGAGTTGAGACTATCACGCCTACAAGCGCTCCCCACGCCACAAGGGGGGACTTCTCTATATATGCGCCCCAGAAGATGCCTATCAGGAACAGAAGGCCCGTCCAGGCGCTGTCCTGGAACATTACCTGCCCGACACCTCGGGCGACTGTGCGCGGAAATTCCTTGATGACGCCCGCGACTGTGTACTTAGCCGGGGACGGAGTGGGTGAAGTAGCCATATAATGAGATTTTAGTTATGTTAAGAATAAATAATTTAAAATGATTAACAATTGTTAAACCATATTTGCCGCATATTGGTTCATAGGCTTGCCTCTCTAATTGAGTAAATGAACATTGGCACGATATGANTTGTATTAAAGTCAGANCCCAAGTCAATACGCAATAGATAATTTTAACATAATAACTATGAACACTTCCACTGTAACAAGACCCGACAGGCCATCCAGAGACAAGCAATGGGTGTATAATATACTGCACGTCATAGTGCNCGCCCTCGCGGTATATCTTGTAGTGGCAATTTCAATTGACNCCTTCAAGAATGTCCCCTTCTATCATCAGTCCAAGTTCATGCATACTCAGTTTATGATATGCCTCGCATTCCTGGCTGATTTCTTTATTGAATGNANCATGGCTCCNAGAAAATGGAGCTATCTCAAGACCCATTTCTTCTTCTTCCNGGTCTCTATACCATATCTTGCCATAATCGATTACTATGGCTGGCATTTTGATGAGAAGGTTGGATACCTGCTCCGCTTCATTCCTTTGGTANGAGGCGGATATGCCNTGGCAATAGTGGTGNGATGGTTCACCTACAACCGCGCGACAAGCCTTTTCCTGACCTATCTTGTGACACTGTTCGCGTCCATATACTTCGGATCGCTCGTATTCTATGTGTTTGAGAAGGGCATCAACCCCCTGGTCAAGGACTATTACAGCGCCCTCTGGTGGGGATTCATGGATGCCACTACGGTAGGCTCCAACATAATCGCCGTGACTCCCGTAGGCAAAATCCTGTCAGTGCTTCTGGCTGCGTTAGGCATGATGATGTTCCCGATATTCACTGTCTATGTGACAAACCTGATCCAGAACAGGGACAAGAATTCCGCAATGAACCCCTTCGTGATTCCACCGGACTCTCCCAAACACGAACACGCTCAGAACGCCTCCGGACAGGCTGAGGCCCAGCAGACCTCTAACCCTTCAAGCTCCGGAACCCAAAGCAGCAACTGATGCCGGATGCGCATGCAAAACGGAGCTGCCTCAATGTCGAGGCAGCCCCGTTTTGCATGCTTCAAATAAATGTGAATCAGCGTGCACCAGTGCTATTTGGACGAGTCCCGCAGGTCATTCTCATACAGCACCGTGTCACCGGGCTTGAGCATGGTCAAGAGCACCTGCTGGGCCTCACCGAAAGATGCGACAATTCTGATATTGGCCTCCTCCATGCCACCTTCGCGCGCTCCGGCAACAAGGGCCTCGCGATTATACTCGCCTACAATTATGGCTGTGTCGGCCCCTCCGGCGATATGGCGCCCAAGCTCACGGTTGAGTTCATACTGCCGGTCGCCTAACTCAATCATACCGGGTGTGACTATAATACGCTGTCCGCTTGTGAAGCTGCTCAGCACATCGACTGCCATGCGCGAGCCTGAAGGATTGGAATTGAAAGCATCATCGANTATCGTCACCCCTCCGGGCGTACGTTTGATGTTAAGGCNGTGCTNNACCTGCTCGATGGAGGAGACGGCGTACTGAATCTTGTCATGCGGCACCTTGAGATGTANCGCTACGGCCACAGCAGCGAGGAGGTTGGAGATATTGCATTCCCCGACAAGGCGTGTGCTAAGGGGCAGCCGCAAACCGTCGGGGCCCACGACAGTGAATGTAGTGCCCTTGGGAGAGTACTTTATATCCTCGGCTATATAATCTGCCTTGTCTTTGGCAGACACTGCATAACGGACGATGCTGACGTTATCCACATTTCTGTTAGCGCAATATTCGAAATCATCGTTGACGACTCCGAAACCGTCCGCAGGCAGAGCATCTATAAGCTCGAACTTGGTGGCCTGGACATTCTCAATGCTTTTGAACGTCTCAAGATGCATGGGTCCCACAGCGGTCACGATGCCAATTTCGGGATGCACCATGTCGCATATCTCCTTGATGTCTCCTTTCTGCTTGGCTCCCATTTCGCAAATGAAAACCTTGTAGTAGGGTTTCATCATTTCGCGCACCGTTCTGATCACGCCCATGGGAGTATTGTAGCTGCCCGGAGTCATCAACACATCATAGCTTTCGGAGAGTATGCGGTAAAGATAATGCTTTGTGGATGTCTTGCCGTATGAACCGGTGATACCTATCACGGTCAGCTCAGGCATTGAGCGCAGGATGGATACAGCCTCGTTGCGATAGCGGGCGTTAATGCTCTTTTCCACGGGCGAGAGTATAAGCACGGAGAGCATTACCACCGCCCATGAGAAGATGCATATGAGCAGAAGCGTGCCCAAAGTGATATCCACTCCCGAGTAATAAGCCACAACATTGCTCCTGACACCGAGACAAATGGCCTCTGCCACTATGGCTCCGGCTGACAGTACACCGGTGACAGCGTAGATTCTGCGCACACGGGGTGTGAAGACGAGGGGCTTTTTGAATTTCTTACGGTAAATAAGGACGCACTTGATGACGCACACCAAGGCGATACACATCACCCTGAGCACAGGGTTGAGCAGTGTCGAAAAAAGAAGAAGAAGCAAGGCGACATCCACCATCCGCCAGGACGATGCGAGGTCATTTTTCTTCAGATACCTCCAATAGCGGTCAAGTCGGTATGACTTCTGCTGAAGCATGTGGATATCATGCTTGAAATTATAGAGCATGTATATCCCGCAAATCACGTAGATAACGATTGTAAAAGCGCTCATTTGAACTCCTGTTTGAAAAATTCGTTAATCACGGCTCTGAAACCGCGCGGATTGTCAAGGAAACTGTAATGGCCGCAGCCGGGGAAGGACACGAGGCCTGCATCGGGAATAAGCTTCTCCATGGTCTTGGCATCCGACAGGGGAGTGGCGGTGTCTGCTTCGCCCCATACCAGAAGCACAGGGGCCTTGATGGAGGGCATGACACTTTTGAGATCCTCGTTGACGCACCTGCTCATGACGGCTCTCATGACCGGCGAGGAATTGCGGTAGTCAGCCGACCCGGCCTTCCCCCTCCAGGCCTCAATGGCCTTCCGGCCCCGCTCCTTGCCAAGCAGCAGGGGGAGGATCTTTTTTGCAGCCTTGAAAGAGTAAACCTTAAGATAATACTTCAAGGGCCTTTTGGGTTTGATGCCTGCCGCATCAACGAGCACCACTTTTGAAATATCCCTTCGCGAGGACATCAATATCGAGATTCTCCCGCCGAAACTGTGTCCGATCAGGGCAGGCCTCTCCAATCCGAGGGTGTCGATAAAGAGCTCCATAAAACGCGTGAAGTCATCAACGCCCCAGGCGCTCGGAGGCTCCGAACTTTTCCCATGTCCCGGCAGGTCGACGTTGACCACCCTCATTTTGCCGGCAAAAATTGCCGCGATAGAGGTGACTGTGGTGTGGTCGCACCCCCAGCCGTGCATGATGACCACTGCAGGGAGTTCCTTCTCTCCGGAATCTTCATAGTTGAGGGTCATCCCCTCTAATTGTATTTGCATAGCCGGAAATCAGACAAGAAAACGTTTGGTCAAATTGCCATATTCATCTATACGTCGGTCGCGGAGGAATGGCCACCACCGGCGCACATCCTCGCTGCGCTCCATGTCGATGTCGACAATGCTCTCGCAGGGGGCGTCACACGGTGCTCTGAACAAGAACTCGCCCTGCGGGCCGGCCACGAAACTCGAGCCCCAGAAGTCTATGCCCGAGGTTGCCCCGGAAGGATCCTCTTCAAATCCGACACGGTTTACGGACACAACCGGAATGCCGTTAGCAACGGCATGGGCGCGCTGCACGACTGTCCAGGCCTCTCTCTGCCGCTCTTTCTCATCCTCGGGATCATCCGGATTCCATCCGATAGCCGTGGGATATATGAGCATTTCAGCGCCGCGCAAGGCCATGAGGCGAGCTGCCTCCGGATACCATTGATCCCAGCAGACCAGCACTCCGAGGCGACCCAGGGAGGTTGTGACAGGCTCAAAGCCCATATCGCCGGGAGTGAAGTAGAACTTTTCATAAAATCCGGGATCATCGGGAATATGCATCTTCCTGTAAGTCCCTGCTATGGAGCCGTCGGTGTCAAACACCACGGCTGTATTATGATAAAGGCCTGGCGCGCGGCGCTCGAAGGCGCTCGCCACGATGACAACTCCGTTGGCCTCGGCGACGTGCCCATAAACATCTGCAAATTCCTCCGTCACACGCACTGCGAGGTCAAAATTGTCCACATCTTCTGTCTGGCAGAAGTATAGCGAGTCATGAAGCTCCGACAGCACTATAAGCTGCGCTCCCTCGGCTGCGAGATTCTCAATGGCCGCAATGTTGCGCAGTCGGTTAGCCTCGACATCATCTGTGAAGAAATGCTGGACTAATCCGGTGCGGATGGTCTTGGGCCCTCTTTCGTTTTTCATATCTTGAGAAGTGATTATTCAGTTTTTCAATTATGTGCCAGAAGTGTAATCACATTTCTTCCGGCACTTTGTCATAGAGCTGCATGGTGGCGCAATGCAGCGAGCCATGCTGCTTGATAAGAGTAGTGCAGTCAACCGGCACCACTTTGTGATTCGGATATGCCACACGGACCGTCCGGCACGCCAAAAGGTCGTTCTGCGGGTCACCGTAGGTGGGCATGAATATGCATCCCCCATATACAAGATAATTCGCATAGGTCGCAGGGAGTCGGCTACCCTCCTCATCAAAAATTGGAGAGGGGAGAGGCAGTTCTATGAGATTATAGGGATTGCCTTCCGGGGTGCGGAACAGCGAAAGCTGGGCCCGCATCTTCAGAAGCTCCTCAAACTGGTCATCGTCCACATCCCGGCACCCTGTGAAGAGGATTGTGTCCTCAGGGGCGAGGCGGGCTAAGGTGTCTATGTGGGAGTCAGTGTCGTCACCTTCAAGAGCACCGTGGTCAAGCCACAATATGTGATCTGCCCCGAGCCGTTCATCCAGGATGTCATTAATTTCTGCCTTGCTCTTTCCGCCGTTGCGGTTGGGAGAACAAAGACAGCGTGAAGTAGTGAGCACCGTCCCCCGGCCATCGCTTTCTACGGAGCCCCCTTCGAGCACGTAGTCACGGTTGTTGCGGTAGAGGTCGGGATGCAACACAAGATTTTCTGCCAAATGCAGGTTGACCAGATTATCCTTGTCTGAAGCGAATTTCAACCCCCAGCCGTTAAAACCGAAGTCAAGGAGTCTGAGGCGGTCCCCCTCGCGCACAATGGTCAGCGGGCCGTAGTCGCGCGTCCAGGTGTCATTATAGTCTGTCTCAACAAGCCTGACACGCGGTGTCATGACATCAGAGAGTATCTTCTCAGTCTCTTCGCGGTCACGGCAGATGACTGTGACTGCAAGGCCTTCGCCGGCTATGGCGCCTATCAGACGCACATATTGCGCCCTGGCCTCATCCAATATGTAATTCCAGTCGGTATGCTTGTCAGGCATCGCGAGAAGCACATCGGAAGCCGCTTCCCATTCGGCCGGAAATCTTTTTCTTTTGTCCGTCATTTCTTATTCAGATGTATATGCTGAGGGGCAAGCCTTCAACAGGAGGGCAAAGATAAGACAAAACCGCGACTTTTTCTAATTTTTAAAGTGAAAAATGATACTTTCCAATATATATGAGGCCGGAAATAGGTGAGAATTTATTAATTTTGTCAAGTCTGAAAAATTAAGTATGGAAAATAAAGAGAGCAAGCACCCCGACACTGCGGCGCAGTTCGCCGATGTCAAGGCACTTTGCCGTGACATTTATGTAAAGAAACTCCAGGATTACGGCACTTCGTGGCGCATCATGCGCCCTTCCAGCCTCACCGACCAGATATATATCAAGGCTCGAAGGATACGCTCCATTGAGGAGAAGGGGCGCCATGCGGTGGAAGAGGGTGTGGTGCCTGAGTTTATCGGTATAGTCAACTATTGCGCTATTGCCCTCATCCAGCTTCTTCTCGGCCCGGGCGANCAGATTTCCGCTGAAGAGGCCGAAAGGCTTTATGNCAGGATGATNCANGAGGCTACCTCGCTTATNNNCNATAAGAACNATGATTATGACGAGGCATGGCGCATGATGCGCGTATCAAGTTTCACAGACATTATCCTGCAGAAACTCCTGCGCACCAAGGAAATTGAGAGCCATGACGGCAAAACCTTGATAAGCGAGGGCGTCAAGGCAAACTATATGGACATGATCAACTATGCCCTGTTTGCCCTCATCAAACTGACCTGTGATGACTGAGCGGGGGAGGGAGGCCCTCATCAAAGCAAGTGTCTGGCTCGCGAGGATACTTGTGGGTCTCACTTTTACTCTCTCCGGCTTCACTAAGGCTGTGGATCCGTGGGGCACATTTTACAAGATAAAGGCATATTTCGATTACTGGCACATAGACTGGGGCGATGGCATCCCCCTTTTCGGGGCCGTGGCGCTGTGTGCTGCAGAATTTATCGGAGGCGTGATGCTGCTGACAGGCTCCTACCGCAAGGTTTCGGCATGGGCCGTTTCCGCCATCATGCTTTTCATGCTCCCGCTTTCGCTATGGATTGCCATAGCCAATCCCGTCAGTGACTGCGGATGCTTCGGCGATTTTCTGAAAATTTCCAATCAGGCGACTTTTTGGAAGAATGTCTTGCTGTCTGCCGGATGTGTGTGGCTGCTGATGCGCAACGCGCGGTGCATGCCACTTATCAATCCATACCTGCAATGGATCGGATTCGTTGCGTCATTAGCCTTCATACTTGGCGTGTCATGGATAGGCTATTTCCAGCAGCCGGTGATAGATTTCAGGCCTTACGCCATAGGCACTGCGCTGTGGGAAGAGGAGGAGGAGCCGGATGATGAGGATAATTACGCCTTTGTATATGAAAAAGATGGTGTGACCAGGGAATACTCCCTTTCAGACTCACTGCCTGATGAAAGCTCCGGGTGGAAATTTGTAGAGCGCATACGCAAGGGAGGGCCTGAAATCAGGGAGGCGACCCGGAAAAGCGGTGCTCCGGAATTCCGGCTATGGGATGAGAACGGAGAGGAAGACGTGACTGAGAGCGCGCATCCCGTTTCAGACATGGCGGTAATCGCTGTGATACCGGATCTGAAGGGTCTGTCATTGTCAAGCGCATGGAAACTGAACGGATTATATGACCTGTGCGCGGCACACGATGTCGATATGATAGCGGTAGCTTCATCTGACGCTAAAGGGATTGCTGCCTGGAGGGACCTCTCGATGGCGGAATATCCAATCTTCACAACTGAGGACACTGTATTAAAAGAAACGGTCCGGGGCAACCCGGGAATACTGTTGATTGAGAACGGACGCATCAAGTGGAAGAGCACCCTTACAGCAATAGACAGCCGACGCCTCGACGGCGGAGCCGAAGAGGCGTCTGGCAATCCGGCCGACTTGAGGCCGGAATTGGGTGATCAAATCTGGAAGAGGCTGTGCCTGTGGTATCCCGTTACAATGGGCGCGCTAATTCTGGCAAGCCTCATCCTGGTTATTCGGAAGTCTTTACGACAGGGGTCGCAGGCTCATCGCCGCAGAGCACCACAAGAAGATTGCTCACCATCGCAGCCTTCTGAGAAGGCGTAAGCTCCACGACATTTCGTTTTTCAAGACGGTCGAGGGCCATCTCAACCATTGAGACAGCGCCCTCGACTATCTTTTCGCGGGCGGTGATTATAGCGTCAGCCTGCTGGCGGCGCAGCATCACAGCGGCGATTTCAGGTGCGTAGGCGAGGTAGTTGATTCGAGCCTCCACCGCCTCAAGGCCGGCCATTGCCAGTCGGTCGTTGATCTTGGATTCAAGAAGCTCATTGATGGTCTCGGCGCCGTCGCGCAGAGTGATGTCATCATGATGTCCCGGCGCATTGTCGTATGCGAACTGGCTTGTCACCTCACGAAGCGCGGCATCGCTCTGAATGCGCACGAAACGCTCAAGCGCGCTGTTGTTGATGCCCTGCGACCCGGCTCCGAGCGACTGCGAGTCAAGATCAAACACCACCCGGTAGGTATCTCGTATCTTCCATACGAGCACCATGCCAATCATAACAGGGTTGCCAGTCTTGTCATTGACCTTTATGGGGTCAATGTCCATGTTTCGGATACGCAGAGAGAGCTTCTTGCGGCTCATGAAGGGATTTACCCAGAAGAAGCCGACCTTTCGGCATGTTCCTTTATACTTGCCGAAGAAAATCATCACCCGAGCCACGTTGGGCTCCTGCTCGAAGTATCCTACGCAGCCTAAGATGAAGACTACAAGAAGCGCGGCCACGGCAAGTCCGACAACTACCGTGTTGCTCTCCCAAAAGCTGACCACGAGCCATATCGCAAGCGCCGGCACGAGGATGAAGATGAAGAAAATCATGGCGAAACCGTTTATGCACATTCCGCCATATTCATATTCGCGATTCTCATTCATAATTAGAGTGATTAGATTATTTATAATGCATTGACGCCATCCTCCAAAGAATTCACACTGGCCTGCGCCCTCATCTCAGTCGCTCAGTCGTGATGGTACGGTTCGCCACGGAGTATGGTCATGGCCCGATACACTTGCTCCACAAAGAACAGACGCGCCATCTCATGACTGAAAGTCATGCGTGAAAGGGAAATCTTTTTATCCGCGCGGGCATAGACAGCAGGGGAGAACCCGTACGGGCCGCCGATTACGAACACCATCCGTTTCCGTCCGGAGGCCAATCCGCGTTCAATCCATCCCGAGAAACCACGCGAGGTGAATTCCTCGCCCCCTTCGTCCAGAAGCACCGCGAGGTCACCGGGAGACAGAAAGCCGAGAATATTTTCTCCCTCTGCAATCTTCTGCTGCTCCTCGGTGAGCTTGCGGGTATTCTTTATGTCGGGCAAGCTCACCAACGAGAAAGGAACGTATCTCTTAAGACGTTTGCAATATTCCTCTATGCCGGAGATTAGATAATCGGTGGTGGTCTTGCCGACAGTAAGAAGGACAATGTCCATAATGCTACAAATTAGACGTTTATATTTATTAAAACGAATATTTTTAACATTTATTTTGGCAATGCCGCCAATTTTGATTATCTTCGCGTTATAAATAGACTAGATTATCTTCGAGTTATAAATAGACTAAATGACAATGAAGACTAAGGAAGAACTCATAGACGACCTGCTCAATCTCGCTTTTGCCGAGGATCTGGGCGATGGCGACCACACTACGCTTTCCACAATCCCGGCTGAAGCCATGGGGAAATCACGCCTCATTATTAAGGAGGAAGGAATTCTCTCCGGAGTGGACGTTGCCCGAAAAGTGCTTGAAAAAGTCGACCCCTCAATCAAGATGACAGTTATGATTGAGGATGGCGCCCACGTGAAACCCGGCGACATCGCNTTNACNGCNGAGGGACCTGTGCGCAGCNTGCTGATAGCAGAGCGCACAATGCTCAATATCATGCAGCGCATGAGCGGAGTTGCCACAATGACGCGCCGCTATCAGGACGAGCTGAAGGGCCTTCATACTAAAGTCCTCNATACNCGCAAGACGACTCCCGGCATGAGAATGCTGGAGAAGGAGGGGGTCAAAACCGGAGGNGGCACCAATCACCGAATCGGCCTGTACGACATGATTCTGATTAAAGACAACCACATCGACTTCGCCGGNGGAATTGAGAAGGCCATCGAGAGAGCACGCGAATATTGTAAAAAGAACGGCAAAGAAGATCTGAAGATAGAGGTGGAGGTGAGAAGCCTTGATGACATCCGCCGTGTTCTGGCTATCGGAGGCGTTGACCGCATTATGTTTGACAACTTCACTCCGGAGCTCACGCGAGAAGCAGTCGAACTGGTCGGCGGTCGCATGGAGACCGAGTCTTCCGGAGGCATCACTCTCGAGAACCTCCGCCGGTATGGCGAGGCAGGAGTTGACTTCATATCCGTCGGGGCGCTTACTCACAGTGTCAAGGGGCTGGACATGTCATTCAAGGCATATTGATGGACAGTTTCCTGCCCAAAGACAGCAAATCCCGGGAATGGGGCAAGCAGGCGGAGATGATTGCATGCGATTATCTCATTTCTGAAGGATACGTGGTCAGAGAGNGCAACTGGTCGCCCGAGCATTCCCATCTTGAGGTGGACATCATCGCTGAGATTCCCGGCACTATNGTGTTCGTGGAGGTCAAAGCCCGCAAAAGAANCGGCAATGACGCGGCTCTCGCAGTAGATACGCGAAAGCAGAAACGAATAGCTAAGGCTGCTGACAAATATCTGCGCGCTCTTGAGCATTGCTATGAATATAGGTTTGATATCATTGCCATCACAGGTAATGCCAAAGACTATAATCTTGAACACCTCTCTGACGCCTTCCTCGCGCCCTTGAGCAGTTAAACCGACGGTTTGCCAGCCGACACATTACCTGCAATCCCTCTGACACATTCTATGCAATAAGGTATGAAGAAATCCGGACCTTTCCGTTTCAAGCATTTTTCTGTCAGCCACGCCCGCAGCTCCATCAAAATTGGGGTAGACGGAGTGCTGACAGGAGCTCTTGCTCCCATCCGGATGCAAGGCACAGGCAAATATGCGGAAAGCGTGCTTGATGTCGGATGCGGATGCGGAGTGATAGCCTTGATGCTGGCCCAGAGGACTCCCGGAGCGCAGGTGGATGCGATAGATATTGATGCCGGCTCAGTAGAGGAGGCCCGTGAAAATTTCGCAGGATCACCCTGGAGAGACAGGCTTTCTGCCGCCGTGACTGATTTCAATGAAGTCCAGAAGAAATATGATGCCGTGGTCTCTAACCCTCCCTTTTTCCGAAGCGGAGTCACTGAGCCGGACTCAACGAGGCTGGCCGCGAGGCATCAAGGTTCGCTGTCACCCTTCACTCTTCTGAAGAGGGCCAACGAAATACTGAATCCCGGAGGTATGATGACCTTCATCGCTCCGGCGGAGTTTGAACAGGAAATAGTGTCGACATGCGAATGTGAAAGATTGGCTATCATCGCACAGACTCTCATCAGAGGTCATGCCGGCGCGCCGGTGAAGCGCATGGTCTTCAGCGTCACACCGCGCAAGGATTTGCCGGGCGCAGGTGTCTGCGGAGACTCAGCAGTCCCCGAGGAATATTGCCGAACTGCAAGCGAACTTGTTCTGGAGCGTTCTCCGGGGCAGCCCACCGATGAATACCGAGCGCTATGCCATGATTTCTATCTGCGTTTTTGAAATGTTAAAAAATATTGATGCTTCACTATGGTATAAACCAATTTGCTTATATATTGTCAAATAAATAGACAAAGGAGAGACAAATCACCGGGTCGTCTCCGGAATCTCTCGTAAAAAGTGCCATCCTCAAAGAAAGATGATTATGAACAGACTCCTACTATTGACCGCCGCTCTGGCGTTAGGACTGCCTCCGGTCCTGGCAGATGATTATGTGGATGACCTCTATTATAATCCTAAGAAGGACAAGACCGAGGCCTCAAAATCCCAAAAACAGGCTCCCCGGTCGAACTACATAGCCGACTTTGAAAACATGGACGTGGATGAATACAATCTCCGCGGACAATATTACGCAACTCCTATTGACACAATAGGGGCTGCCACAGAATCGGGTGAGGACTTTGTCTACACTCAGAAGATACAGAAATTCTACAATCCTACTATTGTGGTTGACAATGCTGATGTTCTCGAGGACGTTCTCTACAATGCATACGGCAATGTCAACATCGAGTTCAACCTCAATGGCACTCCCTATTTCGCACCCTTATTAGCCTATGACTGGGGTCCCTATTTGGGACTGAACTTCGGCTGGGGTGGGTGGACATGGTCGTACGCCTGGGGCCCCTCCTGGACCTGGGGGTCTCCCTGGAGCTGGGGCCCCTCATATACATGGGCCTGGAACTGGGGGCCGGCCTGGGGCTGGGGNCCGTCATGGACATGGGGCTGGGGGCCTTCNTGGGGATGGGGATGGGAACCCTCCTGGGCTTGGGGTTGGGGCCCNTCATGGAACTACCGTCCCGGCACCGACTGGCACCGTCCCGGAGGCCGCGGCCCTGTTGGGCCTAACCGCGATTGGGCCTACAACACCCGGCCCACTCATGTCACAAACGGATATGCCGGCAACCACCGTTACAGCGGCTCTTCCCGCCCCGGACTGACAAACCCTTCCTATTCGAGCAACTCTTCTGCTGTCGGAAGCACCAACCATCACCGGCAGTCAGGCGTTGACCTCAACGGGACACGCACAGGCTACGGCTCGGGCAACCGTGTCAGCGGACAGATGGGCACCTACCAGGGCGGACAGACTACCAACCGCACTGTGCAGTCTGACGGACATCGCCGCAGCGGCTCTAATTCCGGAATATTCAACAGCGGCNCCAANCGGGGCNGCTCGGTGGGCACCAGCGGCTCCGGCTCNTATAATTCAGGCACAACCAATAACCACCGTTCAAGCGGCTCAAATTCCGGAAGCACCTACAATAGNGGGAGNAGCAGAGGGTCTTCTTACAACAGCGGGAGCAGCAGAGGGTCTTCTTACAGCAGCGGAAGCAGTCGCGGCTCCTATAACAGCTCGGGCCGCTCATCCGGTGGAGGTGCAAGCCGTTCTTCGGGAGGTGGCCGTTCCTCCGGAGGGGCTCGCGGAGGTCGCAGATAATGCCCCATTCTAACCGTACTAACACTGATTTTCAGTCATGAGAAATATCTACACTCTTATTGCCGGGGTGACCATCGGGGTTATGCCGGCTTTTTCGCAGAGCGCCATGGACGGGTTCCGTTTCTCGCAGCCCGACATCAAAGGCACCGCACGCTTCATGGGNATGGGGGGCGCTTTCGGCGCCCTCGGAGCGGACCTTACCACTTTTTCTTACAATCCGGCCGGTATCGGCGTGTACCGCTCGTCTGACATTGGGTTTACGCTCAACCTTGACTGCCAAAGCTCTTCTGCCACTGCAGACGGGTTGAAAACCAATGACACATCAACCAAATTCCTGCTGAATAATATCGGTGGTGTGGCNACNTTCAGGCTCAACAACTCCGTGATGCCGAATTTCAATATCGGGTTCACCTATAATAAATCGGTATCGTTCAATTCCACTACAAGAGGCACCATCCCTCAGCTTCGCAACTCCATCACCAATTACATGGCGGGAGTCGCTAATTCCAACGAGCTGACCGTAGGAGATGTGGAATCAACCAATACGTTCGATCCCTACTATCCTAACGATGGAGGCATTTCCGCCCCCTGGATTGATGTGCTCGGCTACGACAGCTACTTTATCACTCCCACAGGAGACCCTGATTATCCGACTTGGGAAGGCCAGTTCGGAGAAGGGACCTCGGGCCAGGGACAGTTTAACGAAATTATTGAGGGCGCTGTGAATGAATACAACATCGCTCTTGGCGGAAATTTCGCTAATATTGTCTACTGGGGAATGGACTTCGGCATAGTGAATCTGGACTACAGCCTCTATTCCCGCTGGGGCGAGAAGATGCAGAACGCATACATCGATACCGGCAGCGGAGTCGTAAAGAGGATGAGCTCCAACATCGCGCTCGACAACAACTACTGGGCCTCCGGCAACGGGTTCAATTATAAGTTAGGCGTTATCGTGAAGCCTATCCAGGAACTGCGCCTCGGCTTCGCTTTTCACACCCCGACTTGGTATAGCATCACGGAGAACTATTATGCCCAGACAGGTTTCGTCTATGATGACGTTACACGCGTGACTTCCGCCCAGACCCCGACCGGAGATAACGGATATAATTTCCGTACCCCCTGGAGATTTATCGCGAGCGTGGCCGGTGTGATTGGAGGACGCTTCATAATTTCCGCCGATTATGACTGGCAAGGCTTCCAGTATATGCACTTTTCTCCCTACAGTGCCCCCTCGGGATGGGACAACTGGGGAGGTGGCTGGTGGGATGACCCCTGGTACTGGAGTGCACCTGCAGCCAATTCAGCCGATACCGGTACCCGTGCCGGACTGCATCCTGACTATTACGGTCCCTTCGCCGAAACCAATGCAGATATAAAGGAATACTACAAGACTTCCGGCACTCTGCGCATAGGAGCCGAGTTCCGCGTTACCCCGCGCTTCAGTGTCCGCGCCGGATACGCTTATACGTCTTCGCCTGTGAAGTCCAGGGCCCGGGATGACCAGGAAATCATTATGACCTCCGGCACGTTGACCCAGTATTCTTTTGACGATGCCACTCACTACGTGTCATGCGGTCTGGGCTATAACTTCAAGAGCTTCTATGTGGATGCAGCCTATATGTACAAGACACGCAAATCAGTATGGCACGCATATACTCCGGATCCCGGTTCGTCTTATGTGAGCCCCTCTGCAAAGGTGTCCAACAATAACAACCAGGTAGTGCTTACAATGGGCTTCAAGTTCTGAGCATCTCAGGCCTTTATCACCAAACAGGCGCAATCTGAAAAATAATCCCGGCCCCGTCTCATATAGTTTTATGGGACGGGGTCTTTCATTCTTTCGCATAGTGCTGTTACTGCTTTGCCTCGTGCATCCCTGAACGCATACAGAAACCTCTCTCCTCCATCCTTGATGCCGAGTTTCTTCTTCAATGCATCAGCGCTTAATGGGTAGTTTCTGACTGTGACATTAGCAGTCGTGCCTTTGAGGGCATGGCTGCTCTTTTTGTCCGGTAAGCCGGTGATGAGCACTTCACGCCCCGGAAAACCTTCTGCACGTTGAGTTCCAATGAACAGATGTGTGTCGCGCGAGACTTTCTTCAGTCCGGGAAATCTACTGCACAGCTCGCCCCAGGGTGCCCCTTTCATCACCGAGGCGTCCGGCTCATAAAGCCAGCATCCTTTCCTAAGGTCCCCTGTGTCTGCATATTGAATTTGTTCAGATGCGTTTCCGAACTGAGTCCTGAACTCTGTGATACCCTCTTTTCCTATCATGACATATGCTGTCTCCAGCGCGTCAGAGTCCGCCTCCCTGCTAACTCTGACAAGGACTTCCTTGACTTCGCCCCGCAAACTCACTATGAATAATTCTTTAATATGGGGTATGGCCCTTACGACCGCTGTCAAATCAAGCATCGGGGAAGCCTTTATGAGGACCTCGGGAGCAGCTTTGAGCATATCGGGCAACATTGTCAGCACATCCGGCGAACAGTCCGAGAAGTCATACACTCTTTTCCCTTCGCTATCTCTCCTCGCCGGATCAATGAATATCACATCGAAGGAATCCGCAGCGCACTCCGCCACAAAGGACTCCGCCTCCGCGCACTTCACTTCGGCCCTCCTCCCTAACAAGTCGCTGTTGTAAACCAGGCACTCACATTTTTCACTGTCAATTTCAACCGCAGTCACACTCTCAGCAGACTCGGCCACTGTCATGGCATCAATTCCCAACCCTGCGGTCAGATCCAGCACCCTCTTTCCCTGCGTCAGCCCGGCATGAAACTTGGCCACTCTGTAATCAGTGGCTTGCTCTGCGCTCAGGCGAGAGGGGAAAAGAAACCGTGGCGATGAAATAAATGGCTCAAGTTTGGGAGTTCCCTTTCTGCGTCCCTCAATCTGGGTAATTGCAAAATCCATAGGGAAGGGATAGTGCTTGCCGGCAGACCTAAGACGGAGCGTATTAGGATCGGAGTGAAGATTTTCTTCTATAAAGGTGAAAAATTGGTCTGGAAGGGAAATCATAATATGCAAAATTACAAAATTAGGAAGATATTACGCATTTTTCACCTAAAAATATTCCAAAAGTAAGGTTTGTTTGGTAAATTTGCAATGTGAAAGATTTTGCAGCTATAGATTTTGAGACGGCCAACAGATACTCCTCCAGTGTTTGCAGCGTCGGCATTGTAGTGGTAAGGGACGGCAAGGTGACAGACAAGTACTACAGTCTGATACATCCGGCTCCCAATTACTACAGCCCCGGCAATACGAGAATCCACGGCTTGACAAGGGAGGATACAGATGCAGCCGATTACTTCCCGGAGGTATGGGCAGAAGTGGAGCAGCTCATTGAAGGGCTGCCACTGGTAGCGCACTTCAGCCGTTTTGATGAGGGATGTCTGAAAGCGGCCTTTGCTCGGTACGGAATGACTTATCCTGATTATGAGTTCCACTGCACCTGCACAGGCTCGCGGAGAGTCTTCGGACGTTCGCTTCCTAACCATAAGCTCGACACAGTAGCTGCACGCTGCGGTTACGAGCTCAAGAATCATCACCATGCTCTGGCTGATGCCGAAGCATGCGCAGCAATAGCGCTCAAGATACTGTGAACTTCAACCGACAAATTTTTAACTTGAATTATTGAACCGGTCTATGAAGAGATTCATACAAACATCTCTCCTTGCTCTGTCAATGATATTTGCTCCGGCAGCTGCTCCTGTGGTCATGGGTGCGGACTATACAGTGGTGATTGATGCGGGACATGGCGGAAAAGACCATGGCGCTTGCGACAACGGCGCCAAGGAAAAGGATATTAATCTTGCGGTTGCCCTGAGGCTCGGAGAGAAAATCAAGAAGAAACTCAAGTCGTCTAAGGTGGTTTTCACCCGCTCAAATGATACGTTCCTGTCGCTGCAGGATAGGGCACAGGTGGCTAACGACAGCAAAGGAGACTTATTCATCTCAATCCACACCAATTCAGTGGATGAGAAGAACAAGAACCGGAAAAGCGTAGCAGGCGCCTCCGTCTACGTGCTCGGGTTGCATAAGGATGGCAACAACATGGAGGTAGCGAGGAGAGAAAACGCCGTAATAGAGTACGAAAAGGATTTCAANANGAAATACANCNGCNTCGATCCCGACCGGGATGAGTCTTACATCATTTTTGAGATGGCCCAAAAATCCAATCTCAGCCGAAGTTTCTCATTCGCGGAATCGGCTCAGAAGCATCTTGTTGGGCATGCGGGAAGAAAGGACCGGGGAGTGCATCAAGCCGGATTCTGGGTGCTTTGGGCCACCTCGATGCCCGCAGTGCTCGTCGAGCTGGATTTTATCTGCAATCCTGAGTCGGCAAAATTCATGAGCTCGGAGGATGGCGTCGAACAGATGGCAGAGGCGCTTTTCAAGGCCCTGAAGGAATATATAGACACCTGCGGTAACTCTTAACCCACTTTTTACGTTATATTAATGATGTCTGACCACAGACTTATCTGCTAAACTAAAAACTTTCTCATGATGAAGAAAATGTTTACCAAAGAGCTGGCCATAGGCCTCTCGGTTGTAATCGCAATATTGATACTGATTTTCGGAATAGATTATCTCAAGGGCATAAATCTCTTCAAGCCCGCGAATTTCTACGTCGCCTATTATGACCAGGTTGACGACTTGGCCGTGTCTGCTCCGGTGAGCATACAGGGATATAAAGTCGGTCAGGTGCGTGAGATAAAATTTGACTACGAGCATCCCGGCAAAATAGAGGTGGTGATGGCTCTCGACAAGAACCTTCAGGTGCCGGAGGGAACCAAGGCCTTGCTGACACCCACGCTCATGAGCGGTCCGAAAGTGGACCTGGTGCTCGGGCAGGGCAACAAAATGCTTCCTGTCGGTGCTACTCTTGAAGCGGGACGCTCGGCTGACATCATGTCTTCGCTGAGCACTGACCTAATGCCTCAGGTGACATCTCTGCTCCCGAAACTTGACTCCATATTATATAATGTAAACCTCCTGGTGTCTGACCCGGCATTGGCCCAATCCATAAAGAGGCTCGATGATATTACGGCCTCCACTGCTTTGCTGACCCAGGGCCTCAACCGTAATGTCAATTCGCAGCTCCCGGTCATAATGGGAAACGCGCGAAGCATAACTACCAGACTTGACTCGGTGAGTGCTAATCTTGGCGCATTGTCGTATCAGCTTAAGTCGCTCCCCTTGCAGACTACAGTCGATAATGTGAATGACCTCACAGCAAATCTCACCAAATTTTCCGCTCAGCTCAATGACCCCAATTCCACTCTCGGAATGCTGACCAATGATCCGGAGCNTTATGACAGGCTCAACAGGGTGGCAGCCGATGTTGACTCCCTGATAGTAGACATCAAGAAGAACCCCAAACGATACATCAGCATAAAACTTCTGTAATCATCCACTGAAAGAAGAGAAGCACAACCTTAACAAGCGGGCGTTATTTAGAAAATAATCTAAATAACGCCCGTTGCTTTTATAAAGTCATATTGAAAATCAGATATATTGCGAGACAAGCATACGCTCCAAATATTTCACCACTTTTTTTATCCGAATTTTTGTTGTTATTTTGCAGTGACTTTCCCCCGAGGCTCCGCGTCCAAGCGGATTCGCCTGATGAACCGGATCAGGAGAGTCGGAGTTGGATACTCCAAATATCTCTGAGAAGAGACCAGTATATTTCCTAAAAAAATCTCACACATCCGGCTATGGCGGAAGACTTCAAAGCAAAATGGCAGCGTTGTCTTGATATTATCAGGGATAATATCGGGGAGGTGCGCTACAACGCATGGTTTGCGTGTGCGCAGGCGCTGAAGTTTGAAGGCAACCGCTTGACAATCGGCCTTCCAAGTCAGTTTTTTTATGAGAAATATGAGCATGATTTCTACAATCTCCTCAGCCCAGTGTTACGCAGGATATTCGGAGAGGGCATCAAACTGAATTATGAAGTCGGTATTATCGCCGATGACGCATCGTCTAAGGTGACTATATCCTCTCCGACCCGCAGCCAGGCCGTCAACGGACGATTCATTCAATCGCTCCAGCAGCCGGATGCGATGGTCGCTCAGAGGCCTCAGGCATCCTCGGGAGACAGAGGGTTTGACCCGCAGCTTAACTCCTCGCTTAATTTCGAGAATTACTGCGTTGGAGAGAGTAACCGGCTTCCTTATACAATCGCTGAGTACATCGCAAACAATCCCCATAAGTCTGATTTCAATCCCTTCTTCCTCTATGGAGACGTCGGGGTGGGCAAGACTCATTTGATCCAGGCCATAGGAATACGCATCAAGGAGCGCAACCCTAACGCCAAGGTGCTGTTCACAACCCTGAGACAGTTCCAGAACCTGTATGCAAATGCCGTCATACAGAAAAAGGTGCCGGGATTCATCAACTGGTTCCAGCAGATGGATGCTCTTCTTTTTGACGACCTGCAGGAGCTCTCATTGAAAACTAAGACCGGCGATGACGCCCTTTTCCCTGTATTCAATCACTTGCACCAGAATGGCAAACAGCTCATTTTCACTTGCGACCGTCCTCCCATGGCCCTGGAGGGGATAGCAGACCGTCTTATCGACCGTTTCAAATGGGGAATCACTGAAAAACTTGAAAAGCCTGATGCCAGCCTGCGCCGTGAGATTCTTGCGTTCAAGTCAGCACAGAACNGCTTGNATCTTCNCGNAGATGTTANTTCAGTCGTAGCTGACACTGCCACCANCTCGGTGCGGGAGCTGGAANGAGTGGTGATGGGA